>Ga0209190_1001968_pt1 | contig 14100 bp, 19 predicted proteins | sample M_140205_XF_Meta_FD_187315 | JGI IMG/M metagenome (GOLD analysis project Ga0209190, IMG submission 187315) | Freshwater microbial communities from Lake Montjoie, Canada to study carbon cycling - M_140205_XF_MetaG (SPAdes) (version 2) | ecosystem: Environmental > Aquatic > Freshwater > Lake... | reverse complement strand
TCCCTAACTTGCGGCGCAAACGAACCGGCACAGTCTGGCCTCGACGTTTCCAATCTCGGCTGAGCACGGCCAGTTACCGCCAATCCTGGCTGGTTAGGGCCAGTTGGGATAGACAAGACTTGGGTCGGGGTGACAATTTTTTTTTCATAAAAAAAACTTTTTGATTTTGGGATTTCAATTCCAAAATTTTTCATTGCTTCGCTTCTTGCGTGGCTGACTGTTCGGTTTCTTTGGGCGACTTCTTTGTGTCCTTTTAGGTTGTTGCATTTTGAGCAACAGGGTTGCAAATTGTCTAAAGAGTGGTCTCCCCCGTTCATTAACGCAACTATGTGGTCTACTGTGTCTGCTGGTCGGTCGCAGTAGTTACAGGTCGGCTTGCCTTGCAGGATTATTGTGCGGTTGCGTCTGTACTCGGGGTTGTTGTGTTCTTTACCCATTGCTACCGCGCGCTGTCGCGCTTGCTCTCTTTGTTTGTTCTTGACGTTGCATATCGGGCTTGTCCTTTGTGTCGGTTTGTTAAGTGTATGTCAACTGTATGTATGAGTTGAGACAGAGTGATGATGCTCTACCCATCGGGCTGCCTCAATCCGATTACCTTGCACATCTACCCGATTATGTTTACGGGTCGCCTCGACACTGTGCATTGTCACATTCGTGTTGCTGTGTTAATGCGTGCCGATCTAACAGCGTTACCGCTGGTCATCCAACCGCCCTGCGACAGGCTTAGGTATACGCAACTAACCGATTGTGTAAGCTTTACTTCTTATCAGACTTTGCCATTAACGCAGCGCATAGCACTGTTAGCGCTAAAACAAGCCATACTGTGCGGCTCATTTCTTTAACCCATCTATGACAGCAGAGCATTGACTAGCGGTCAGCGTTTCAACTATGACGTCATCTTTCTGTAGCAGACGGTGGATGTACTCAAGTAGCTGCAGATCATCCCAACCTTTACCACGCGCAAGCGACTTGAGAAACCCAATCTGTTTAGGTGTTGCGCTGCCGTAATTGTCTGGTTTAGCCGGCGCACTGTTGATGCGGTTGACCTTTTCCATTTCTGTGGATGATGCACGTTCGCCTGTGTGCCCTATCGGGCTGTTGCTGATCATGCGGCCAATGGCGCTGGTTTCACAATTTTCTAAGAAACTTGTTTTGTTGACCAAGCTATTGCCAAAAATCTCCTCAGCAAAACCAGTTGATAAACAAATCCACTCAACTGAACCGTCTTTGTGATGATAAAGACACCATCCTTCGGCTTTCATAATTATTGTTGAGCCGTCATAATGATAAATGCTGGTAATTATTTTTGATTGCGTGCTCAAAGCCTCAAAGTGCTTCCACCATCTTTCTAAGCGCTCTGCAACTGTCTCGTAAAGCGATAGGTCAAAGTGTGCCATCAGCAAGCCACCCAAACTATTGCGTTACGGCCGTACCGTGTTTTGCGCCTAATGCCACTGTCCACGATGTAAGCATCTCGATGCAAGCCGTTGATGCGCGCTGACACAGATTGCGCTGGTAGTTCTAATAGCACACTTATTTCGTCTGCGGTCATGCCTTTAGCCTCTGTGCGACCTGCCCATTTAATCCAAAAGTGCACTACCTCACGTTGTTTGCCTGCGTGTGGTTTGGCTGCTTCGCCTGCTTCGCGTGACGTGTCTGGCGCGTTGTGTGCAATTGCTACAGATGGATGGTTTAACGCAACTTGCGTTTTTTGTCCAGCCAATCCAAGTGTGGTTGTAAACATTTCTAGTTGGTCATTCATGTCGGGCTCTTTCTGTTTGTCGGGTTTATTGGTTTTACCTTAGTACACGCTTTTAGGCCGGGATGTAACCACATAATTTTTTCTGGGTTGTGCCGGTATCTTGTGCCGTGCATTGTAAGACCGCACGCTTTACAGGGCGCGTATAACATTGCAGGCCGCTCTAATTACTGAGGCGTTAAATCTGTTTTGTTGACCGCCAACGGTCATGTGTGCTTCGTACATTAATTCCAACTCGTCAAGTAAAATCGAGTGGTCATCTAGCCGGTCTATTGGCGCTACTGGTTTAACGGTCAAAATGTCATCTATAAATTGCTTAAATACTTTGTTGTATTTGTCGCTGTAGGTATCGGGATACATTGCTCGTCTCGTTTCTTGTGTAATGCCTGTTTCGGGATGTGGGTTGTCGGTCATGGGTTGGGCAGCGCCCATGCCGACCAGCCAACCATACTCCATAGGTGTAACGCGGCGCGCAAGTTAATGTCTGGGTTATATAGATCGTCAAGGTTGTTTATGTAGCCAAGTTGCATAAGCCATCTTTTGTGAGTGCCATTTATTTGCATGAGTCCACGACTACCGCCGTTACTGTCTTTGGCGTTGTAGGCCGTAGGTATGCAACGTGACTCACGAAACATTACACGCGCCAATGTAGGCGCTTGATCTGCTGGCCAGCCGGCGCTAATTGCGTCAGCCACATATTGTGCACAACCTTTAGGCACTGCCGTAGTTGTGGTGGCTATTGGTGTTAAAGCGATTGTTTGTGGCACAACACTGTTAAGCACTGTGGTGATCTGTTCGCCCGGTTGTAGTTTGCGTTCTGGTGGCGCGCTGGCATCCCACAACAACACAAACGCTGCTAAACCTGTAATTGCCCATGCACCTATTTTGATTGCTAAGTAACTCATTTTTTCTCCAATTGGTAAGGCGTTCCCCAACTATCTCCAATGGCGTTCTTAAACGCCATCTGTGCGTGTAGCACTTGGCCGTTATCTGGGTCGCGGAATATCTGTATTAACACCATTTGCTCTGTGTCGAGTCTTGTGGTGTACACCTCGTAAACGTATGTTTTGGCATCAGCCATATTGCATCTCCCCTTATCGCCGGTCATTTGACCTTAGAGGATCACTGTGGCAATTCGGTGAATACCCTCTTAAACGCTTGCTGAATAAGGGTTAGAGGCTGATTGACAAACGCTGGTGAGTGTTCTATATGAAACCAATCGCCTGAGCCGCCGTGCTCAACTGTTTGCACGTCATACTTTTTCCATGCTTGTCGAGTGCATTGCCATGCGCGCCCAAAATCTTTTACTGCATAATCAATAATCATCTCAACGCCTAACTCGTTTGCGTTTGTTACCAGTGCGTTAATAAACACGAGCGCGCTTTTGCGGTTGGCCTGTTGATGTTTCTCACTCATGCGGTTAGAGGCATCCCACGCTCGACCAGTGGCGTGCACGGATAATGAGCCCGGCTTGCCGCGCATATCTCGTACTCCCCAACTGCCGTTATTCCACAACGCACCATTGGCATATTTGATACTTTGACGGATTACCTCATCCATGCCGGGTAGTGGGCCAGCGGCAGCGCCGTCACTGTTACCTGTGTATGGCCTTGAGCCAACAATCTTGGGATTGGCAGGTATTACGGTCATGGTGTTGCAGGGTCAGGTTTACGTTTTAGACCGTTGGCGGCAACAAGGCCAGACAACGTGCCAGTCATAAAGATTGACAGCGTTTTAAGTAAATCAATAAACGCTGCGTCATTAGGTGACTGCTCAACTGGCTGGTCAACAAACCCTAAAAAGTACACAAAGCCAATAACAGTGACAGCAAAAGTTATTGCAATTGTGCAAGCCACAAACACAATCATGCGTGCGTGTAGGTAGTCAATCTCTGATCGATCTTTAGCCATTGCTGGCCTCGCATCTGTCTGCTACACGGCACTCAACTACAAGCGCGCTATTGCGTACTTTTTTAGGTGCGTTCGTGCGTTCACTGGCGCAAGCCATCGGGATAAGTGCAAGCATGACGCTAGCCAAGTAGTAGCGCGGCTTCATCGGCTGTAATTCCTAGCCTGTCAAGTACGGCTTGTTTCGCAACGGCTTTAGCGGCTTGCTCTGCAATCCAAGCATCGTAAGCAATTTTGTCTATTGCGTGTTGGGCGTATTCTGCATCGGTGAACTCGCGGTATTCGTTGCCGTCTTGCGTAAATAATTTATGCGATTGCGTAGCCATAAACCTGATAATTTCCTGTGATTGTTCCTGATGATGGGAAAAGTGTCAAACTGTCAAATTGGGTTGCGGCTCTAAACTCGCCGTTACCATGCCCGCCGCCCTGTGAACCGCCAACCCTGCCGTATGTATCCCAAACGAAGTTTGTGTCTAATGCTGCTTGTGGACTAAACACAGTAAGCACAACCTCATTGCGATCAGCACTGTTAAATTGTGTGAACTTCCATGCTGTATCACCTAAAATGTTTGCCGCGCCAATTGTCGATGCGCCAATTTGATAGGTAACGCCAGCATTGGAATAACTAGCAGCACTGCTGTCTGTACCCGAAGCTCGCAAACGAACAGAAATAACAGAACTATCAACGCTTGCTGCGGTCACATTAAAACTAATTAAATAATTTTGGTAAGTTGCAGTAAATGTGTTGGTTGGCAAACTTACTGTTGACGCGGCGCTAAATGTTGTGCCAGACAAAAACACTAAACCGCCAGCCGATGATGGCCCAACAGTAGCCCACGCCGCGCCATCGTAATACTGCACCACATTGGTGCTAGACAGATAACAAAGTTGGCCCTCTGCCAGCGCTTTATTGCTGCCACCAAACGCTGCATCTCTTGTAACTGTTGTTGCAAAAACTGGTACGCCTGTGCCGGCGCTTAAATTTTGTTGCGATGCAGTGAGCACCGTATTTGCCACAAAAAGTGGTACAGATGTTTGTTCGTTTGGCATAACGGTACTTTATCCTAACCTAGTGCGTTCGTGGTAGATAGCACACCAAACGTGATGTTGTCTAAAATGAACTGGTCAAGGATAACGGTTGGTGATGTCCATAGGGTCATGCGGTGGCCTCTGTTCATGTCAATAACGTGGTCTATGCCTTCAACTGATAGGTCTTGGTTAACACTCAATGGTGTGCCAGATGTAAAAGTTTTAGTTACTGACACGGTTTGCCCAATTTCTATTGGTGCTAAAACCGTTTTTTGGGCATCGGTCAAGCTGGCAAAAGTAGTTGACACATTGGTAAAGCGTGGGCGCGGTTGTGGGTAAAGCAGGTAACTGGCAAGTGTGGCGGCTTGCGCGTCACTGCTTAAGAGGCTGTCTGTAATTGCTTCAGTTTGCGTAAAGTACTGTGCTATTGACGCTGTGTTACTGGCGTTTTGTAGGGTGCCGCCAGATGCAATAGTGACGTTGGCATTGTTGATAACGGATTGTTGGTCAAATTCTACAAGAATGTTGTCATACGGTATGGCTGTGCCTGTGTCGTTAAATGTTGCGGTGGCAGCATCTAATGTTGTGCCAATTCTGGCTTGAGCCGTGAGGACGTTTGCTCGATTACAAAAAATACGACCCTGTTCGGCTTTTTGGATGCGGTTAATGTATGCGTTTACGTTTGTGCCGCTGACAATTGTGTAAGCGCCCAGAGTCGTTATTGGGCTGGCTGTTAAAGATGTGGCGCCTGTGTAGTTTGCAGCGCTTAAAACGGCTGTAATACGCGCTGATGAGGTTTGGCTACTGGTTGCGGTTTCAGGCAAATTGCCCTGTGCCAGCACATAAGTATTGTCAGCGGCGGCAATGCTGTAGGTCGTCATTCCAGCCATGTTGTAAGTCTGGTTAAATGTGGTCACTACGCCAGTAAACAAATATTCGCCATTACGACTTAACCTGATTGGGCGCAACGGCGCTAAACCAGGTTGTTCTGTCAACTGATTGTAATAAATGCTGGATGTATTAAACGGGTCAAAATTGCGATTACCGATTGGAACGCTAATTGACACAGACATTGTGCCAGGCCCAAACACATCTAACGGTTTGTGGCGGCCTCGACTAATGCTAATTACTTGGGCTACATCAGTGATGTCATTAAAATCTACGCCGTCACCGTCAAGAACATTGGTGCCGTCAAGTGTTGAGTCATCAAGATAAAAGGCGCTTGAGTCGTAACCATTAGACAGCTCTAAAAGGTATGTGCCGCCAGTAATGACGGTTGCGCCGGGCATTACCTGATAGCCAAGTCAAGCGGCCCATACACTTGCGTGTATTGCGTTAATGCGTCGACAACTGCCTGCCCTACATCGGCTGGAGATGAAATGCCACTAGACACGTTAATTGTTACATCTGGTCGGTTTGCTATGCGTTCTTGGATGCCACCAACAAATCCAATAGGGCCGTTTACTGGAGCAAAGCTAGGGCCTTGACTGCCGCCACCACCGCCACCGCCACCGCCACCACCGCCACCGCCCGGTGGCACTAATGGGCCAGTTGGCGTAGGCATGCTTTTTGGTGGGTTTGGTGGCGCAACAATGCCAACAGGTGCACCGATTGTGGGCAAAACAAAGTTTGGAATATAAGGTATGTCCGTAAATGGGCTTAAAAAATTTATGCCAGTAATTATTTTGTTAATTGCGTCAACAAAACCGTTACCAAAAATCTCAAAAGACCTCATTAAATGGTTAAGCACCATGTCAACAATGTTACGAAACGCCTCAAATTTTGTGTAAGCAATCACAAGAGCAGTAATTAGCAATGCTATTCCTGTAGCAATTCGTGTAAAAGGGTTTGCTGCCATTGCAAAGTTGACTGCAGTAATTGACAACGCTATTGCACCAATCGCCGTTGCCATAAACAGAAACGCGTCAGGGTTTTCTTGCGCCCAATCAGCAAAACTTTGTAACACAGGCAACACTTTTTCAACTGCTGGCAATAATGCCGCTCCAATTGACTCTTTAGTTTCATCTAAAGAATTTTTTAATATCTTGAATTTGCCAGCTGCGGTATCGGCTGCGACTGCGGCTGCACCACCAAACGTGTCGTTCAGCACTTGCATCACTTCATCAAGTGACGCACCATCCTTGATCATGGCTTTAATTTCTGGCGACAAGGCTTGTAGGCCTTTCATGTTGCCGCCATAAGCTTTAGCAAGCGCATCGCTCACTTCCACGAGTGATTTATTTGACGAAATGGCTATATCTTGCGCCAGCGTAAGTGCTTCTGTTGCTACGGCAATGTCTTTTGTGCCAGTAATCAAAACTGCCAAAGCCGGGCGAAGTTCACTGTCGGCAGTACCAGACGCCCTAGACATAGCGCTTATCATGTCCTCTGTTGCTTTAACCTGTGCCTCTGTTGCGCCAGTGACGTTTTCTAAAGTTAAAGCAAGTTGAGCGGCTTGCGCTTCATCCTCAATAGCAGCTTTTAACGCTTGACCAAGCGCTGCAGTCAATGCGACAAGTGCAGCCGCCGCCGCTACGGCAGCTTTCTTAATTGTAAATTGCGCTTTTTCTCCAACAGTTTCTAGTTGCTTAAATTGTTTTACAGCTTTGTCAATACCCTTGCCGTCAAACTCTGAAATAATTGGAATAGATAGCATTACAACGCCTGCCTAACTACTCGCGCGGTGTCTAAAATCATCTTTTGCATTTCTTTTTCAATGCCTTTACGCGCTCTATACACGGCAGGCCCAATTAGTCGAGTGCGACCGGGCGCAACAAAACCTAACTCATCGCCTAAACGGTTTGCGTTAGCACGGCCTGCAGTCTCAAAGATTGCTGTTGCTGGGTCTTTTTGCTCTATAAGAATTACACCTACAGCATTACGACGGGTGTCAATACGCAACTTGACACCGTTTTTGGCTTTATCAACGCTAAACGGAAACAGCCGTCGGTCTCTACTAGTCCATTTGTATGCCATACCAGATAAAGGCAATTGCGTGTACATATCTTTAGCGGCGTTTATTGCTGGTTGTGCAATGTCGTTGGCTTGTGCCCTAAAATCTTTTTGCAGTTGCGGGTCAATCTTTTTGAGTGCGTTAATAGTTTCTTTTACGCCTGACACTGTGATTGTTGTGTTGACCGTCATAGAAACTCACCTGTTCTTGTTATTCTTTTCTATAACACTAATCACCGTAGTGAGGTCGCGTGTGTCAAACTCAATGTGCGTTGGCCACCATCCTACTGCTACCAGCATTTCTGCTAGTTGTCGTCGGTAGGTGCCAACGCTGTAGGGTTTGGGTTTGTCTCATCGACGGACGTTAAATCCATGTTGGGATGCTGTTTGACCCATTCACGCCAGTTGTCTGGCACAGAGTCTCCAGCCAGTTTGCACAAATGGTAAGCCCAGCAAGCAATGTCGCTGTAACCGATGCCTTTACCGTCAGAAACTTTACGGTTTTCTAATTTTTCCCATTCACATACCACAAACATATTTGTAATCATGGTGCGTGTGCCGCGACCGTCTTGTAGGTCTAATTCTAATTTAACTTTCATGTGCCTGCTTTCGTGTCGGGCCGTTGCCGGCTGTTTTTAAGACGTTGCGACCGAATACACTCCTCCGGTCAGAACTATATCTATGGTATCCAAAGCGCCTAAGGCCGCATTTACGATCGGTAGCGTTTCGAGGTAGCACCCCACTAGTGACGAAATCGGATTGGTGGCACTTGTAGCAGCGCTTGTTGGTTTAATCGTAACCGTTGTAGATGTTCCTACAAGTGCAGCCAATGTTGCGTAAGTTTCTGTGGCTGCAAAACTGTTGTACATCGTCAAAGTCAATGTGCTGTTCTCAAGGCCGCCAACATAGACGCGTGCGGTCTTGCCAAACGATGTGCTTTCCAATGCCTCGATTACGCGAGTCAGGTTGGCTGCGCTGCACTGGTCGGACAAATCAACGGCATTAACCGTGACTACCGGATTGCTGAGATATGTGGATGTCGCCATTTTGGTTAAATCTCCTCGTTAGGTTCTGTACTAGTTTTAGCAGGTTTTTTAGGTTTAGGTGTGGATTGCTCAACAATGAAACCGCCAGACAGTAGCGCTGCCACGTTAATGCCGTCAGCTGGCACATAGGGGTCACCAATGATGCCAAGTTTGGTAGAGGCAATTGTGTAGATCATGCGGTTTGTGCCTGCACTTTGATTGTCAGGTCATAGCACGGAAACGATGCGCCACCAATGTCAATTGAGCCGGGTCTGCCGTCTAACACGATTACAGCGGATGCCAGCACTAATGCGACAACTTGCAAAATCTCGCGCAACACTGGCAACCCTGCAGGCCCAGACCCAACAACTTTAAGCGGAAAATCTATAGTCACAATGTTGCCGTTGCCTGCGTAAGTCGTAAAACTTGGCGCTAATAGAAACACGCAATTAGGAACTAATCGAGTTGGGTCAGTTACCACGCGCAAGCCGCTAACGGCTGTCAGCGTGGCTGCTACATCGTCTATGGCCTCGTTTAGTAGGTCTGTGTACGGTGCAGGCATTAGGCAACCGCTGGTCGGGGGATGCCCAACAATTGCTTAACGATCGGTGTCAATGATTGTTGGGTTGGTGTGCCCATTGTGTCAAACGCGGCAAACGCGGTTTCTATTGACCCTCGACTACGCCACAAAGCTGCACCATACATGAGCGTTCCTAATGTGGCATCTGCGCCGGGTGATGTGCTCAATGCGTCGTGGTAGCCGGACTCTTGCCTGCGACGATAACAAAACAAGTTTGCTGCGTTCGTGGCTTGTGTGGCCAACGTATAATCATCTGACGGATTACTGATGGTTACGCCCAAAAATGTGATTAAAGCGGCGACGGTAATCCATGTGCAGGTTTGCGTGTATTCCACTGACCCGTCGTAAGTAACAACATATTGAACATTTGACCCGGTAGCCGCATAAATAATTTGATTGGGTCTTGGCACATTGACATCAAATTGAAATTCGCCTGTAGTTGAGTCAACGCCAGTAAATTCGTATTGGGGCATGTCAAGCACTTTGAATGTGCCGTTAAACGGAACACCCAAAGCGCTAACCGTAATGTTTTCGCCAATGGTAATTTCTGTTGGTTCTAACGTGCTGATGCACGCGTAGTTAGAAATGAGTTGCTTACTGGCTGTGGTGTAATACGACATGGCGGTTACGCCGCCTCTCGACTAGGCCTGTGTGATTTTTTGAATCATGTTGGCGTTTGCTTTGAATGTGCAGAAGTAGCCGTGTGTGCTAATTCCACGAGTCAAAGTAGACGGATTGTCAACAGACAAAATGCCTTTCTGTTCCTCATAAATTTCAAAGCCGATGTCTTTCATGATGACCATTGTCTTGGTGCTGAAGTTGTTGTCTACAACCATTTGCAAACCAAGTGGGCCAGTGTTCGTCCATGAAGTCACCGATGCTTGACCAAGTGTGTTCTGTCCAGCAAGTCCTGGGCCGTTGACGTAACCAAAGATTGGTCGGCCAGCGGTGTCGACGAGCTGTTGAATGGCGCCCCATGTGTCTGGGCTGACAAACATGTGCGTTGGCAAATAGTTTGTTGCGTTCAGTGTCACGATTGCTGCGTCATAGATTGACTTCAACAAGTCGGTTACTGACAAGTCCCAAACGCCTGCCGATGTTGCAGCGGTCAACAAGTTGTCTGCTGCTTCGTTGTCGGTGGCAATCATGTATTCGCCAAGCATGTCGTTGATAACGATTTGTAGTGCTGCTGGGTCTGTGAAGTCGATGGTCTGGTAGCTGATGTTTTGGTATGCAGCAAATGTCTTTTTTGTGACCGTGTTGTTTGCAACAACCATTGTGGTTGCTGATGCAGCTGCACCTTCGGTTTGTGACGCGGCAGTTGTGTGCGTTGTAATTGTTGGACGGTTGAAAGTTGCTGATGGTGTCGATGGCATTGCACGTGCACCCAAAGCGGCAACAACTGGTCGCATGAAATTTAAGTCTTGAAATACTGGGCCCAACTCAACTTGTGTTAAGAGACCCGGCACGCTTGTCAGAAATTCATCGCCTGCAGCTGCTTTAACTGTTGGCACTTTGTGGTAATCGTTGTAGTCCTTAAAGTTTTGTTGTGCCTTCACCCATGCGTCGCCGCCCTGATGAAATGATGCAATGTAATCCCAGCGTGACATCAAACGTGGCTCGCGCTTCACGGATGCAGTAATTGGCTCTGTTGGAATGATGACTTCTGGTGCTGCTACTTCGCTCATGGTTTCTGTCTCCTGTGTAGGTTCTGTCTCAATAATACTTATTTCTGGCTCGTCTTGGTGGATACTCGCCGCCACTTGTGTGATGACGCTGCCTTCAAATGCTGGTTGGCTGACCAACGATAATTCTTGCCATTTCGCTGACTCAATAACCATGACGCCGTTATCGTCGTGCCACTTAACTGGTTGCACCCCAACTGACACTGCGTCAATGGTGCCGTCACTAGCCAAAATCATTGCTTCATCGCCTAGACGGGTTGCCGACACTTTTGCCACAAAGAGCATTGCGTCTGGCGTGTCTAGGCGTTCGGTCACTTGGCCAATGATTTGGGTTGAGTCATGTTGCATGTAAAGCTTCGGGTTTTTGCCTTCGGCTGACAATGAGCCGGGCATAAAACGCACTTGTGTGCCGTCTGAAACGGTGGCTGTTTTGCAATATTCGACGGCTACGCCAGAGATTTGACGGCGCGGTGCGTCGCCAGCTGCAGCGTCAACGGTAAACGTGGTTTCTGGTATAAGTCTAATCATGATGGTGATGTTACTCCCATTGGTGTGGTTACTTCTGGCATTTGCATTTGACCGTATTCGGTTGACAAATAATCCTCGTAATCAAACTCGACGTAGGTGCCGTTTGGCAGTACGTTGTTTTGGCTAAGGGTTGACGTGATGCATTCGGCATACGCTTTAGCGCCAAATGTCCACAAGTCGGCGCGTGCACCGTCGTTGCTGACATAAGAGTATGAGCCGACGTCACAACCAACCAAATAAAACGGCACATTGCAGATGCGTGCCATTTCTTTTGCTTGGAATTCGGCAGAGTCAATTAACAGCATTTTGTCTGGGCTAGTAGCGGTTTCTGTGTATGTCAAATACTCGTTTAGTGCTGCCGTCTGATTGGTGGCGCGTGCTGCGTTAAACGCTGACGCTAAATCGGCTAATTCTTGGCCCGATAGTGGTTCGCCGCCAGTTTGTTTTAGTACGCCGGCTGGGATTGACGACGCGCTATTGCGGTAGCGAGCCGCTTCGAGTTTTAGAGCTGTGCCAACTGATTGTGTTGACATTGACGTGATGCCTTGAATTGGTGACAAAAATTGCACGACGTTGTTTGGGTCTAATTGGTTGCCGTTGAAATAGATTTCTTTTGATGGGCCAAACCAGACGGGGCCAACCATGTCGGTGGTGGAAATTGAGCCCATTGGCAGACGTTGAAATGATGCTGGAAAACCGTCGGCTGTGCGTGACGTGATGTACCACATTGCTCGACCATAAAAAAACAAGTCATCAAATGTCCACGACAAAATAAAGTTGTTTGGCACGGCTGGGTCAATCCTTCGCAACCAGCTGCGTGGCGCAATATGTATTTGCATCATTTCTTCGTCTAATTCGTTCCAAACTTCGTTGTACATTCGCAAACTCATGCAACCGATAACTGATGCAATTAAGTCGCGTGCACGGCTAATAGTTGGAACCGACATACAACGGTTACGCGCTTCACCCTCTGTGAAATTGTAATACGACGCTAAAGCTTGGCTGACGCTGCCGCCAGATGCGGCCGCTTTGGCTGGCGGTGGCGAAACAGCTGCCTTAGTAACTAGACGATTAAAAATGGCCATGTTTAGAGTGTGTCACAATCTATGTCGTTTGTGGTGGCATCGACCCGGTATGCGATGCGGTATCCCGACGATAAGCAAGCCATCGAGCCGATGCCAAGATGAGCCTAGTGGCTACACAACAACGAGCATTGGCTTACCAGATGACGTTGGTCGACTGGTCAGTGCTGCTGCCCAAACCATGCAGCGCGCCAACTCAATAGGGCCCGGTGATCGTTGGCTAGATAGCGCAATGCTGTTTTGTGATCTGACCGCTACAGCGCGGCTGACGTGTTCAGCAAGTTGGTTGCTGCCGTCGTGCCATAACAGTTTTTCGTTTATCATGTTGCGGACTGACGGCGTAAATTTTAGGATTTCGCCGTAACCGACAATGACGCGCCGACGCTCTAGCGATGTTGGCCAGTGGTTGTCTACGGTTGGTGTGATAGCAAATTTGATTGCAGGGTTAGCGCATAGGCGCTCGACGTGGCTCAACATTTCGCTAAATGTGTCTGCGACAAACTCAACGGTTGCCACAGTGCGTCGGTCTGGTAGAACTACACATCTGACAGCAAAATAGCGTGTGTCATCCAAACTGGTTTCTATGGCTACGGTTCCGCCCTCTGGCAACTCACCGTCATACAGCAACGCTGGCCACTGTCCTGGCTGTATCCATGATTTGTCGCTGGCAACCCACAAGTTACATGACGCCCGTAGAAACGCGGCACGGTCAGGGTTTTCAGACTCGGCCAGCAACGTGGCAGCGGTCAAAGTTATCCCTAGTGCAGGGTTGCCGTATACCCACGCGGCTGGGCTCATCGGGTCAAGCTCTGGCGGTGGACTCCATTCCGCAAAATAAAACGATGCGTTTTTGCCTGTGTCAATCGCCCTCAATCCTTGTTCACGCCAACGCAACATTGCGGTACTGGCTTCCGTGCCGGCTGTAGACCACATCGAGAGCAATGGTGAAACTTGTGCACGTTGAGCCGGCAACAAACCGCCGTCAATTACTTCGCGCGAAATATCCCACATCTCATCAGCCACGACCAGTGACGGTGACGTGCCGTGACCCACAGAATTGTTAGCTGCACGCACCAACCAAGTAGACCCGTCTGGCATTGTCACTCGATTACGGCCGTATGACTTCATCAGTGTGGCGTTAAAACGGCTTTCCAAAATAGGTGCCAACTCGTCAAACAACATAACCGCCAAATCCAGACGGTGAGCAGTAGATAACACAGTCTGTTTTTTGCCACGCACTTTAGGCATCTCTGTAAGCCACCAACCAACCAAAGCCATAAGAGCTGTTGTCTTACCGCACTGGCGAGCAGTAGAAACCAACGACACACGGTTCACCAACTCAAAATTGCTGTCATAAAGCAACTGACCGTCAAGCGCCGTGTACTGCCAATCCATTAACTCCACGCCCATGTACTCCCTGCACCATTCCCTAACTTGCGGCGCAAACGAACCGGCACAGTCTGGCCTCGACGTTTCCAATCTCGGCTGAGCACGGCCAGTTACCGCCAATCCTGGCTGGTTAGGGCCAGTTGGGATAGACAAGACTTGGGTCG
>Ga0209190_1001965_pt1 | contig 14108 bp, 11 predicted proteins | sample M_140205_XF_Meta_FD_187315 | JGI IMG/M metagenome (GOLD analysis project Ga0209190, IMG submission 187315) | Freshwater microbial communities from Lake Montjoie, Canada to study carbon cycling - M_140205_XF_MetaG (SPAdes) (version 2) | ecosystem: Environmental > Aquatic > Freshwater > Lake... | reverse complement strand
CCCCCGGCACGGTCAACATCACCGGCAACTACCTCGAAGCCGGCACGCTCGACATCGAAGTCTGGGGTCTCACCGCGGGCACGCAGCATGACCAGGTCATCGCCTCCGGAACCGCGACCTTCCAGACTGGTAGCACCCTGAAGGTCACCAAGACCGGCGGCACGTTCGATATCGGCCGCACCGAGTCGGTCCTCGCCGTCAGCGCCGGCGCCTACTCGGGCACGTTCACGAACCTCGACCGCGGCACGCAGGCCACGCAGGTGTTCTTCAACAACGCCACCGGCCGTATCCACGGTTCCGGCCTGACCGAAGCCCAGACGTTCGCCGACCTGACGGTCGACGCTAACCGCAAGGCGATCGCCACCGCGCTCTACGCGGACGGCGTCACCAATGGACAGGTGATCAAGAACGGCGCCTCCACCTTGGCCACGGCCAAGGCCTTCATCGCCACCGGCGAGATGGGTGCCACGACCGTCGCCTTCCTGGGCTCCGCTAACGTCGACACCGCCTTGGACGCGCTCTCCCCTGAGGTCTACGGCACGTCGATGATCATGGCTTCCCGTAATGCGCTGACGCTGGCCCGCGCCCTGACCGGTGCGATCGCCACGCCCGAAGGCTGGAACGTGCAGGTCGGTTACGACCAGCAGCAGGCGACCAACACAGCCTCCCCGTCCGGCCAGAACGGCGACTACGACGTCAACGCGACCTACGTCATGGCCACGAAGGCCCTGTCGACGAGCACGCAGTTCTCGGTACTGGTCTCGCAGAACGACGGCACCACGTCCGCCTCGGGCTTCAGCTCGAAGGGCACGGGTCAGTCTCTGGGCGTCGGCTTCGCCGCCGACCTCGGTGCGACCCGCCTCGACCTCGCCCTCACCAGCGGCAAGCTCAAGAACAGCGGCGCACGTAACGGCCAGGCCTTCGTCGACCAGAACCTCGAAGGTAGCTCGATGCTCGCCCGCCTGAGCTTCTCGAAGCTTGGCGCCTTCACCCCGTACGTCGGCCTCAACCGCACGTCGTCGAAGTTCGACGCCTTCACCGAGACCGGTACAGGCGCCAACCTCAACGTGTCCGCCGCGATGCAGACGAACACCAACGCCGAAGTGGGCCTGGGCTACGCGATGAAGCTGACCGACACGATGTCGATCTCGCTCAACGTCGCCTATGAGCATAACCTCGCCAGCACGGGCAACTCGCTGACGGCGAGCTTCGCGGACGCCGCGACTCCGACCCCGTTCAACGTGGCCACCTACGGTGCCGGCCAGAACGTCCTCCGCGGCGGCATCGGCTTCCAGGCCTCCCTGGGCGCCGGTCGCTCCGCCGGCCTGAGCTACGACATGCACTCGGGCGTCGACATGAAGTCGGCCCACGAAGTGAAGGTGAACTACACCTTCCGCTTCTAAGCCAAGCCAAGATCCGGAACGAAGGCCGCCCACCCGGGCGGCCTTCTTGTTTTACCAGGGGGTGAAGCGCAGCCCGAAGAGGGCGAAGACGGCGGCGGCGAGCAGGCTGAGCGCCGGCAAGAAGAACGGGTCGTAGTAATCAGCGGCCCGCGGCTTCTTCTCGAGGACGACGACCTTCTTCATCTCGTCGATACGCTTGAAGACGGCGTTGAGGGCCTCGGGCGTGACGGCGTTGAAGGCTTCGCCACCGGACGAGCGGGCGATACCGATGAGCGCCGGGTCGACGGGGATGTCCGTCATGAGCACGGCGAAGACGATGATGCCCTTCTCCTTGAGGTCAGCGATGATGGGCACGTCCTTGGGCGAGCGGATGTCCGGGCTCTCGCCGTCGGTGATCAGGATGATCATGCGGTCGCCGACGGGCCGTTCGGCGAGATGGGCGGAGGCGCCGGTCAAGGCGTTGCCGATGAAGGTGCCGCCCCAAAGCTCATCGGGCAGGACGTTAGGGGTGATGAACGGGCGCGAGAGCATGATGGTCTCGGTGTCCAACGTCAGGGGTACCCAGTGGATGAAGTTGCGCGAGAAGATCGTTAGGCCGAAGGCGTCGCCTTTGCGGTGATGCAGGAACTTCTCGAGCGACTCCATGGCGGAGTCGAAGCGGCTGTGCTTGCCCTTGCTCTGGTCGCCATGCGCGCCCCGCATGCTGCCCGAAGTATCGAGCACGACCTGGATGTTGGTCAGCTGGCGTTCGACCTCCGGCGGCTGGAAGGTGATCGGGTGCGCGAGGAAGAGGACCGCGACGGCCAGCAGGCACGCCGGCAGGCAGTTGGCGACAAGCACGAGGCAACGCAGGAACCATCCGCGACGACCCTTGCCGCCATCGTAGGGCATCGCGAGGGGCTGACCGGGGCGGACCCACTCCCAGAAGGCCAAGATGACTGGGAGGGCCAGCAGCGCGAGCCATTGGGGATGCAGGAAGGTCATGGGCGGACGGCGGGGTGGGCCGGCAGACGCTGGCGGATGATCTGAGCGATCTCGGCGTCGGCGACGCCGGAGCCGGGACGATGGAGCCAGCGTTGGAGATGATCCAAGGCCTCGCCAGTGCGTTCACCGCGGGCGATGGCGGCCAAGGCGTCCGCCATGGGGGCATCGGCCGGGACAAGGCCTTCGCGCCAGCAGCGGAGCAGGAGCATCTCGAGCCGGGCCTTCTGCTCGGCGGAGAGTCCGTCTTGTTCGAGTTCGCCCAGCAGCTGACGCAGCTGATCGGCCAGGGTCAGCGGGGGCAGCACGGGGACAACGACCGGCTTCTTCGGACGGCGCCAGAAGATGAGCGCGAAAAGCCAGGCGACCCAGAAGACGGCGAGCGCCGTAAGGGTGGCGAGATAGTGGCCGCGCACCTCGATGCCGATGTCTTCGGTCTCCTTGACGCGGGCCTCGAGCTCCTTCGAGAGCTTCGGGTCACCCTTCACCTTGAAGGAAGGCAGGCCGCTCAGGGCGGACCCGTTGTCGGACATGAGGTATTCGATGAGGTCGTGCTCCCCTTCGCGGTTCACGAGATAGCGGACGTCGTAGACCTTGGCCCCGGCGTGTTCGGTGACCTGGGCGATGCGCACGTTCACGGCGACGCCGTAACGGAAGGGCTTCACGATGAGCCCCGGGCCGCTGTAGGTGATGATGGCAGCCTGCTCGACGCCAAGCGGCACTTTTAGGTTATCCTCCTGCTGCAGGAACCACCAGCCAGCGACGATGACCACAAGCACGGCCAGTCCCCGGAGGAGCCAGACACGAAGCGATGTCTTCGACGCGGCCATAATCAGCGGGCGGTCCGACTGGCGAAGCCGCGGTTCTTAAGGAAGTAGGTCAGCTTGCCGAGGATCGGCTCGTCGGTGCGCAGGTTTAGGTAATCGATGCCGAAGCGACTCAGTTCGGCCTTCCAGCCAGAGGAGTCGACCTGGCGACGTCCGCCGAAGCCGACGAAGCCGCGACCCGATTCGGCCTCGACGCCGCGAATGATGCCCGCACCGCGCAAGCCCTGCTCGGCGGGGTCTTCGAAATGCAGCACAATGCAGTCGTTCCGCTGGGAGAGAACCTGGAGAGCCGCGATGGCATCCGAGTCGTGCAGATCGCTCAGGACGATGACCGTGGTGCGCTTGGCAAGGGAAGGCGCGAGCTCGCGGGCCCGCGCCGATAAGGACGTGACTTCGGTGAAGTCGTGCTGACGTAGCTGATGGGCCCACTCCATGACGATGTTGCGCGACAGCGTCGGCCGGATGTGCAATTCGCGGGCGCCGCAACCGAGCAGGCCGACGGGCGTGACCGAGGATTGGGCGGCCAGGCCGATACCAGTGGCCACGCGCACCGCCCAAGCATACTTGCTGAGCGGCTGCGAGGACACACACATCGAAGCCGAGGTATCGAGCAGGAGATACAGCGGGATCTGCTTGGTCTCCTTGAACTCCTTCACGTACAGCTTGCCGAGGCGGGCCGAAATCTTCCAGTCGATGAACTTGACCGCGTCGCCCGCGACATAGGGACGGGATTGGACGTACTCCAAACCGGCGCCATGGAACACGGAATCACGCTGGCCGAAGTCCAGGCTGTTCGCGAGGCGCCGGACGGCGACTTCGAACTGCCGGCTATCGACCGGATCGTGAGGCAATGTTCGCTGACGAAGCATCGGTTCAGCCTAATCCAGCGAGGATCGCTTCCAGCACCTTGGCGCTGGTCTGGCCCGCGGCCGCTGCTTCATAGCTCACGCGGACACGGTGCAGGACGACGTCCTCGGCGAGGTCGAAGAGATCTTCGGGGGTGACGTAATCACGGCCGCGGATGACCGCGCGGGCGCGGGCAGCGTTGACCAGGGCCAAGCCGGCGCGGGGACTGCAACCGAAGTCGAGGTCCTTGGATTCGCGCGTACGGCGCACGAGTTCGACCGAATGGCGGAGGAAGACCTCGCTCACGTGGATGCCTTGGACGGCTTCCATCGCGGCGACGAGGTCGGCTTTCGTGCCAACCGGAGAATCCTCAATCATGTCGAAGGCCGTGTTTGGGACGGCCCCGCCCTCCTCCTTGCGCAAGCCCATACCGAGCTGGCGCTGGAGGATGTCCTGCTCTTCGTCGCGACCGGGATAACCGAGGCGGTGAAGGAGCATGAAACGGTCAAGCTGCGCTTCCGGCAGTTCAAAGGTGCCGGATTGCTCGACGGGGTTCTGCGTCGCGATAACGAGGAACGGGGTCGGGAGGCGCATGGTCTGACCGCCGAGGGTCACCTTGCGCTCCTGCATGGCTTCAAGCATCGCGCCCTGCACCTTCGGAGCAGCGCGGTTAATTTCGTCCGCGAGGAGGAGGTTCGTGAAGACCGGGCCGCGGTGGATGCGGAAGTCGCCCGACTTCTGGTCGACGACCTCGGAGCCGACGATGTCGGACGGCAGCATGTCGACCGTGAACTGGATGCGACGGAAATCCAGATGGATGGCCTTGGCGACGGTGTTCACGAGAAGCGTCTTCGCCAGGCCGGGCATACCCTGCAACAGCAGGTGGCCGCCGGTGAGGAGCGCAATCATGACGCGCTCGACAACGACGTCCTGGCCGACGACGACCTTGCCGACGCGCGTGCGGACGTCGGCGACGAACTGGTGGGCGGCCTGGACGGCCGCGGGATTGGGATGGTTGCTCATATCTTAAGGGGTTGGGATAGGGGTAAAATGAGGGATGGTGCGTTCAGCGGAGTTGGCGGAGCCATTTTTCAGCGAAGGTCTTCAGGTCGGCGGGCGACAGCGTGGCCGTGCCGCCGAAGCAGCCCGTCTGCACCCGGTCGATGTCCAGCTGCAGTTCAGCCTTCTGCGCGGCATTGAACTTCACCAGCGGGCTCGTACCCAATTTGCGAAGCAAGGCAACGACGGCGAAACCGTCGATGGTAGCCGGAAGCTTAAAGACATCTCGGGCCCGCGGCGGGCGCGGACTGGTGTCCCGCTTGCGGAAGACCAGCCAAGCGAGGAAAGCTACCACAGCGGTGAGGCCGCCGTAGAGGGTGAGAGAATAATCGTCGGCGACCGGCGGGACGTAGCCGGCACCTTGGGCGACCTTGACGCGATCGAGTAAGACGGACGCCTTCGAGAGGACGACCGGATCAATGTCGTGGTAAGTGCGCCAGACGGTGGTCGTGTTCACGGCCTTGACCGTCGGGAACGGCACGTCCGTCGCCTTGTCCGACGCCCGGATGGCGTCGCCATCGACGGTGATCGACCAGCGGCGCTCGGTGCGCGGGGCCACGTGATCGCCCCACGTGTTGAGTTCCTTCACCATCAGCGGATCAATAGCCGTCACCTGACGGACCTTCGCGACGGCGGCGAGCGGCGATAGGTCGAGCAGGTCGTCGAGTTCGGGCACGAGGCCAGAGGCGGTCGCAGCGACTTCGAGGCTTAGCGAGCCATTGATGGCGAACTGGCGCGTATCGAGAGTCTGCGTGACCTCGACCTTGTCGGCAGGACGTGGCGACAGTTTGCCCGAGGCGACCTTGAGCAACGTCTCGGCGGAAGTGGCCGGGATGGTCACCGGACCACTGAGGTCGATGAAGCGGAGTTCCATCTGCACCGGCGGAATCTTATCGACGCTGGCGTCCTTGACCCGGACGAGCACGTAGGCGAGCGGGGTCTCCTCCCAGCCTGGTCGGGCGGTCGGACGCGGCTTAACGTCGGGAGCGGCGAAGGTGATCGAACGGATTTCGAAGAACGGCGAAAGGCCTTCCGTGAGCTTCTGCTCGAACTCGTCGCGCGGGCCCTGCGGATCAGGACCCTTGGCGACCTGCGGGCCGCGGCGCTTCGACTTGGCCGCCACGGCGATGACGTCGTTGCTGAGATACTGGCCGAAGCGGGCGACGCGGCCCATGGCCTCGGTGTGGATGACGCTCACGATGAGGCCAAACTCCTGGTTGACGCCCACGGTGTTGGGGCCGTCGACACGGGTCTGCACACGGATCTCACTGAGAAGCTCGTCGAGGTAGTCGGAGCGTTTCTTCAAGCCGAGGGAGAACGGATCATCCTTGGTCACGACCAGCGTGCTGGCGAGGTAGCGATACTTGAGGTCCTCGTGCATTGGGTTATTGGTATCGCTGAGGCGGGCGTTGAGCGTCTTCGCCAACTGACCCATGTGGGTGGGCGCCAGCTTGCCGGGTAGCGCAAGGATGGCGGCGCGGATATGGCCGAGTGCTGCGCGGTTCATCGGTCGGCCGAGGTTGACCTGACCGGTACTGCCGATCCCGAGCACGGCATTGAACCAGCTGAGGTAAGGGTCGATGGTCAGCTCGTTGCCCTGCAGGCGGACGACCTGACGGCCGTAGGCCTCGGCGGCGCGCTGGAAGTAGTCCTGCGACTGTAATGTCTTTTCCTTTGCCGCGACAATGCGCTTGGCCGGCTCGAGCGGAGCCAGGTCCTGGAAGCTTTCGAAATCGGACCAGTCATTGAGCACGACCGCGCCCAGCAGGACCGCCTTATAGGCGTCGGGGCGTCCTGCCTGCCACTCGTCGATCATCTTCAGCAGCGAAGCATAACCGGCTTCAGCCATCATATAGGTCTGGGCCTCATTGCGACGGGTCAGGCTGCCGCGCTGGATGTCGGCGCGGCGCCAGCGGTCGCCGAGGTTGGCGTGCATCTTCTGGGCGAGCAGGAAGAACAGCTGCTCGTTCATCTTGGCCGTCGGACCGAAGACGCGTTCGATGTGGGAGTCGCGGTAGGCCTCAGCGTTGCTGTAGGCCAGGTCGAAGGCGTTGACCACCTTGCTCTCGTCGCGCGGGGCGACGCCGGCCTTGCGGAAGACCTCCATCATGCGGGCGAGCGAGTCGATGTTGCGCTCCATCATCACCGGGGTGATCGGAATGCGGGCATCCTCGGGTAGGCCGTAACGTGTCCGCAGTTCCTGCGATAACTGCGGATTGTGCGACTGACCCCAGGCGAGTAGGAAGTCTTCGGCGAGGGCCACGCCGGCGGCTGGGTGGCGGCCGGCAAGCTCGACGATGCGGTCGGCGGCCATTTCGAAATTAGCACTCACGATGATGGCGCGGGCGAGACTGGCGTCGAAACGGTCGCGGAGGTCGGAGGGTAAAGCCGCATGCCACTTGCCCGCGGGGGCGAGCAGCAGCATCTCTTCTGGGTCGATTTCACTGGAGCCATTACGACTGTTGCCGCCGCGGCGCGGCACACCGGCCTGGCGGCTGAAGGAATTCTCCACCTCGTTCATCCAAGATTCGGCCATCAAGGTGAGGATCTGGCTCCAAGGCTCAGAACCAGCGTCGGGATTCTCGGCGATGAGGTTGGCGAGGACGGTCTGTGCGCGAAGGTTATCGATACGCTGCGCGGCGGCGGCGTGCGTCTCGTTCTGAATCTTGCGCGAAAGCCCACCGACAATCCTGAGGGCAGCTTCGGGCTGAGAATTCATCAGATCGGCGAAGGTACCGCTCAGCACGGCAGGTGAAACCTGCGTGAGCACGCGGAGCATCTCACCGGCGGCCTTACTCTTCTCCCAGTCGCTGACCTTCTTCTCGGAACGGAGGATTGCCACGTTGTCGTTCCAGATACGTGAGATCTGGTCGCGCTGGGCAAGCTCGGTGGCCTGTTCGGCGGCGAGGAAGGCGGCGATCTCCTGGCGGAGGCCTTCGTCGACGACCTTGTCCAACTCGACGCCATCAGGCAGATAAGTCTTAGCGAGATCACGGAAGCCGGCGGCGAGCAGGACACGACCCGCGGCAAGGCGACGGGCGGGATCCTTACCGCCCAGCTTTTCGGTGCCGCGGGACATCCGGTCGGCGATCCAGAAACTTTCGTTGGGCGAGACGATCTGGCCGAGCATCTGTCCGATCTTGCGGAGTTCGAGGTCGGTCAGTTCGCCCGGCGCAGCGTCGGCGAGGGCGAAGACGTCCTCGATGCGCACGCCACTCTTCGGACGTTCGGCGAGGTCGGAGAGCATCTTGTCGTAGATGCCACGGCCGAGTTCGGGCGGCAGCGAGGCGAGTTCGGAGCGCACCTGGGCCCAGTCGCCGAGGCGGAAGGCGGAGAGGAAGCGAGTGTCGGCAGTGGCGCGCGCTTCGGCCTTGGCCGATTTCTCCATCGCAGCGAAGACCTCGGTGAGGTCGCGGGTGTAGCGATGGCGCAGCAGACGCTCATACTGCTGCTGCGTCTTGGCGTCGAGGGGAGCGCCCTGCTGGGCGGGAAGCGTCGCCGTAAGCACGAGGGCGGCGCAGAGGAACGGACGGAGGAGTCTCATGGTATTTGTTGTTTTGAAAGTGCGTTAGTTCAGGAACCGTTATCGGGGATCTTCTTGATCTCCTCGAAGAGCTTGCGGTCGTCCTGCTTGTCGGGCTTGCCCTTCGGTTCGGGTCCGCCGAGGAGCGCCGCGGCGGCCTTGGCCTTCTTCGGCTCGGGCTTGCTAGCGGGTTTAATCTGAAGTGCGGCCTCGAGATTCTTCTGCTTGCCGGCACCGATGCCGGTGACGCCTTCGACGGGCTTGATGCCGCCAGCGGCAGGCTTCACGCCTTCGGGTGGTTTGACGCCCTTGACACCCTCGAGTCCCTTAGCGGGAGGAGGCGGTGGCGTAGCCTTCGTGCCCGCACCTTTGACGGCTTCCGGGGGTTTCACGCCTTTAACGCCTTCGACACCTTTCGGAGTAGGCGGAGGCGGCGTCCCCTTGGTACCGGCACCCTTGACGCCCTCGGGTGGCTTCACGCCCTCGGTACCGACCAGACCCTTGGACGGAGGAGGCGGCGTTGTCGCTTTCGTACCGGCGCCTTTAACGGCCTCCGGGGGTTTCACGCCTTTAACGCCTTCGGCACCTTTCGGAGTAGGCGGAGGCGGCGTGGCCTTCGTACCCGCGCCCGCGACGGGCTTAGCGCCATCGGTGACGGAAGCCGGCGGAGGAGTTTGTTTCACGGCCTTAGCGCCGCCGGGCGCCTTCACGCCGTCGACCTTGTCGACACCTTGCACGGTGGTCGGCGCGACGGTCTTGGCCGCGGGATCAATCTCCTTTACCTTGCCGGAGCCTTCCTGACGCACGCCGCGTACGCCTTCGACGGCGGACGGAGCGGGCGCTTCCTGGGCTAAGACAAAGGCGCCGAGGGCGCAAAGGAGGAGGTGAGTCTTCATAAGTTATTCTGGCGGACGGAGCGGGCGAATTCCACTTCGACGCGTTTCTCATAATCGGCGAGGGCCGCCGGGTCCTGGTGTTCGGCCAGGTAACGGAAAACTTGGCGGGTGCGTTCAGCGTAAGGGCGCCATTCGTCCTCGGTGGCCCCGTTGGCCTTGAGTAAGGCGGTCGCGTAGAAGTAGGCCTTGCCGAGCGTCTCGCGGATCGCGCGGGTCGTCGTACCGTCCTCGCCGTCGACTGCGGCCGACTCCTTCAGCAGTTGAGAGAGATCGGCGATCGCGCCGGCGACGTCGAGCATCTCGATTTTGGCCTTGGCCTTCGCGAGGCGGATCTGATGGCGGACGGACGGGCGTTCATCCTGAGGCAGTTCGCCCGATAGCTTGTCATATTCTTCGACCACAGTCGCCCAATCCGGCTCCTTCGCGCGCTCGAGCTCACGGATATGTCCGAGATGGTCACGGGCTTTCTCGCGAGCCATCTGAGCCTGGCCTTCGTTAAAATGATAATACACCACCCCGACGGGGAATAGCAGCCAGAGTAGTGTGAAGATTTTCCTCATCGGGCGGCGCCCTCCCCGGCTTCGGCTTCGATACGGACGACCCGCCAACGAGAGCCGAGATACTGCAACGCCACGGGCAGCAGCGCGAGGAGCGCAGCACCCAAGCTCATCGCCAACACGGCTAGCTGCGCGAGATTAAGGCCAGACTTCGCCAACGGCGAACGCACGACTAGGTCGCCCAAGGCATCGGTCGGCAGGTGCTTCTCGTTCACGTCGAAATAAGAACCACGCAGGGAGCGCGCGACCGTCGCGAGCACCTCGGCGTCCTGCCTGGACTGGTGACCCGCGATGAAGGTGCCTTTGCGCGGATTGCCGACGCCGAGCACGAGCACATCCTTGACGGACTTCGGGCGCGGCAAGATGGGCTGAAGCGGGATCGTGTCGCCATCGGTGAAGATGACCAGGCGTACTGTTTGAGCCGGTAGGCCTTCAATCCCCTTCACGGCCGCGTTGACGGCGGTGCCGAGATCGGTCGAGCCGGCCTTCATCACATATTGGACCGGCAGGCCGTTGAAAACGTTGCGGACGAGTTCCGGATCATGGGCGTCCATCACCACCGAATGCGCCTCGGTGTAGAAACCGATCACGCCGTAACGTAAGTCGCCGCCGATGCGCATGAGCACCGCTTCGACCTCTTCACGCATGCGCTCCTGACGAGTCTGTTTCCCCTCCGGACCGGCGTCCTTTAGGTACATGCTGGGCGAAAGATCGGCCACGAACACCAGGCGGACTGGCTCCTTGGTGTCGGCAGGTTTACCGTCCTTAGCCGCCTGATGGAGCTGCCACATCACAGCCAAGCCCCAGGCGAATGCTGTGATGGCCAGGCAACGAAGGAAAGGAGCCACCATGGTCCAACCACGGGAGGCGCCTTCCGGGCCGAAGGCCAACCGAGCGGCGACGCTTACGCGACGGGCATGCAAGCCCTCCGCCAAAGCGGACAGCAGCAGCACCAGGAGGGCGGCGGACAAGGGTTTCATGGGGTGCCGACAAGGGGAGAGCCGGAAGACCGATAAGTTGGGTCGGTTCTGGCAGGGTGCAAATGCCCTTTATCTAAGCTATCCGGCCCCGTGGGCAGCTGTGAATAACTTAACCCTTCAGTTTATCCAAGAAATGGCGGGCGGGCACCACCCCGACGGGCCAGGAATCTCAGTTACCCGATTATTTCAATGTCGTCCGCAGCCATTCGACCTCGATTGCGGTCACCTCGGCGAACTTCTCCTTGTACACGCCGTAGTGAGTGATGTCGGAGATGACGCGGTATTCGACCGGCACCCCGTTGGCCTTCAGGATACCCGCGACCTTGCCCCCATGTTGTAGGATGTCGACCAGTTCATCCTTCTCGGCGTCGACGAGCAGCATCGGCACCTTGATCTTCGCCGCGGCCTCGATTGAATTGAAACCGACGCTGCGTGCAGGGTTGGCTCGCATCATCTCATAGGTAGCCAATTTTCCGCCGAGCTTGCCCGTATCGAAGGGGACCGGTTCGGATTCGCCGCGCGCCTGTTTCGTGGAGAGTTCCTGGGCGGCCTTCTCGGCCGCAGGACCGCGGGCGGACATGCCGGAGACCTGGGCGATCGCGAAACGGACACGGGCATCGTTTCCGGCTACCCACGTGACGAGACCGCCGCCATAGCTCGAACCCCAGAGCCCAATCTGCTTGGCGTCGACCGATTTCTCTCCGGAGAGGAAACTAATCGCTGCGCGAATATCTTCGGTCTGGTCCGCATAATTCATCTGCCAGCGCACGGCGCGCGCCTCGACCTTGACGTTGCCTTTAGCATCAGGCCTGGGCTGGGCATCGAGCGTGATCAGCTTACTGTCGCTCTCACCCCATCCCCGGTAATCAAAGGAAAGGACGACGAAACCGGCGCGGGCGAAGGCTGGCGCGGTCCGGTTACCGACCTTCGCCTTCGTGCCACCGGTGCCATTGCAGAGAATGAGGGCCGGCAACTTCTGGTCAGGCTTGAGCCCTTTCGGAGAAAAGAGATCCGCGGCCATCCGCACGCCGTCGCAGAAAATCGACACCGGGCGCTTCTCGACGCCAGACAGAGGGACTTCGGCCGCGGCGAGCGTACCCGCGAAGCAATAGAAGAAGCAGGATAGAAAGGCGTTTCTCATGAGAAAGACGGAGAAGGTTATCTTCATAACCCCGACAACGGGTGGAAAGTTGGGGCGACGTTCGTCCTAATAGGGCAAACAGCAGCGAGCAGGCCTCAAAGCCGGATGCGCAAGCGAGGCGAGATGGGCGTACCAGCGTCGCGGCGTGGGCGTTTCGGGCCCTTACCGGGCATCTCGTCGTCGGCGATTAGAGCTTCCTCGAATTCCTTCGGCATCGGGGACGACGCCTTGAAATCGACTTTCGTACCCTGCCAATCGAACGAGAGCTGCGTCGACTCGGCATGCAGGAAGAGACGCTTAAAGCCGCGAGCGGTGCCAACGGCCTTGTTGAATTCGAAATCACCGTAAGTGCGATCGCCGAGAATCGGATGGCCGTGCGCGGAGCTCTGGACGCGCAACTGATGCGTCCGACCCGTGCGCGGATCGAGCTGGATGAGCGAGAGCGGTAGCGAACCCCCGGCCGAACGTTGCCAGGCGTAGACTGTCACTGCGGGAGCGCCGGCGCCCGTCTCGGAACGCACGCCGCCACCGGGACCTTTGGTCTTGGCCATCTGATCCTGCCAAGTGCCGCGGGGGGTACGCAGGCCGCGACCGCGAATGAGGGCGACGTAGCGCTTCCAGACCTGCGAGCGGGCGAACATCTTGCGGACCAGATCCGCGATACCTTCGTCGAGCGAAAGGAGTAACGTCCCGCTGGTCGGGGAGTCGAGCCGGTTAAGCAGATAGACACGACGAATACCACCCTTACCGTCGCGGACATGGAAGGCCTCCTCGTCGAGGGAGTAGTTGCCCGTGATCAGGATTGTGCCCTTCTCCGCGACTTCTCCCGGGTTAGGATGCGACAGGATACCGTCTGGCTTCTCGACCGCGATGAGCCCGCATTCATGCGATGCGACAACGCGAACGCCGCGTCCAAAAGGAATCCAATCAGTGGCCAGAGTCATCAGAAGTAATGAAAGTTAATCGTGACCGTGTCGCCCTCGCCATACATGGCGACCATATCCGCACGCCAGATATCATAAGGGGCAGGAGCCATCACGGCATCCTTACAGGCCAGGGTCATCACGCGGGTGACCTCGGTGCCGAGGACTTGAGCGTCGGTGACCGTGCCGTCGCGATGAAGGCGGAAACTCACGGTCACATGACCCCGAGAGACGCCTTCGAACCGGGAGCGCTCGATGATGCTCCACCAGCTGGATTGGATGGCCTCCATCATGCGCTGTGTATAGTCACCGTAATTACTGAAGCGCGCGTCGACCGCGATGGATCCGGCGCGATTGACGCCGACGGGCCGACGCAGCAGGAGACCATACGTGCCGGAAGGAACGGAGGCGCGCGGACGTTCGGGATTGGCCGCAACGGGGACGGGAGCGGGCGTCGGCGCGGGCTGGACGGCCGACTTGCCTGGGCCGGGCGGCGGCGTGGCCTTCACCGGCGCAGCCATCGAGATCGAAGGCTGGGGGGCGGGGGCGGCCTGAGATTGATCGATGGAGCGCGGCTTACCTTGAGCGATCCGGAGCTGTTCGGATGTGCCCTCGGATTTCGGGAGAGGCGAGTTGGTGGGCATCTTTTCCGGGACCGGCTGCGCAGCAGTCTGATTGCGGGAAGAAGTATACGGCGTGGCCTTAGGCACCGCCTGATTGGCCAGCGGATTCGTCTCGATGAAACGGAGCTTTGGCGGGAGGCGGGCTTCGTCGATTTTTACCGGGGCCGTCAGGACTTCGATCGGACGGACGAAGGCAACGACCTTATGAAAGGTGTCAGGCAAGGCCCAGAGCAGGAGCAGGTGCAGGCCGAGCGACACCGCGACCGCAATGGCCGCGGACCGTAGGTCAATGGGTTCTTCTGGCCGCACAAGGACAAGTTAGGCAGACGCCGCCCGACTTCAAGCGTAG
>Ga0209190_1001964_pt1 | contig 14110 bp, 9 predicted proteins | sample M_140205_XF_Meta_FD_187315 | JGI IMG/M metagenome (GOLD analysis project Ga0209190, IMG submission 187315) | Freshwater microbial communities from Lake Montjoie, Canada to study carbon cycling - M_140205_XF_MetaG (SPAdes) (version 2) | ecosystem: Environmental > Aquatic > Freshwater > Lake... | reverse complement strand
TGATTCGCTCTCCGACTTTTTTATTGATTGCCGCCAATCTTTCTGTTCCTACGATGATTTTGCGCTTATCCTTTACCATTTCTTCGCAAAGCTTGTTGAGTTGATCCAATTGCGAGGCGCTATATTCTTCCATCCCGTCCATCATCTTGGTCATCTTCATGGGTTCCATGCTGAAGAAAAAGATAATGTTATCGCGAGTTTTTTTCTCAGGATCAATGGTCGCGCCATAGAACTGCCAAGTCATCGCATCAACACTTTTATCAATCTTATAATCCCCCTCTTGGCTTGGCGCCCCTTCAGAAAGGCTGGCTTCATATGCATAAGGCATCTGGCTGGGGATCTGCCATTTCTCCGTAATTATCGCTTTGAAATCTTTAGCTTTTTCAGAAGTGACCAGATTTAAAAACCAAAGAACAGTCCAAACTAATGTGACAACAAACACCAAAACAATTGAAGCAATCGCAGTAAGGCTGGTACGAATTATATTCCGCCTAAGATTTAAAAACATAAGACGAAAGTAAAACAGATAGCTATTAGCAAATACAATTATTGCTAGGAAAGCGATCATTCCAAGAATCAACGCGCCCAACTGCAGCGGGCTATCAAGTAATTCCAAAAGATACTTTTCAATATTATTCATGAGTCTAATCCCTAATTGCCAGCATTGCCGGTGACATAAGAAAAGTTTCTAGAATCTTTGACGAGCTTGCCTTTTTCAAGTTGCAACACCCGCTGGGCTCGAGCCGCAGACCTTGGATCATGGGTAACCATGATGATGGTTTTACCTAAAGTTTTCTGAAGCACCCCCATTAAATCAAGAATCTCATCCGCTGACTTTGAATCCAAATCCCCTGTTGGTTCATCCGCAACGATTAATTCGGGATCGGTCACAATCGCCCGAGCAATACCAACACGCTGTTGTTGCCCGCCAGAAAGTTGACCAGGAATATGATTTATTCGCCCAGACAAACCAACAAGATCAAGAACATTCATAACTTGGACTTTTCGCTGAGCCCGGGTCATAGGCAAAAGAAGCAGGGGCAATTCAACATTTTCGTATGCAGTTAAAACCGGCAAGAGATGATAGAACTGAAAAACAAAACCAACATGACGGGTTCGCCATGATGCAAGCATGGATTCACTCATCTTGCTAATCAGATTTTTCCCAACGGTAACAGTTCCACTCGTAGGCGTATCAAGTCCAGCAATGATATTCAGAAGAGTTGTTTTACCAGAACCACTAGGGCCCATAAGAGCCAAGAATTCTCCCGATTCAACCTCGAGTGTCAATTCTTCAAGGACATCAATTTTCTCACTGCCTCTGCTAAAACTTTTGGTAAGGTTTTCGACTCGAACAACAATATTTTCAGCCATGATCATCCTTTTTAAAATTCGTTACTTTGAAGATTGATCTTTCATAAAAGAAACAATCACACCCATATCGGGCTTTAAATAAACGCCCTCTTCTTCAGGGGAAACTTTAATTCTAACACGAACAGGTATAGCACCTTTACCGCGGTCCGCAATTGGCATTAATCTCGAAATCGTTCCCTCATAACCTTTAGGATGAACCTTCAAGAAAGGTGCATAATTTTGAAAAGCCTCTGGCATGACAAGGCATTTTTGACCTTTAAAAACCGAAGCAACATCCCGCTCTTGAATGGAAAGATCAACTTCAAGATCGGTGAGATCGGCCATATCACAAAGCGAAGCGGAAATATTAAAAGCAGCAGGGTTGATAATATTTCCTTCTTCGGATTTTTTAGTCAGAATAACTCCGGAAACGGGAGCAACTATAACGCAATTATTAAGCCGCCATTCAGCCTTTGTCAAATCTGCAATCGCTTGGTCGACCTCAGCTTCCGCTGCTTTGAGTTTCTCTTCCCTTGGCCCCTTGACCATTAAATCAAAAGCAGATTTCAACTTACTACACTTACGCTCCACACCCTCAAAACTAAAAGAAGCAACATCCATTTCGCGCTGTGAAAGTGAAGCAGAACCTGTGAGCCTTCGATTTCGAACTAAATCGGACCGTAATTGCTCAAGGTTTGAAAGGCATTCAAGATACTCTTGCTTTGATTGCTCGATTTCTTCAGGCCGATTACCATTCTTAATCTCCAGCTTTCTTTGAGTTGCAGCTTGCAAGACAGCTTTAGCCTTATCAAAATCAGCCTTGTAATCGATGGATTCAAGCACCGCAAGAACATCACCTTTTTTCACTCTTTTACCTTCTTCAACATAAAGCTTTTCGATCATCCCAGGAACTTTCGGGCTAACTTGAATCTGATGCATTGGGATAATGTAACCTTTGGCCTCAAGAACAATATTCTCTTTTCCGGGGATCGAAGGGGCTGGAGAAGATTTTTCAGAACCCGTTTTCACCGTATCATTACCAGACGATTTGTTTATCTGACTAGGAAGCTTTTGCTGAACTGTATCTGAACCTGTAGGCGTCATTTTATAACTCCTCCAAGTCATCAATCCAGCAACAATCATCATGATAAAGCAAAGTCCCCAAGCGAAAATTGTCGATTTAGGCATCGATTGGGTTTCGGGAGAAGAACTAATTTTGAGCGATTTAACTCGTTCTTCCAAACTGGCTTGGTTTTTTGAAACTGCTTGGGAACTATTGAGAATGTTCATCGTCGAACTCCTTCAGATCTTTTCTTTTTAATGACTTGTTTATTTAAACCAAACTTGGATTTCATGTAGGTAAATAGAATATTTAAAACCAGATCAGACATGGTTTTAGGATCAAATGCATCAGGATCAGCGGCCCGCTGCATCGATAAACCATGCAAAATAGCCTCGATCAAGGTTGCAAGGCTACGTAAATCTAAATCGTTAGTTACTGATGTAAACTCGTGTTTTAAATCAGCGGTGATCCTAGTACGCCATTCCTCATACAAAGCACTAAGCCTTAAGCGAAAGTCGGCCCTATGAGAAATTTGAGAAAGAAAAGTGTATTGAAGAGCATGAAAGCCATCCCCCTCGACGGGCCTTGCTAACACATTTTCAATAATTCTTGAAATGCGCTCCCACCCTTCAAGTTGATCTGCAGATGGCTTTCCTGTGTTTTTATCCTGAACTTGACAATCAAGCTGCATCAAGAAAAGGAACCGATCAAAAACTGCCAACAAAATATCTTCCTTTGCAGGAAAGTAATAGGTTAGCTGACCTCGACTCATATGCGCTTTCTTTTCAATTTCAGAAAGCGAAAAATTCTGCAACCCTTGCTGTGCAATTACACAAACAGCAGCATCAACAATTTGCTCTTTGCGAATGAAGGTTATATCAATGCGACTTTGATTCATGACATAAAGCTCGAACCACAATTAGACCGAACAGTCTATTTATAGTCCAACCAGTTTAGCCCTGTCAAGGATTCTTCCGAATTTAACCAACCACTTTGATTAAGTACAACGGATAACAACCACGGTTGCATTGTCTGTTGCACCCTCAATATTTGCAAGGTTGACCAACCTTCGGGCTGCCATTTGCGCAGATTGCGCCTCATTGGCAAGCATGGTTTTAAGATCTTTATTTGAAATGTGATTGGTTAACCCATCCGAACAAACAAACACCCAGTCCCCAGCAAGAACTCGTGCATGATAGATACCAACTTCTACATCAGGTTGGCCGCCAATAGCTTGCTGAAGTTCATTTTTTCGAGGGTGATCCTCGGCCTCTTCAGCAGTGATGCTTCCAAGCTCAACAAGTCGATTTACCAAAGTTTGATCTCTAGTAACTTGGATTAACTCCCCTTGGGAAAGATGATAAACCCTGCTATCACCGACATGTCCAACGACCAGATTTTTGCCGTCAATGTAAGCGGCTTCAGCAGTGCAACCCATACCACGCCTTTTGCTACCTGGAGCTCTGGAAGCAGTAAAGATTTGGCGATTTGCATCTTTGAGAGCACCTTTAAACAACATCTTGCAAGCTTCCACATCAAGCTCTGCGGGGGCATGGGTTTCGCCTTTAGGCGGCGGGGTTGCTGCATCATTAGTGAAGGCCGAACCACCAGCAAATTGAGCGAACATTTTATTCATGGTAAGGTTTTGCCTAAGAATCTGCATAGTCATCGCAGCAGCAATTTCTCCAGCCTCATAACCACCCATACCATCCGCTAAAAACACCAGAGCAGTATCCGTTAAATCATCCTGGCGCGATTCAGTGGCATGCATGAGAGCAAAAGCATCTTCATTACCCGTACGAACCATACCCGTGGTTGTCCAACTAGCAATTTCAAGCCTGCACCTATCCAAACTACGGCCGACAGAAGCCAGCGTTGCGATGAGTTCTGTAAACCCACTTTTATCATCACGGCCCGCCTCATCAGTGGGGAATCTTGCATGAATTTCGGTACGAAACGTTTTTGAAATCAACCTGCCAAACGCAGGATGAATATCAGGGAACCTAGGTATGAAAGGCTTGGGGACCCCTGGTTTTTCAAAATCATTTTCACTTAATTCACGATGCAATATTTCCAACGAATAGATCAGCGCACCAAAGCTGTAAAGAGAAGGCCTAGGTGAGGTGCAACCCTTGCCCGACAACAACTCTGGGGGAGTATATAACGTTCCACGCACGGGACTTCCCGGGGGAAAAGGTAGTGGCAGAATTTCCAGAACATCCTTAAGCTTTAATTTACCCTCACTGGTCAGCACAACACTTTCAGGCCGAACAAATTCAAGAAATGCACCGACTTTGTGTAGCGATACCAATATACGAGCAAGATCTTGCAGATACGAAAATCTGATGCTGGCGTTTTGACTTTCATCATCCCAAATTTCCCATAGGTCTTTTCCTGTAGGAATTTCAAGAACAAGATAATTTGTGGAATTTTCAGTGCCACCAAAAAGAACTTTAGGCAGCCCAACTGTATCCGCAGCATCCAAAGTCGATCTTAACCAACCCAAATTAGGCCATACTAATAGCTTTGGCATTTCACTCGTCAAATCAATTCCGCCCGTACCAGAAAGCAGCGCATCATCAAAGCTTGGTAAAAAATCATCGGACTCATCATTTTCGGGGGCGACCACTTTAGCGGTCTCGATTTGCTCATCAGCATCTGCTTGCGAATAAATGAAAACATCAACCGGGCCGCCCGAAGCTGCAATATCAACTCCAGCTTGAATTTTTACACCTGCAAATTCTCGCAATACTTTTGTGGCCTTATATCTGCCCGCAATTACTAACTCCGAACTAACTACAGCACCTAAACCATCTGCAACTATCGCAGCTCCAGCCAGATCAAGTTCAGTAAAATAATAGCCGCAATCCTGACATGAACTATTATCTTGCTCTCTTCGAGATCCACACACCTTGCATAGAATTACCACTGCTTCAAGTTTGGAATCATTCTGCGGAACTATGACTTCAGGCAAAACCGTTGGTAAAGAATCAATCATTTCAACCTGAGAAACAACATTCAAGGCCCCATCTTCTATCTCAACAGGCAACGCCATGGGTATAAAACCCTCGGCCAACTGATCATCATTTTCAACGGGCACAGCAAGAGGAATATCCCCTTGCATCTCGGCTTGGGGTTCATGGTTGTTGGAGGAAGAAGGGTCAGTATGCATCGAAAATCACCTCTAAATCATTATCAAATAATTTTAAGAACATTGGCTTATCGAAGCCTGTTGCCACAATGAATACAACATCGACTGCCCATTCTGTTATTCTTACCACAGTAGTAACAAGGAGGGGTGGAGTCGGTTAAAGGCTCTGCGCATTTACCACAAAAAGGCTGACGAACTTTGTTCATCGAAGCACATTTTGAACAAGGTACTTCTTTGGTAACCTGTTTTTTTTCTAGATCAGCCTTTATATCCCGAGCGCTATAATAGCGTTCGTTAGGGTCTTCACTTAAATTTACTTTGATCATTTCAAAAAGCCATTGCGACTGCGGTGGAATCGGGTTGGAAGTATCTTTCAGCAAAAGATCAATTTCATGAACAGTAATGGACCCTTCTGGAACCTTACCTGTTGCCAATTGGTAGAGAGTGCAAGCGAGTGCAAAAAGATCGCTACGAGGTTCAGGTTTACCTGCAATTTGCTCTAAGGGTGCATAACCTTCTGTGTAAACTTTAGTCTTTGCAGCATGCCTGTCTTTTTGATTTTTACCCAAATCTCTGGCTGTACCAAAGTCGATCATTTTGATGGATTTTTTATCTTCAAGAAGCATTACATTTTCAGGTTTCAAATCGCGATGAACCAAAGGAGGAACTTGCGAATGCATATGCTGAAGCACATCGCAAATACTTCGACCCCACTCGATCACACTTTCGATCGGGAACGGTGTATGGCCATTCGATTCAAGGATTTTCATCAAATCCTTACCCTTGATAAATTCAAGAACAAGATAAGCCCGCTCACCTTGTTCAATTAAATCATAAACCTTTGGCACGATGGAAACAGAATCCAATGATTTTAGAATGTCTGCTTCACGCCTGAAAAAGTTCAATCGAATATCAAATTCGCCAGGATCTTCGCAAATCATATCCTTGATTGCTACTGGCCTGTTTGCTTCTTTAATATCCGTTGCAAGATAAACAGCGCCAAAACCACCTATCGCCAACTGCTTTTCAATTCGATATCGATTATTAATTAAATGCCCTGCAGCAAATGGAAGAACTTGACCGCAACGCTGACAGTTTCGTTCCCCAGGAGGGTTTGCAGATCCGCAAACAGGATTAGTACAAATGGCAGGGCTTACCCCATCACCTTCTGCCAAGGTACTTTCAGCCTGCAAAAGGTAACCACAATCCATACAAGAAATCGCACCGGGCAGAAGTTGAGCGGTACAAGCAGGGCAGTTAATTGGCCCAATCACTGGGGAACTTGGTTTGGAGGCAACCTGACTGGAATCAGCTTTCGCAACTTTAGGCGTTGCAGCAACTGGCGCAACCCCGGGTGAAACAGCGGGTTTATTGACAACCGGAGCAGGTATATTTACGGAAGGCACTGAGGGAGCAACCGGAGAAGCAGAAGCTGGAACTGTAAACGGAACTTTGCAGGTTGGGCACGCAAAGGTTTTACCCACCGAATTATCGGGGAGCTGCATTTTCATGTTACATTTCGGGCAACCAAAGACTATCGGCATAGCTTAAGACCTTAATTTATGAACCTGTAAAAGAATAAAGATCACTTCTTTTTCCCAGGCTTCTCGTTAAACCTTAAAAGATAACTTCCCAAGCGAATAAGATCCCCCGCCTTTAGTTCGGTGGGTTTGGTAACTTTCTGATCATTCAGAAAAGTTCCTGAAGCACTACCAGCATCTGCAATCAAGTACCGATTTTTTTGCATCAACAATTTCGCATGAATCTTTTCAATCGAATTATCACCGAACAGTCCTATGTCACAAGTTTCAGCCCTTCCAAAAAATGTTTCGGGCTTAGAAAGAATTAGTTCTTTCCCAACTCTTTTACCCGCTTCAACTCGTACCCAAGCTTCCTTTAATACCACTTGCGCCAAACCAATAAAGAAACCAACAGCAGCGCCCAAAGCAACAAACCCAAGACCACTTGCACTAAGAAGATTTTCTCTACCAAAAATGGCCCCAAGGCTTAATTTGAAGAACAAAAAGAATGCACCACCAAGAAAACCACCCAGAGCGCCACCCATAAGCCCATTTTTAATTTTGTTGTCATGAGGGGCAGGGGACTTTGTTGCAAGTGCAAACACCAAATCAAAAAGTCCAAGTGACAAACCAATAAGTAAGCCAGAAATCGTCCAACCAATCAGCACAAAAAATTGAACTCCAGTAAGGCGAACAATAAACGAACCCGTAACACCTCCCAAAATGCCACCAAAAAGGCCAACAAAGCCTGCGCCCAAGGAGCGAATTACAAGCCTTTTAATGTCAGACTTTCCCGTGCTCCAAACCGTATCAAGAACCCCAACAGCAAATGAAATAAGCGCGCCTACTAAAGCACCATCAATCACGGATTGCAATAATTCAGAAGTTACACCTTGGGTTACCAATCTTGATATAAATGCAGCACTAAGGGCTGCATAGGCTCCAAATACCGCACAATAATAAAGAAAAAGATTAAAACTCATATGGCTAAATTCCGTTACCTAAACAAACTACTGGAAGCTTCACGAACCTGAACTTTTGTTTGCGAACTAAACTGCCCACTTGCAACCTTTAATGAATAAACCCCAGCCTTTGAGGCACTAACCTTCCACGAAACCTGCGACATCTGGGTTGCTCTATCTACCTCAACAATTGCTTTTTCTTTTGTTTCACCCGATGCAAGGTTAACGCCCTCAGGCAATGTGATCATAACGAACTGCCCCTTGGTAGCATCTTTAACCAAAGCGGTAAGGGTGAAAGTTTTACCTGCGTTAGTGTTACCACCGGTGGTTACAGAAAGTTTGCCGCCCGAACTACCATCGGGTTTTGAAATTTCCCCTAAACCATAGCTAAAGGCGAATTCCCTTACTTCACCGGGATTGGTGTCTCGCTCGTTCCAATAAAGGAAGGCGACGGAATCGGTAAAGCGAGAGCCATCTTTACCTTTTTTAGGTGCTAATTCAGAGGGGTCTGCGTCAAAGGAAAACTCTGTATTTCCGGGATTTTCACCCAAATAGAGTTTATACAAGGGCTCAGGCTCGCAATCGGGGAGTTGAAAGCCCTTCAAACCAAGATGGGCAATTACACCAGGAGCATCAAGATTTTGAAACTGCATTGCCTCAATAAAATCGGGCATATCTTTCTGGGTAAACTCGGTAAACTTCGTGACAAACCCATCGGTTCCTGGAACAACAAATGGAACCCCATCTTCGCCACCAATAAAGGTATCAAGCATCATTCTCAGACCAATTTTATGACTGTTTTTACCTTTGTTTTCAACTGTATAACGAATAACACAAGTATCCAAATTACCTGATTGACTACCGGGGACAATTTGCACAAATTGTGAAACCTTGATCCTTTCACCCGCCAATAGATAATCACAAGAAACACGCCAAACTCGCCTTTTGGAGTCTTCTTTGTCTTCTGTGACTCGAACCTCTTTCATTGCATGAGCAAACAAAAAATCACGACCATCAATCTTAATTCGGGTGTTATTTGAATCACCCTCCTGATCATAGGTAAGTCTAAGATTTTTGGAAGCATCTTTGGGGTCCTTTTTATCAGCAGCAAAAAGGCCGAAGCGATAATTCCTAGATTTTGCTTTGTGGCTAAAGTCCAGCATCAATTCAGCTTTTTTATCAAGGTCGAACGAATAACCAAAAGAATTTTGTGCACTCTCATTTTTCGCTCCACCTGATCCCCCTTCAGTCTTACCACCCACCCCAACACCGACTGCATCCGCTATCAACAATATAACCATCAAAGAAACCAAACCCGCAAAGGGCAGATAATGAATCAAGGGAATCGAAGATTTAAGCCCCTTTGCACCTTTCCTCAATGTCGGATCAACCTTAATGGTATCATCAGCTTCAGGAATATCGGTTGGGGGGGGAGCACCAGGAACAAAAACTGGCTGCTTAGTAAAAACCAACTCAGGCGATGGCTCTGACCTTGGAGCGACATACTTTCCAGAAACTTGAACATTTACCTGCACTAGAAACTTCTGATTCCCATTGGAAGTGACTGCAATTTTTGAAGCTAACAATTCACCGGGTCTATCAGGAATTTGAGGAATAACAAATCCAAGAATCGCACTGCTACCTGTCAACTTGGGGTTTTTCGCAGTAATCCAGGATTGATCTGCAAAACCATGAGCGAAAACAGGCCTCTTATCTTCAGTCCCAACAGTCAACTCAAATGCGAGTTCCTGCCCTGGAGCACCTTCAAGATTGACCACCGTTTGATTAATAAAAGTTTTGGGCGGAGGTGTAAGACCTAAGGCCTCAAAAAACTGCTGAATGGCTCCCACTCCTGATGCGCTTGGCCCTTGCACAGGATAAGACCAGCCATTGCTTTCGTACCACTTGGCAACTGAGCCGTTTTCAAAAAGAATGGCAGATTCTTTAGCATTGGCTTTAGCTTTAGAAGCTATTTGCCTTGGGTTGAGAGCACCAGAGAGCGGCATAAGTTGGAATGGGGTGACAGGCACTTCAGCCCGAATTAACACCACCGAACTTCCACCGGAAGAATCAATTTTTAATTTGGCAACAAGCGGCTTATCCGATGCGCGTAATTTTTCAGGAACAATCCGAAGCGGAACAGTTAATTCACCAGTGGTTTGAAAATTCTTAACCGAAGCATTCCCAGTTTCCCCAATAGCAAGCCAAGTACTATCCGAAGTGATGGAACCAAAAAGAAGGCGCATACCCCCGTTTTCAATAGTAATTTTAATATCCCGCTTGGCTGTTCTGCTTAGAACTCCAAGATTGATTTCCTGAGAAGAAAGATTAAGCCTTGCTTCAGATAACACCGAAGAAGGAAACTTCCCCAAGAGTTCATCTAAACCACGAGAGGAATCAGGGAATTTCGCAGCTTCCTTTGCAGCCATCGACAAATCGATACGACCAATGCTTGCAAGAAAAGATTCAAGAAACCCTTGTTTCAACATATCAGCAGCGGGTTTAGATTCTTCATGACAGGCAATGGCAAGGTCGTCAAAATTAAGGCAGGAACGACCACTCATAAAAACAAATGGACTTGGGAATCTAAGGCTATTGATTGCAAGAGGGCCCGTTCCAGCAGCAGCACCGCCTAGAACAAAGCCATCAAAATAGCAATAAACAGCTTCTCGTGGATTAACTCTGGAACACTTGGGGCAAGTCATCATCATGATTACTATTACTCACACAATCCAAGTTAGAGATTCAAAAAAAAAGCGCAGCCGTTATTTATCGAACTGCGCCAAGACATCAACTTTGAAGGCGCACTATTAAAGCATAACCTTCATTTGAATATTACCAATTTGCACCATATCGTTAGCCTTGAGTGGCATCTTTTGTCCGGGGTAAATCTTATTTCGGTTTAAGAAAGTACCGTTTGAACTATTAAGATCTTCGATAGTGATTTTATTATCTTCGAACTCAATAACAGCGTGCTGCCTACTTGCCCAAACCCGTTCTGGGTTTTCTTGATCTTCAAGGTCGATATCAACAGGCTTATCGTCTGCTCTACCGATAAAGTTAAGGCCACCAAGAATTGGAAATTCAACCTTGGGTTTCTGGCCACGCACCACATACAATCGAGGATTCGCAGAATCCGACACAAAGTAAGGGTCATCGGAAACAGGCGGGGCGACTGGGGCCGCAGCTATGGGGGCCGCAGCAATTGGGGCAGGGGCAACTTCTGCAGCAATTGGGGGCGGGGCAACTTCTTCAGCAATAGGCTCTGGCATCGCTTCAGCAACAGGCAAGGGTGGCATCTCTTCTATAGCCATCTCAGCCATTGGGAAAGAAGGAACTTCTTCCACGATCTCAATTGCATCCGCCATGGCAAAAGGGATAGCTTCCTCAATTACTTCAGCAACGGGAAGAGGCGGGGCCTCAACAGCAACAGGAACTGCAGGAGCAGAATCCACCCCTGTGAGATCAGACTTACACTGCTCACAAAAAAGGGCACCGTCTTCATTTTCAAAATGGCAAAAAGGACATACGATCATAGAAATACCTCTCTTAAACTCTACTTATAAACTGAATACTAAATTCCTATTCCAAAGCGGCATCTTGCCTGTTAATAACGCCAGATAAACAAATTACTCATCAGCAGCACGGGCCGCATCATCCACTGCCAACTGAGTCTTTTTCGAAACTTTACCGCCTTGATTAATTTCAGCAAGCACCTGCTTGGCAAGCATTGTTTTCTTTACCGCCCTAGCACCCATAACCTCGCCCTTTTTCTCAATACTTTGAGCAACTCGAACGGCTTCTTGAGTATTACCAGTGGAAATGGCATTTTGCAGGTTCTTGTTTAATTCGAAAATCTGAACTTCATCAATATGCTTTGCAACTTCAGCGTTAATATAACCATTACCTGCGGCGGTGTATGACATTTCAATCGGAATCAAACCACTAGATTCTTTGACACCTGACCCCGTATCAAAAGTTATTTCAACATCAAGAAGCTTAAACTTTCCATCAGGCCGTTTAGGAAGGCTAAGGTCAAGAATGTAACGGGAAGTCTTATCTTTTTCCAAGGTGCCAAGTTGTGCAACTGAATGCCGATCTTCAACTTCCACCAAAGACAAATCTTTAATTTCAGGCACAACCATGCGAACTCGCCTGATTTTAATATCTTTCATGAGACGAAAATGAATCTGCACATCCCGAAAACCTACCGCAGCAAGGCTTTGAAACTCGCTAGCAAAAACTTTCTGAGCAGAATCAACCTGATTAACATCAATGTAATGCCATTTGCCATTTGATAGCGACGCAAGATCTTTGATAAGGCCTGAATTCCACTCGGTACCAACACCAATTACACTAAAATTGATTTTCTTTTCAGCAGCAGCTTTGGCGTATTCTTTGCACAACTGCTCGCCTGAAGTTTCGCCATCGGTAAGAACAACCAAATGGGAGATATTCCCGGTGCCCGTGTTTTTTTGAAGTTCAGCAAGGGCTAATTCGATACCTTGATCCATCGAGGTGCCGCCCGCATCCACGTTGAACATGTCAATCCGCATGATGACATCAATAATTTTATCTTTTTGAGAAACCAAGGTGGTAGGCAATACTAGTTCAGCATTATTTGCAAAGGCAACAATGGCAATCGAATCATTTGGCCTTAAGAAATTCAAAGCAGAACAAGCGGCTTCTTGAACTCTGCTAATACGGCTTTTGCCTGTACCATCTTCTTCATACATTGAACCTGAAACATCCAAAACCATGGCCATGTTGATGCCGATTGAAGCCCCGCCGCCACCAACTGCTGGAATCAATTTCAATAGCGCATAACTAGCAATTGATTCACCAGCAACTGCGATGCTATTCCGGTGCATCATTCTTTCAACATGAATTTTGGCTTTGGAGATTGCTTGGCTCATTGATAACTTCAACCTAATTAAATTCTGTTAAAACCACAATTAATGCATAAGAATTATCCTATGCCAGCGCTTTAACCAATACAACAAAGAAACTTCTTCATTTCTTCAGTTTTTTAAGAGCGGAATGCACTTACCATCATCACCCGCAAGCAAGACTTAAATCACTACCTATCAACCAGCATTTCCCTAGCACACATTAATCAAAAACCTTATCTCATATACAGCTAATTTGAATTTGCAATTTAATGGCTCTCCATACGACAGAGACCGGCACTAAACACGAATCAGCCCTAATTATTTAACTTTGGTTAAGCGCAACGCCTTCAATAATCACACGATTAATCCGGAACGGTACATCCTTGTTGGAATCAAACAAGATCAAATTCGCCATGCTGCCTGCCTCAATTTTAATCTCAGGCAATTGAAGCAATCTTCTGGGCGCATTGGTTGCCATTTCAATTGCCTGGCCTCTAGAAACAACCCCAAGAGAAATTAAATGAGCCACACAATCATCAGTGAAAGAGCCTGAGCCCGCCAGAAAAGGTGTTCCGGGCACCACGACTTTTCCATTTGATAATATTTCAATCTCTTGATCCCACATCGAATACTTTCCAGGGGGAAGCCCGGCAAGCCCACTGGCATCGCATGTAATTATTTGTTTTTCGAATGGCTTGACACGGACTATCGTTTTTATCAGCGCCTCGGGTAGGTGATGCCCATCAGTAATAATACTTGCAGACAAAGAATCACAACCGAGCTGCTCCCAAAAATAATTTTCATGCCTAGGCAACATGGCATGAGATCCATTCCCTAAATGCGTGGAAAGCCGCGCACCCGCTGCAATTGCCTCACGAATAATCATGGGGCTTGCTGCAGTATGTCCAATGGCAACGACGACACCTTCAAGGTTCATTTTCTTTATAAAATCAATTGCACCCGGAAGCTCTGGCGCAAGTGTCAGTAATTTTATTCGATTGCCAGAGGCCTCCTGATACTCTTTAAATTCGTCATAAATTGGATTGCGAACATGTTGTTTCTGATGGGCGCCCCTCGGACCATCTTCATTACTTATATAAGGCCCTTCCAGATGAAAGCAGGGCATGGCACGGGCAATCACAGGATCACTTTCACATGCTTTTCGAAGG
>Ga0209190_1001960_pt1 | contig 14137 bp, 21 predicted proteins | sample M_140205_XF_Meta_FD_187315 | JGI IMG/M metagenome (GOLD analysis project Ga0209190, IMG submission 187315) | Freshwater microbial communities from Lake Montjoie, Canada to study carbon cycling - M_140205_XF_MetaG (SPAdes) (version 2) | ecosystem: Environmental > Aquatic > Freshwater > Lake... | reverse complement strand
TCACAACGTTCTCTCCCTGAGACGGTGCGAACAGTGCCGGATTCACCATTTATCAAACCTGATACGCTTAACTTTGATGCAGAATGATACGGAAGTAAAACAGACGCCACGAGGGGTCGGGCTAATTGGCAGTACTGAGCCTAGAATCCACACGCCTTTACTAAAAGGTGTTAGCAAAGCACAAGAAGTTGCAGATCTAGCCGACAAAATAGGTATGCCGCTTATACCCTGGCAACGCTGGGTGCTAGATGATCTACTAGCTGTAGATGATGCAGATAACTGGCGTAAAAAGACAGCTCTTATATTAGTAGCCCGTCAAAATGGTAAGACGCACCTGGCTCGCATGCTTATACTCTCACATTTATTCTTATGGCAATCTAAGAATGTCCTAGGCATGTCCTCTAACCGTAATATGGCATTAGATACATTTAGACAAGTTGCATACACAATAGAAGACAATGAGTTTCTAAAAAAGCAAGTAAGACAGATACGCCTGGCTAATGGTCAAGAATCTATTAGTTTACTTAACGGCGCAAGGTATGAAATAGCAGCGGCAACACGAGATGCACCACGTGGTAAGACTGCAGATTTTCTATACATAGATGAGTTACGCGAGTGGACACCAGAAGCGTACACAGCTGCACTGCCAGTAACACGTGCAAGACCTAACGCTATGACACTAATGACAAGCAACGCAGGTGATGGATTTAGTACGACACTTAACGATCTAGTAGAGCGATGCAAATCTTATCCGCCAGACAATTTAGGTTATTACGAATACAGCGCACCACAGCACTGCAAAATAAATGATCGCAAAGCGTGGGCTATGGCTAACCCAGCACTAGGGCATTTAATTACAGAGCAGACACTAGAAGAATCTGTAAACACAAACAGCATAGAAGCTACACGTACAGAGATGTTATGCCAGTGGGTAGATAGCGCAGTCAGTCCTTGGGTCTATGGAAGTATAGAAGCATGCAGCGACAGTACGCTAGAAATCCCTGTCGGGCCTATGACTATAATGGCCTTTGATATTGCACCTACACGCAGATCCGGTGCGTTAATAATGGGCCAGATGAAAGATGGCAAGATAGCAGTCGGACTTGCACAGCTGTGGCATAGTGATATTGCAATAGATGAAGTTAAAATGGCTAGCGATGTAAATGAATGGGCTAGAAAATACCATCCACACATTATCTGCTTTGACAAATATGCCACGCAGTCAATAGCAACACGATTAGAGCAAAGCGGATGGCGTATGCAAGATGTGTCGGGTCAAGCCTTTTACCAGGCATGCTCGGATCTATCAGATGCTATGGCTAACAGCAGAATGGTGCATAGTGGCCAGGCAGATTTAGTACAGCACTTAAATAACTGTGCTGCTAAGACTAGCGATGCAGGCTGGCGTATAATACGTAGAAAATCTGCAGGAGACGTTACAGCTGCAATATCTTTGGCTATGGTAGTAAGCCAGTTGACACGCCCACAACAAACCGCGCAAATATTTGTCTAACTTGCACCATAAGTCCGTTTTATGGTATAACATACCTATATGGGTCTATTGTCTGCTTTGGGTATAACCACTAATAATAAAACCGTACAAGCGCAATACGCCCCTGCCGTTATGAATGACGGTTACGGTTATGGTGGCGTTGGCAACACGTTTGGTTACGGGCCAATGGATCGCTCACTGGCTATGCAAGTACCAGCTGTAACAAGATGCCGCAATTTAATTGCTGGTGTTATTAGTTATTTACCTTTAGAACTTTACAAGAAATCTACTGGCCAAGAATTAAAATCTCCACTATGGTTAGAGCAACCGGACATCCGTCAGCCTAGATCCGTTACGATAAGTGCCACCGTTGATTCACTAATTTTCTACGGTGTCGCTTATTGGCGTGTTACAGAAGTTTATGCAGATGATTTGCGACCATCAAGATTTGAATGGGTAAGCAATTCTAGAGTTAATGCACAATTAAATCCTAAAGGCACACAGGTATTATATTACACACTTGACGGTGAAAAAGTACCGATGGATGGCCCAGGATCTTTAATTACATTTCAAGGATTAACACAAGGCGTATTACAAACTGGCGCACGTACAATACAAAGCGCATTAGATTTAGAAAAGGCTGCAGCTGTAGCAGCACAGACACCTATGGCAACAGGATTCATTAAAAACACTGGCGCAGATATGCCAGAGTCACAAGTACAAGGTTTATTAGCGGCTTGGAAGGCAGCCAGGTCATCAAGATCAACTGCATACCTAACTAGCACATTATCTTATGAGACTGTTGGTTTTAGCCCTAAAGATATGATGTATAACGATGCGCAGCAATATCTAGCAACACAGATAGCACGTGCCATGAATGTACCTGCCTATTACATAAGCGCAGACATGAATAACAGCATGACTTATCAAAACATTATTGATGGCCGTAAAGAGTTTGTAGCCTATTCACTACAACCTTATATCTGTGCTATAGAAGATCGTCTAAGCATGAACGATATAACAGCTGCAGGCCATACTGTGCGTTTTAACATAAGCGAAACATTCTTACGATCCGATGACAAAACAAGATTAGAAACCCTAGAAAAAATGTTGGCCCTAGGTCTAATAGATGTAGAGCAAGCTAAAGAGATGGAAGATATGACCCCTAACGGAAATGAGAATAACGATGCTACTTACATTCAGTAGTAATTTAGAAAGCGCAGATACAGAGCGCAGGATAATCGCTGGCAAAATAGTGCCATACGAAACAGTAGGCTCAACTAGCGCAGGCCCGGTTGTCTTTGCTAAAGATTCTATAGATATTGGCGATCCAGGCAAGATTAAGATGCTTATGCAACACAAAGCAGATAAACCAATAGGCCGCATGCAAAAATTTCAAAAGGCAGAAGATGGCATTTACGCTAGCTTTAAAATTAGTGCCAGCATGCAGGGATCAGATGCTTTAACCCTTGCCGCTGAAGACCTAATTTCTGGGATGTCTGTAGGCGTGGAAGTAATCAAATCACAAAATAAAAAAGATTACATTTATGTAACTAAAGCAACTCTTAAAGAAGTTAGTTTAGTTGAATCACCAGCATTTACAGAAGCGCAAGTAACTAAAGTTGCTGCAAGCGAAAGCGAAGCAGATGCAACACCAACTACTACGGAAAGTGAGGCTATCTTGGATACAACTCCAGAGCCAACTGTTACACCGGCAGAGGTTGCTCCAGTAGAAGCCGCACGTCCAACAATTAGTGCTGCTATCTATGCTGAGCCACGTACGCCAATCAATTCACAAGCTAAGTATCTGCAATATGCAGTTAAGGCACAATTAGGAGATCACGAAGCTGGTCTATGGGTAAGAGGCGAAGATGCAAAGGCTCTAAAAGTAACTGCAGCCGATGATTCATTCTCAACCAACCCAGCATTCTCACCAGTATCTTATGCAACAACTGTTGTAGATACTCTTATCGGATCACGTCCAACTATCGAGGCATGTGGCGGAGCAAAAGTTATTCCTAACTCAGGTATGACTATCTCACATCCAAAAATTACAACTTCAGGTACTGTTGCAGAAACTGCAGAAGGTGGCTCACCATCTGAGACAGGTATCGTATCTGCATACGTAAATGCAACTGTTAAGAAGTACGCTGGATTACAACGCTACTCAGTAGAATTACTAGAGCGTTCATCTGATAATCCTGCATTCTTTCAAGCAATGCTTGACAACATGACACGTGCTTATAACAAAGCAACAGATGCAGCAGTAATTGCTGAAATTACATCTGGTGGAACACTTGCAACATCACAAGCTACTACCTACCTAGGTATTCAAGCATTTATTGCACAAGCTGGCCCAGCTGCATATTCTGCAACTGGTGAACTAGCAAGCGCGTATGTTGCTGGTACTTCACAATGGTCTCTATTGATCGGTGCTAAAGATTCAACAGACCGACCAATCTTTACATCACAGAATCCAATGAATGCTGGTGGTACTTCATCACCAACATCAATTCGTGGCAATGTGCTTGGATTAGATCTATATGTTGATGCCAACATGGTATCTACAACTATCGATGATTCAGCATTTATTATTGTGCCATCAGCAATTGCAATTTATGAGAGTCCTGTATTACGACTTTCAACAAACGTACCAACATCAGGCGAAATTGAATTGATGCTGTACGGATATTTGGCAACTAAGACACTTGTGTCTGGTGGCCTACAACGCTACAACATGACAGCGTAATAACAGCAATACTTTAATAATCCTCTGGGGTTTAGTAGCCCTAGCCCCAGGGGAGCTTTTCTAGAGAGGACAACATGGCAGCCACAATGGTAACTAAAGCCGAATTACGTAGTAATTTAGGCATAGGTAGCTTATACAGTGACGCTACTGTGGAAGAGTGTTGCCAATCTGCAGAAGATTTAATTTCTAAATACCTTTGGCACAACGATGCTCCAGTAGTGGGCACATCTATTAGCAATAACGTAGCAAGCCTAGTTTTAGCAAACCCTGGCATATTTGTTACAGGTCAAGAAATTACAATTAGCGATTCTGGTGCAACATATAATGGCACCTACACATTAACCGGATCATTCCCAGGTACTACAGTGCCAGCATCTATTGGCACAGCATTTTGGAGCACATACGCATTTAGTTCAAATCCTAACGGTTATAGCATTATTCAATATGCAAAAATAGCTGCAAACGACCCATTTCATTTTGTAAAACCATACGGCAGAGCCCTTGGCCCAGAGCATAAATCACAGGCTTACACTGCGACCCCTGCCATCAGAGAGGCTGCGATGATCGTAGCTGTAGACATCTGGCAAGCACGTCAAGTTAGCCAGACTGGTGGGGTAGGTATGGATGGGGTATCTGCAAGTCCGTACAGGATGGGATACCAATTGATAAATCGGGTCAGAGGCCTCATCCAACCGTATTCAAGTCCTAATTCACTGGTCGGCTAATGCCAGCCGCAATAACCACCCTTAGAACCACGCTAGCCACTGATCTAGCCAATGCAGGCGTGTGGTCTACCTTTGCTTACCCACCTGCAACTCTATTGGCAAACAGCGTTGTAATTACACCTAGCGATCCTTACTTAGTGCCGTCTAACAATGACTACACAAGCATCGCACCTCTAGCCAATTTTAAGGTGATGATCTGTGTACCAGCCTTTGATAATCAAGGCAACTTAGCAGGCATAGAAGATTTTATTGTTGCCGTTGTGACTAAATTAAACGCATCATCTTTGGTGCTAAACATATCAAGTGTCTCCGCTCCAGCTATCGCTAGTGTGGCAAGTGGAGATTTATTAACGTCAGAAATCACCGTATCAATTCTAACGAGCTGGAGTTAAAATGAGTCTAACACCGGAAGATTTAGCCTTCTTGAAAAAGATAGGCCAGATCGAAGAAGCACCAAAACCTGCAACTACTAAAGAGAAAGACAAGGAGTAATCATGGCCGTATTTTTGAATAATGGCGTTTCCGTCACATTCAATTCTGTAGACCTGTCAGCATATGTTACATCTGTAACTGTTAATCAATCATTTGATGAACTAGAAGTAACTGCTATGGGAGATACAGCTCACAAGTTTGCTAAAGGACTAGAGGCAAGCACTATTACTCTAGATTTCTTAAATGATAACGCTGCAACAACTGTAATTCCTACTTTGCGTGCTGCTTATGGTACAACTGTACCTGTGGTAATCAAGCAAACAACCGGAGCAGTATCTGCAAGTAATCCTTCATATTCAACAACTGTTTTAGTTAATAACCTAAACAACGTAAATGGATCTGTAAGTGATATATCAAGCCAATCAATTACATTTACCTGCAACAGCGTAATTACTGTAGCAGTAGCATAAGGAGAACTAATGGCAAAGCTAAAGATAACAAGGGCTAACGGAGAAGTATCTGAACACAAGATTACTCCGGGTGTCGAGTACGCTTTCGAATTAAAGTATGGTGCAGGAATATCAAAGGTCCTACGTGATCACGAACGTCAAACAGAGATCTACTATTTGGCGCACGAATGTTTACGTAGGGCTAATGTAACTGTGCCAGTCTTCGGCCTAGAGTTTATTGAAACCCTAGACACCGTTGAAGTATTGGATGAAGAAAAAAAATAACACAGCGTGATTCCATAACCTACACGATAGCCAGTCTGTCGGTAGAAACAGGAATTGCGCCCCAGGCTTTTATAGATATGGATTCAGAGATGCTTAGGACAATTGTCCAAGTATTGTCGGATCGAGCTAAGGAGATCAAGAATGCCAGTAAACGTCACAGGCGTTAAGGAACTCCAAGCCGCTATGAAGATATTAGATCCTAATCTTAATAAAGAAATGCAAACTGAAATTAAAAATGCAATGATTCCTATCAGGGATCAAGCTAAAGGCTACATGCCTGCTAATAATGAAGTTTTATCAGGCTGGCGTAAAGTCAATGTTACAGCTGAGCAAAAGTATCGGGCATTCCCATTTTATGATCAAGACGTAGCACGTAATGGTATTTACTATTCTAAAGGTGCAACTAGAGCCAATAAATCAGGATTCTCTATGGTTAATTTTATTGCTAACAAATCCGCATCAGGAGCGATCTTTGAAACTGCTGGCCGTAAAAACCCTGGCGGAGATCCTAAATCTGAAAGTCTTAATCCAAGAGCAGGCATTCACTTTATTCAATCTGCACAAAATGCAAGTCCATTAAAAGGTAACGGAATGCAACGTGGCCGAGCAATTTATCGAGCCTGGTATGAAGATGAAGGCAAAGTCTATGCAGCTGTACTTAAAGCCATAGATACTGTTGCCACCAAGTTTAACAATAGTCAATTGAAAAAGGTTGCATAATGGCCAGACCACCAAGTTTAGTCGTATCTGCGTTAGCCACTTGGAATGGTAAAGCCCTTGCTAAAGGTTCCAAACAAATATCTGACTTTGACAAATCAGCACAGAAGTTAGGCAGGACACTTACTAAGTATCTAGGTGCTACTGCTTTGGTAGCCTTTGGTAAAAGTTCAGTTAATGCTTTTATAGAATCAGAGAAGGCTGCGGCCAAACTACGTACCACAGTTAGTAACTTAGGTTTATCCTTTGAGCAATCAAATATCGACAATTATTTGCAAAAACTATCTTTACAGTTTGGCATAGTAGATGAAAATCTGATCCCAGGCTTTCAACGTCTGCTTATTGTTACTAAAGATGTTGCCAAAGCCCAAAGCATATTCCAGACTGCACTTGACGTATCAGCCGGTACTGGCAAAGACCTTACAACTGTATCTACAAGCTTATCTAAAGCCTATCTAGGCGATAACGTAGCCTTAGGCAGATTAGGCGTAGGACTAAGCAAGGCTCAATTAAAATCCTCATCATTCTTAGATGTACAGAAAACCCTTAACGCTAACTTTGCAGGTCAAGCATCAGCAGCTGTATCAGGCTATGCCGGTGATATGGCTAAATTAACTGTAGCCGTTGACGAATCTAAAGAGGCTATTGGCAAGGGCTTGTTAGATGCTTTGAAGACCTTATCAGGTGATAGATCAATAGACACATTTACTAATAATATGATTAAAAGTGCCAATGTTATTGCAGGTGCTTTTAATAGCATAGCAAGACTTGTCAGCACAGTTATACCGGGTAATGTAATTAAAGTTAATGGTGAGTATCGATTAAAATCTGAGTTGCCAGGTACCCAGCAATCTAGCAATACACGTGTTAAAGATTATGTGGTTATGGCTAAAACAACCAAAGCACGTAAAGATGAATTAGCAATCCTTACCGCATCTAATAAAGCCAAAACCGAGATAGACAAACTTAAAGACAAGTTTGACCTAGAGCGCATTAGTTTGACTGCAGCCCTTAATGCTGCTACCGATGATGAGACCAAACTACGTATCAAAGCCCAGTTAGCCATTTTAGATAACAATGAGGCTTTAGCCAAAAAATATAATAAAGAATTAGAAGCAGCTTCAGTGGCACAAACTTTATCTACTGCTTTGAGTGAGACTACTTCAGTCCTAACTAAGACTTTAATGCCTGCTTTATTTACAGCTGCAGGTGAAATGACCGCTAGAGCAGGTCGAGTATTAGCGCCAATAGAAGGCGTTAGCAGTGCTATAGCAGGTGGATCTGCAAGGAGTGCAACTAGCATAGGTGTTAGCGTAGATGTAAGTGGCACATCCGTAGGTGGCGGCGTGAGTAACACAGATATTGAGCAAACAGTACAAGAAGCAATTTTGTCACTCTATCGTCAAGGACGTAATCAAGTACCTGCTGGAGCGTTATAGTGGCCGTTCCAACCATCAATGCGATTATTAATTTTAGCACTGGTCCTGCAACTGCTCAGGCTATGCAAATTGATATTGGTCAATTGGGAGTAAATGTATTAGCAGATAACGTAGCAGTAATTGTTGATGTATCTGATCAAGTAGATTTAGTTCAAACTAAACGTGGACGTAATGCTTTAGCCGATGAGTTCCAGACTGGTCAATTGACTTTACGTTTAATAGATCAAAATGGCGACTTTAACCCTCAGAATCCATCTAGCCCATACTTTGAATTATTAACACCTATGAAGAAGGTGCAGATAACTGCAACCTACTCAGGAGTAACTTATCCAATCTTCTCAGGCTTTATTACATCTTATGTTAATAGCCAACCTAAAGATGCAACAGAAGTTGCTTATACAACTATACAAGCTGTAGATGCTCAGAGATTAGCTCAAAATGCTCAAATATCCACAGTAACAGGTGCCACTGCAGGAGATTTATCTGGCACACGTGTTAATCAAATCTTAAATACTATTAGCTGGCCTAACACTCAACGTGATATAGATGCCGGATTAACTACTTTGCAGAATGATCCAGGCACCGACAGGACTTCTTTACAGTCCTTACAAACCGTAGCCAATAGTGAGTATGGCGCAATATATGTAGATGCTTCAGGCTCATTTGTATTTCAATCTCGTGCAGTAACTGTCTCATCTATTGCTGGCACTCCCACAGTATTTAGCGATAATGGTGCTGGCATCCGTTATGCAGATGCTATATGGAAACTAGATGATACTTTGGTATTTAATAAATCAACGGTAACTAGATCAGGTGGTACCCCACAGGTAGCCACTAATCAGGATTCCATAGACAAATACTTCTTACATTCTTATTTTCTAGATGGACTACTAATGCAAACCGATGCTGTAGCTCTAGATTATGCAAGAGCTTATACAGCTTCTAGAGCTGAGACCTCTATCCGATGCGATGCCATCGTACTTGATTTATACACCCCTAGTTACACCGCAGGCACTATTGCAGCGTTATCGCTAGATTTCTTTAATCCAATCACGGTAATTACTACCCAACCAGGCGGATCTACCCTGCAAAAGACCCTACAGATTTTTGGAGTAGCTTTTAACATTACTCCAAATAGTTGGAAAACGACCTTTACAACGCTAGAACCTGTCATAGATGGGTTTATAATAGGCAACGTAGATTACGGTGTCTTAGGACAAAACGTCTTATCTTATTAAGGAGTAATAATGGCAACAGGATTTCCAGCAGTAACCGGTGATGTGCTTACATCAGGCATGTTTAACGGACTTGTGGCATTTACAACAAATGCTCAAACAGGTACAACTTATACAGCTGTATCAACAGATCAGTATCAAGTATTAGTTACAATGTCTAATGCATCTGCTAATGCATTTAAGATACCTACAAATGCTTCTGTTGCATTTCCAGTGGGTACTTGTATTACAGTATTAAATATTGGCGCAGGTACTTGCACAATTAGTGCAACAACATCTGGTACCACAACGGTACTATCAGCAGGTGCTACTCCTGCATCTCCAACCCTTGCACAATATAAATCAGCAGCTTGTATTAAAACTGCTACAGATACTTGGTACGTAGTCGGGTCTGTTGCCTAATGATTGGTAATATGATTGCAGGAACTTATGGGGCATCGGGTACTCCTGTTGCTAAAGCAACTGGTGGCACTATTGTTTATTCTTCACCTTATTATTACCACACTTTTACAAGCAACGGAACATTCACTCCATTAGTATCTTTAACTTGTGACTTTTTAGTTGTTGCGGGTGGAGGCGGCGGCTCATACGGAGGCGCGGGTGCGGGAGGACTTCGTTCAACAGTTACGGCAACAGGCGGCGGAGGAAGTTTAGAAAGTCAATTATCTTTAAGTGCAACTGGATATTCCGTAGTTATTGGCGGCGGAGGTGCTAAAGGTTCTGCTGGCAATTCTTATCAAGGGCAAAATGGTGGAGACTCTTCTATCTCATCAATTACCAGTACAGGTGGCGGAGGATCGGGTTATACAGCTCCGCAAGTTGGTGGTTCTGGAGCCGGAGCAGGTTCAAATGTTTCAGGTGCAAACGGAACTGCTAACCAAGGTTATGCGGGAGGGTCGGGAATTTCAGGAGGAGTTGCATCCGGAGGTGGAGGAGGAGCCGGACAAATTGGTGGAGCAGGAAATGCAACAGGAAATATTGGTGGTAATGGTGGCAATGGAGTACAAATAACTGCTTTTGCTACTCCAACTTCTACTGGTGCAAATAGTGGATATTATGCTGGAGGCGGCGGCGGAGGTTATGAAAACTATTTAAGTCAAGGGGGCCTTGGAGGTCTTGGCGGCGGAGGAACTGGAACACGCGATACACCTGCTTCGGCTGGAGTTACCAATACAGGCGGCGGCGGTGCTGGTAGTTATGCGTCAGGTGCAGATTTTTCCAATGGTGGTTCAGGTATTGTTATTGTGAGGTATGTAGCGTGAGTCATTGGGCAGAAATTGATAAAGATAATAAAGTCATTCGAGTAACTGTTGGTGATAATAATGATCCAGCAGGTGATGAAGGTTATCAATGGCTGATAGATAATTTAGGTGGTACTTGGATTAAAACTTCATACAATTCAAAAATTAGAGGCAACTTCGCAGCTAAAGGTTATACATACTTACCATTAGAGGATATTTTTATTGGCAATAAATGTCATCCAGAAGCAGTATTAAATACTGTAACCGCTAAATGGGATTGCGACAACGAGGAACATAATGTCAAGCCCCTGGCTGAGTAAAGCAGGCGTTCAATTAAGGGACCAGATCGATGAGTGGTTCCCCGATAGAGACCGCCATTCGGATGGGGTTTTGGGGGATGCTCGTCATGCCCTTAAACCGTCAGATCACAATCCAGATTCAAACAGCAAACCACCAAACGTTATCAGAGCCTTTGATTGCGATGCTGATCTTTCTAAGCAAAAAGGATTATCAGTGTATCTTGCTGACCAGATCAGACAATGCGCAAAATCCGATCCACGTATTGCTTATGTGATACACATGGGCCAGATTGCATCATCAAAGAAGCGATGGGCTTGGCGAAAATATAATGGCTTAAATTCACACACCCATCATATTCATATCAGTTTTTCACCATCAGGAGATCTCGATGGTAAACCGTTCAACATCCCACTACTAGGAGGCAAAATATGAACATGAAAAATCCATACGTATTAACAGTTGGTGCATTCCTATCAGCTTGGGCAGCATCAAACTTTGCAGCTGATTATCGTGCTGTTCTATGGGCAGTATTAGCCGGAGTATTTGGCTATGCAACTCCGAAGAAATGACATTACAGGATTGGGCCTCATTTGGGGCTGGCGTTATCGCCGTGCTATCAGGCGGTCTATTAGGTTTACGTTTTCTAGTTAAAGGCTGGTTGAACGAGTTACGACCTAACGGTGGATCTAGCATGAAGGATCAATTAACACGATTAGAGAAGCGTGTCGATGATCTCTTTATCTTAATTAGTAAGTCATAATTTTAATATGGCTACCAAACGCAAACCAAAGAAGAAGGTTGCACGTAGGCGCAGGACCACTAAAGAGCCTGTACTTACAAAGTTAGATTTTTGGGCGATAGCAGCTAACGAGATTTACATGGCTTGTCGTAAATCCGGCATGGATGAAGGCACAGCTTTAGCGTTTGCCATGGATAGATCAAGTTATCCGGATTGGATTGTAGATACTACAGATCCAATTAAGAATCCACTTGATGACTTTGAAGAGGATGAAGATTAAGCGTTACCTTGTTATATCGGATCTACAAATTCCATTCCATCATGAAGCAGCTGTAAAGAACGTAATTAAATTAGCACGTAAGGAGAAATTTGATTCTGTATTGGTGGTCGGGGATGAAATTGATTTTAATACAATTAGCAAGTGGGCTGAAGGCACACCTTTGGCTTATAAGCAGACCATTCACCAAGATCGAGAGCTTACTAAATCAATACTCTGGGACCTCAGTGAGTATTCTAAAGAATGTCATATCATCCGTTCTAATCATACTGATCGCCTATATAGCACTCTTCTCAAAGTACCTGGGTTAATAAGTCTTCCAGAATTACAATACCCAAAGTTTATGGGCTTTGCTGATATGGGTATGACTTACCACAAAGAAGCCTATGAGTTTGAACCAGGTTGGATGCTCGCTCATGGCGATGAAGGCAACATATCTCAGCACGCTGGAATTACTGCTTTGAACTTGAGTAAAAAATGGGGAAAATCAGTTTTGTGTGGTCACACGCACAGGCTAGGCATGAGTGCGTATTCAGAGGGCGTAGGAAGCCATTACAGAGCCTTATACGGTGTTGAGGTAGGAAACCTTATGGATCGTAAAAAAGCCTCTTATTTACGCTATGGAAGCGCGAATTGGCAGATGGGTATTGCTATACTAGAAGCCGTAGCAAAGACGCTAACACCAACGTTAGTGCCTATCTCAAAGGATGGCTCATTTACAGCTCTAGGGCGGTATTACGGGTAACATCGTTACCTAATCGTTATACAAATCACGCCCTGAATAATCCACAAAGTCATACACAGGTGCAACACTATTGCTATGCCACAAAATATGTGTGCATAGATAGGGCTATATGACACTAAAAGAAGCTGGCCTATTATGGGTTGCAAGTATGGTTGCAATTATCTGGGCTTATGGAATGTATGAAAATGCAAAGCAAACACATTATTGGCGAGGCCGCAAAGATGGTTGGGACATGCACCGCCGGATGATTCAGAATAAAACTGATGCCGACATCAACTGAGAAGCTTTTTAATAATGCAACAGCAATTGTCCATGAACGTGGGGTCGTCTATGGCCACGCAATTTATAACATGGAACGAATCGCAAAATCAGTTAGTGCATATATTGACTATCCGATCATGCCTCACGACATTCCAATTATCAATGTTTTACAAAAAATCTCACGGTTGGCAGAGTCTCCTGGACACGAAGACAGTATCGTGGACATCTGTGCATACATGGCAATATACAAAATGTGTATTGAAGCCGAAAAGGACAATGAATATGAGTGGAGAGCTGGTGAGTAATGGCATTTAATTTAGAAGATTACGAGACAGTCGAGAGCCGACTAGAAAAATGGTGGAAGGATTATCCAGATGGAAGAGTGGCAACAAAGATTGAACAAGCCTCAGACACTAGATACATTGTTAGTGCTGAATTATTTAGGACGGAAGCAGACGCAAAAGCGTACTCGACCGGCCTTGCTAGTGAGAGCGTTTCTGATCGCGGTGTTAATTCAACATCTGCACTGGAAAACTGCGAGACTTCAGCGATCGGCAGAGCGCTTGCAAATGCTGGTTATGCAGCTAAAGGCAAAAGAGCATCAAGAGAAGAGATGACAAAGGTTGCAAATTACTCATCACCAGGCACTAGATCAAGAGCTGTAGAAAATGCACTTCGAGAATCATTTGCAGTAGAAAATAAAGTGGATGATCCAGTGCAATGGACTACAAATGGAGTCACTTTCCCAACACCGCCAAATCCACCAACAATCTGTTGTGAGCACGGTCACACATTAAAGTCAGGCACAAGCAAATCAACAGGCAGGCCTTTTTACGGTTATGTTTGTGCTGGCAATATAAAAGAGCATGCTGTATGGGCTCAGCAAGATGCAACAGGCGGTTGGTTCTTTCCAAAAGACAAAGGGGGTGAATAATGGGATATGTTGAAATATTAAGAGGTGGACCTTACCTGGAGCGAATGGAAAACGACCAGGTAAAGTTCATACCATCTACTGACTTATGTATAGCTTGTAATGACGACAGGTTAATAC
>Ga0209190_1001959_pt1 | contig 14148 bp, 12 predicted proteins | sample M_140205_XF_Meta_FD_187315 | JGI IMG/M metagenome (GOLD analysis project Ga0209190, IMG submission 187315) | Freshwater microbial communities from Lake Montjoie, Canada to study carbon cycling - M_140205_XF_MetaG (SPAdes) (version 2) | ecosystem: Environmental > Aquatic > Freshwater > Lake... | reverse complement strand
GCCATGGATGAATCATTCAATCACGCGACTTGGCCGACGTCTGCGGGCAATGACTCCGGTGGCACCGAGAGCGAGTAGCGCGAGACTGGATGCCTCGGGCACGGCCGCGGCACCAGTAGCACCCGCGAGGATGCTCCCACCCGAATTCTCGTAGGCAAAATCGCCAAGCACCAGAGTTTGGGAAGCGTCGTTGTAGGTGACCGCTACCCATCCATAATTCAAGGTTCCTGCATTTTCAAATCGGAAGCCGATAAACCCACTGGTGCCATCAAGGCCCGTATTCCATGGGCTGGTTCCAGAAGAGCCCCAGCCGGGCATATCCATATAAGAATAGTTTCCTACCCAACTCAGCCCTGCGCCGATGGTGGCATTGCTGGCGAGGCGGGAAGTAGGAGAGCCAGAACTGGATCCATTTGCTGCCAAGTAAGAGTTCACGCTGTAAATGTAATTGGGACCTGCAAATTGAAGCGTAATAGTCGGCGACACTGATAGAGAGCCGGTTCCGTAGGCCCCCGTCAGGGGTTGAAAATTACCAGATTGTCCGCTAGTGACTGTATAGGGTGTGATGACATCTTTGTAGATGATCGCAGCGTCTGAGGATTGAGAGCCGAGAACGCCAGCTCCAACGCTGAGGGTGAGGTAGGTGCCAAGTCGGCCATCGGTGATTTTCACTTTCTTTCGATAATTTGGATTCATGTCGGTTTTTGTTAGGATTTTACTTTTGCTGTGAAGGCCGTTGATAGAACCGGTGGCCGAACCGGAGGCGGGGAAAAGGGTTTGTTGAAGGTGGCTTGGCTGGGGGGGTGGAAAAAGATGTCAAGTTGTTTGCACCCTCTTATTAGATGGGAACATGACGGCGATCCGCTGGAGGCGCAATAATTTTTCATTTTGCAACTAGCCCAAACTTTGAATAGCCTTTCAAGGCAGTCCTTTTTTGCATTTGCGAACAACGAGAATCTGCAGAACTTGCCACTCGCCCAGCCCTTACTAGCCCGCTCCCAATGGTATGAAAAACTTGCCTAGTTTGGATTTCTACTTGTTGAATCCATTGTGGTTCATGAATTCCCAGATGCGCCCCATCCAGGTATAGCTGCCCGTGCCCGGGGCGGCGGTCCTTTGGAAGCAATGACCGCGGCCGACCAGCGTGTGGAGATCGGATTGGATTCCCATCCGGCGAAGCTGCTCCCAGCATTTCACCGAATTCATCGCCGCCCAATCGTCCGCATCGCCGTGGATGAACAGCATCGGACAAGTCGCAAGGTCGAACGAGAACTCAGGGACGAGCCTTGCGTCGTCCTCGTTGCCGCCCTTTGCATTCGGGGATTGCGAGCCGTCCGTGAGCGCATACGCGAGATAGATCGCGACCGCCCACTGCACATTGCAGGAAAGCTGATCAAGGTCGTCGATCGGCGAATAGGAACGGCGTTTCGAACTGGTCGCACCCATCAGCGTCAGGTGTGCGCCGGCCGAGGACCCCATGATGCCGATGCGCTCGGGATCGAGACCCTTCGCAACCGCCTCACTGCGGACGATCCGCACAGCACGCTGCAGATCCTGCCAGGCCGTGGCGTGTTTAGCCAAGCCACCCCTCGGCGACGGCGTGCGGTATTTCAACGTCACGACTGCCATCCCCTTTTCGTTCAGGTAGCGCCGCGCCGGGGCGACCTCGAATCCGTCCGGGTCGTTGCCGATGTAGGCGCCGCCCGAGTAGATGATCTGGATCGCCTTCGTCTTGAGTTCCTTCGGCAGGTGCCACTCGATATAAGGCTGGCACTGGTTCGCCTGCACATCCGGCATTTTGCCTTCCGGCCAGACCGGCTCCTTGCTGGTTTCGCCACGCGCATCGTTATTCGGATAGCGGGTCATTAAATCGACTTCCGCACCGAGACTTCCGTCATAATTCATCTGGTGTAGAAACTCGGTAACACGGTCCAGCCAGTGGTCATAGGCGGTGCCATCCTCGCCCTTGCCCGGGTCGCCCATGAACCCGTGAGGGCGGTCTGCGAAGAGATGGATCTCAGTCGGGATTTTCATTCTGCGCAGCTGGCGATAGATCTGCGTGGAGCCGTTCGGTGAATAGGCATCCGTCCCGCCGTGGAAGAGCGCCATCGGACAAGTCTTCGCGTCAAACTTGAAGACGTCCGAGAGCTTGACGTCGATCGCGTCACCGTCGCGCGTGTTGGGGCCGATGAGTCCGTCCGTGAGCGCGTAGGCGGTGTAGACCGGCACCGCCCAGTTGACGTGGCACGGAAGCTGGTCGAGGTCGTCGACCGGGCCATAGGCCGCTGTGAGCGCGCTCGTTCCGAGCAGGACCGACAGGTGCGAGCCCGCGGAGAATCCGAACGCGCCAATCTTCTCCGGATCGAACCCGCGCTTCTTCGCATCATTACGGACGAGACGGACGGCGCGTTGCCCGTCCTCCCACGCACTCTGATAGATCGGCAAACCTTGCGGACGCGGCGTCCGGTAGGTGAGACTCACACAGACGAACCCGAGTTCGGTGAACTTCTTCGCGACCCGGTCAATCCACTGCCCATCGCAGCAACCCTCATAGCCGCCGCCGGAAATGAGCAATATGCAGCCGCCGTTTTTCGTCGCCGGTGCCTCATACCAGTTGAGATAAGGCATCGTGTTTTCAGCAGCCTTGAATCCCGGCGCTTGCACCTCCTGGCTGGTCGCCGCGATCTGCTGGGTCTGAAAATCAGGGATCTTTCCTTCCGGCCACAGCGCGACCCGCTCCCCGGCGGACGCCAGAACGGCGGCTAGCAACCAAGAACACAAAATTAATGTTTTTTTCATCGTATCGTTCCCTTTGTTTTTTTCGTATCCGCCGCAGCGTTTTGATTCACTTCTCAGCCGATCTTTATCGGCTGAATTAAGTTTTGATTAATCAATTAATTCTGTCAAATGGAAGGGGTCGATAGAAAAAATTATAAGAGACAGAAAAAATATGACGTTAACAATCGCTGATTTTCAGTTGGAAAGTCTCGCCGACCCCGGACACTTGCCGCAAGAATTTCTACCGAGTTCCATCAAGAGCCAACAATTGTACGTTATTCTTCAAATGAATTTTTTTCTATCGTTACCATGATGAAATCAAAATATCTGCCGGGCTTTTTTTTGTTAGTCTGCTACCTTTGTAGGCTAAATGCCTACGCAGTGGAGTGGTCGACTGCTGCTGAGAACGGAAATCCTCAAGCCCAATATGAGTTGGGAATATGTTTCACCAAAGGTGAAGGCGTGCCGAAAGACCTGAATAAATCAATCGAGTGGTGGACTAAATCCGCCAAGCAGGAAGGTCAGTATGCCCTAGAATCCCAGTACGAGTTAGCACAGGCATGCGCCAAAGGCGAAGGCGTGTCGATGGACCTGAAAAAAGCAGCGGAGTGGTGGAAAAAAGCCGCCGAGAAGGGTCATGCGCTATCTCAATACATGTTAGGGAAATGTTACGCCAAAGGCGAAGGTCTTCTGAAAGACATGGTAAAAGCTCGAGAATGGTGGGAAAAATCTGCCGAGCAGGAATGCGGCTACGCCATGATTGAACTCGGGAAATGTTTAGCCAACGGCGAGGGTGTGGCTAAAGACAAAGCAAAGGCTATGGAGTGGTGGGAAAAAGCCTCCAAACAGAAAGCTGTCAATAAACAAGCTCGAGACCTGCTTGGGACTTGCTGCTTGAATGAAGCAATTTTTTTCAAACAAAGGGGCGACAAGAAAACTGCAGCAAATCGATTTCTTTCTTCTGCTAACTATGGAAACGCGGAAGCGCAATACGAGATTGGACAATGTTACAATATAGGCGATGGCAGGGAGAAAAGTAGAGATATGGCAGCGACGTGGTGGATTGAAGCTGCTAGGCAAAAAAACGCGAAAGCATACAGTGCTCTCGGATCCTATTACAATGAAAATCCAGGCGTGGGGAGTTTTCAAAAAAAGGCCTATATTTATACATTGTTAGCTCAACGTGGAGGTGAGGACGTCGGCAAAAAACTCGACGAATATGGGAAAAAAATAAATCCTTGGGTTGATTTTTATCAAAAAAGAAGCGATCTCGAACTTCGCAACCAATTAGGATTGATCGATCCGAAGTAGTGGTGCTGCAGATTTTTCTACGTGGGGGATACCATCGATCGTGCTTTGGTTAGTAGGCGGTACCAGAATGATTGTTACATAATCTTCTAATTATTTCTGTCTCTTGTGACTTTATGGAAGATGGACAAGCAGATATGAAAGTGTAACCTTAAAATGCACCAGTGTTACCTATGTTCCGACCCATAAGTGTTATATGTATTGACTGCACCCTTTCTCTTTCCATCGAAAATCAACAATCGTCAATTATTTCCGTTGGTCATCATACACCCCTCTGTCGGCGCATTCCGAAATACGCCACTCCCAGTTCGGCAGGTTGAAGGCGCCCGTCGTAATGATGATTGCGGGGAGTTCATGGGATCAGCGGATTCCAAACTTTTTCGAAACCCCAGCCCTCGAAGTCTATTACATTAGCCGTAGCAAACTGTGTCACGCCAGCTTGCCTCAGCGTCAACGCCAGCCGTGCATCAAAAATCCGGCGGCGGGCAAAGTCTCTGCCTCCGGCCAGGCGCCAGACCTCATCCATCACGTTGGCATTTTCCACACGCAAGACGTTTGGAACCTCCCAATAAGTCATAACCAAATCACGCGCATCTCTGGCAGTCAGAGCCCTTGCCATCACTGCCGGGTTCCTCAGCAAAACATACAACTCCACAAGCACGTAATCTGTGATGGCAATTTGCACCGATGGAACGCCCAAATTTTGCCGCAGGAAGCTCACCGCAGCCTCATGCCAGATGGAATCCGGATTGAGCGAATAGAGCAACAGATTGCTATCGATGCTAATCATGACGGATCCTCCCGGAGTTCGTCACTTGCTGAGAGCGCTTTGAGATCAAGTTGATCGAAGTTTGGTCGAAAATCCCCACTCTTCAGCACAGGAAGCGCCCATGGCTTGGTTGACGCCTTCACTGGGTATGCCAGTGCCATGTACTCTATTCCCCGACGCACCACCTCCGCCAGCGACCATTCCCGCTGTTCGGCAATGGCTTTCGCCTTGTAATAGAGTTCGTCCGGCAACTGCACTTGAGTCTTAATCATGATGGCATTTTGCCCTCTGTGGCAATTTTATCAAGACTACTCTTTGCAAAAATTATATGAAATACAGATAATCAAATATTCTTGCTCAAGCGAACTTGCTCTTCATTCCTCGCCCAATTGGATTTCCTCAGGTTTCCATGCGGGAATTTGATCGGAATTTCTTCCTGTGATTTTCGAAAGAGGAGCGATGATCGACGACAGGAAGCGGAAAGAATATCAGGACTAGAGACTTGGGAGCACGCGATAGAACGCACGGTCCGCGCCATCCACCGAGTCGTCGTGGTAGTGGAGGTGGCCTCCGGTGCCGGGGATGGTGCCTAAGACGGTCCAGGTGGTGAGATCGAAGAAATTCCCACAGCAAGAACATTTTGATTATTTCTGTCTTTTGTAATTTACAAAAATTTAAATGTTGGGCGAGCGGATCATTGTCAGACAATCCGTTTGGTTTTGCTACTGTCTGGCAAGCTTCATCGGGAGGCGGGCGGAAGATCGTCGCTGTCTTGGCTTTTTTCCTTCAACAAGCTAAGGACAGTCTTTTGCTCGTCCGTATGCTGCATTCCACGTGCTAGCTCCATGACCTTTGCTTTGGTTGTGTAGCCTGCTTCAACGAGATCCTGCAAATGCTCAAGGTCTTTGGGGCGAGCCGCCGCAACCTTCATTATTACAAGGTTTGCAATCGTGGCAACTTTCATTCCTTCGAATTCGGTGTAGGCGAGTTCAGGCGTGGTGAAGTTCTTTATTTTCTCACCGCAGAAAACCAAATGGATGCCGTTTTGCACTTTTCGTTCCACACCTTCCGTGGTATCGAAAAATAAGCTCATTCCACCTGTTTTAATAAACTCATAGCCCTTTTTTTCTAGGGCGAATCGGATACCAGGCAAATCCTCTTTTCGCAGCATCAGGTCAACGTCGCGGGTGGTTCGCGAGTCCATTTGCTTTGCTCGCATCCAAACAATGACAGCATTTCCACCAATCACTGCGTATTCGGCTTTGATGTCCGCAAAGATGTCCGCAATCTTCGCGAGGCGGTTGTAGATTTGTTGTTGGGCGTCCTCCATGGATTGGATAAAACTGTTTTGATAGGGTGTGAGAGCGGGTGAAAATGCGGCTGTGCTCATGATAACTCTAATCTATTCAGAATTTTGGTATTGGGCAAGGTGGAAGTGGCTCTCATCCAGCGCACACGTATGAAGCCTATAGGGCTTGTGGACGCACGGCCATACAAAACATCCGCCTGTGGAAACTTCTTCCATCGTACAAGGCGCGTCTCAAGGTGCTGCCTCTGGTAGCAATCATCCCCGTCCAGCAAGAAAACCAGATCGCCCTCGACCGCGGCCAGCCCCGACAGGATCGTCGACAGCTTGCCATGCGCAGATTCCTTTAATTTTCGTCATGTCCGAGGCCAACTTAGGCAGCCCTTATTTGAGCTATTTCCTGACGCCTTCCATGTTCTCAAAAACCCGATTGGGGAATTCTTTCTCGTGCAACTCGTTCCATAGGTGCTCTTGGGGATTTAGCTGAGGTGAATAGAAAAATCATAAGAGACAGAAATAATCAAAATATTCTTCTCTGTGGTCGAGGCGGCAGCCGGCCACAGGCGAGTGGAGTGCGAATGGAACTAGAAAATTATTGGATTGTTGGGCTAAAATTAACCGCTGGCGTTTCTCCTGAAATTGACTAATTTGCTTACATGACACAGGTCGCAGCACTACTCAAAGAGGCATCGAAGCTCGATCTCCCAGATCGAGCAGAACTTGTATCGTCACTGCTTGAGGATTTAGATCCGAAGCCACATTACGTCAGTGATGAGGAAGTCATGGAGCGCTAGGAGGAACTCAAGTCCGGCAAAGTCCAAGGTCTTGCCAACGAGGAGTTTTGGAAGGCATGCGGGCGTCATTAGGAAATGCACGTTCTCAGACATCCAAAGCTGGCAGATGATATCAGCATTGCTGCCATAGGCGCGGAACCCAGTCACATCGCTCGCAAGGAATCAAACCACTTCTTCCACTCTGGAGTTGCGCGTGCAAAGGTGCCGCGGTGATTTGCATCCGCTCCAGCGCTGATCGCCTCCACGGTATTGCTACCTAACGCACGCTGATACAAGGAGGGAAGCTGTGCAAGACCAATAGTCAGGCACTCATCGATATCGCCGTAATACATGTGAACGTTGGTCTTCACCTGCCAACGGTAGGTGTGCAGTTTCTGAATGAGTGTACAGTATGTGGTGCCTGCAAAGTAGTTCGGGTCGAAATACTCCTTGCGAATCAGTTTGTGCAAATCCCCGGGCCATGGTTCGGTATACGGCTCCTTCATATAGATCTTGCGCGCAAGTTCATATTGCTCGTCAGTGAAGAACGCTTTGGCAAGGCCCGGAACGCCGTAGTACTCCTCATAGGAGAACGCGGTCAGGATGAACATGGCGGACACCCATGGTGCGTCGATCGAACGCGGATGATTGAGGAAGCCGCTGAGCATCACATATCCATCGCATTGCGCGGCGGCAGTACCGGTCGCCGCAACTGCCACGTTGTTCTTCTCAAGGACTTCCAAGAAGCACATCGTCACCACACCCCCTTGCGACCAGCCAGTGAGGAACAGCTCCTTGGGCGAAATTCCCTCCTTGGCAAGCACTGCCAACGAGGATCGGTACATATCCATACATGCCTGTTGCTGGCTACCGATAACCATATAACCGTCCTTTTCCGTGGACGTTCCCATGCCGAAATAGTCGGCGCCGATGACTATATATCCCTGGCCAGCAAACTGCGCAATCATCAATTGCGTTTCCTGAGATTCCTCCGGGAACGATGGCACTGCGTGTTTCTCCATCACGGTGCCGTGTTGGTAGGACACCATCGGCATAGATTTCTCTGCGGTCTCCGGAATAGCAATCAGTCCCGAGGCAATGGTGGAGCGGTTGTTGCGCTCCGGAATGACGGATGGGTAGGTCACCCGGTACATCTTCACCGCATTGCGCGCGGGCGTGTACGTGACTGGCAGCCCGGTGAAAGCCGGCGTGTCCTTGGTCAAAATCTGATTGAGCCGATCAACGTCATAGCGACCGATGAATTCGTACTGTACCCCCGATGCCACGCGCACTGCCGCCGCCGGCTGCGCGTCTTCCTTAGGTGCGGCGGTTAGCGGCGCAAGCCCTGCAAGCAGCATCATTCCAGAAAGGGAAAGGGCGAGATACGTTGCAAAAATGCTAGGAATTTGCTTTTTCATCTGGCGCAGAGAATACACTGGGGAGCCGGTCTGGGAAGGGGAAAAGGGGGGCTGTCTCACGCGAAGTCGCGAAGGAATTGAGGAGATTGAATTTTTTGAATGGGGTGGGAGGGTGGTTTTGGGAAATTCTTTGGTGAGGAAGATTCGGCTTGCGAGGTCGCGATTTGAAATCGCGGCTCCTTTCTGGAGGGATTTCCGTTTTTTGATTTGGAAGGGATATGGCAGGAGTTATGCTGCGCGGTATGAAGATGTGTATGTTACGTTTTAATTGGTTCGTAGTTGCTTTGGGCATGGCAGGTTTTGTGATGGCGGAGCCGGTGGATTTGTTAGAGAGAGGGGTTTTGGATGGGTTTCGGGAGGTGGAGATGTGGCAAGGTGTGGCTGATGTGCAGGCGGTGAATGCAGAGGGCTGGCTTTCAGTTCATGGTGAGGGCGGGATTCTGGTGAATGCGACGAAGAAAGGGGAGAAGGCTCCGTATTTGCTGACGAAGGAGGAATTCGGCGATGTGAAGATTGAGTTGGAATTCATGGTTCCAAAGGGATCGAATGCAGGTGTGTATGTGATGGGGCGTTATGAAATTCAGATTCTGGATAGCTGGGGGCGGGAGAGATTCGGCTCGGGCGATTTGGGTGGGTTGTATCAGCGTTGGGATCCAAATCGTCCGAAGGCGAGGCAGGGTTATGAGGGCGTGGCACCGAAGGTGAATGCGGCGAAGCCGTCGGGTGAGTGGCAGACGATGGAGATCGTGTTTCGCGCGCCGCGTTTCGATGAGGCAGGGAAAAAAATGAAGGATGCGACTTTTGAAAAGGTTTGGGTGAATGGGCAGTTAGTGCAGGAAAACGCAGCGACGAGCGGGCATACGCAATCGGCGCCGTTTGAGGGAGATGCGGCGAAAGGGCCGATCGCGATTCAGGGGGATCATGGGCTGATTGCGATCCGGAGATTCAAGGTGACGCCTTTGGAGGATGGGGAAGCGGCGCGACTTGCCGAGTTGGATGCGTATTGGGCGGAGGTTTCGCGGGCGGTGAATGAGGGGGATTTCCAAGCATATATGGCGACCTGCCATCCGAAGGGGGTTCTGGTTTCCGGGACGAAGCGTGTGAGTTATCCTTTGTCGCAGGCGTTGAACCGATGGAAAACCGAGTTCGGTGATACGAAGGCGGGAGATATCGAGGCATCGGTGGAGTTTCGTTTTTCGCATCGGTATGGGGATACGCAGACGGCGCATGAGGCGGGGGTTTTTCTCTATACCCAGAAGAAAAAGGATGCGGAGCCTGTTGCGGAGTATATCAGGTTTGAGGCGATGCTGGTGAAGGAGGATGGGAAGTGGTTGATGATGATGGAGTATCAGAAGGAGGTTGTGACGAAGGAGGATTGGGTTGAACTGGGGGAAGGGTGATTGGATATTGTATATAAAATCACAGGAGACAAAAATCACAGCAAATTACGTGCTAAACAACGCCCGCCTCACCACCCGCAGCGCATCATCGGTCATCATACCCTTGCGCAAGGGTGTCAAAAATTCGAGCTTCCCAACCCGCCGTGGATGGGCTAGATGTTCCGTTTAACTCCCACCCATTATGCAATTACGTTCCGCTTTAGTAATTTTCCTTCCTCTCATCTCATCAGTCGGTGCCGCCACCGTTACCTACCAATATACCGGAACACCTATCACCAATGTAGTTTCTGGCCTCATGCCTACGAACTCTTATATCAACGCATATTTTGTTATGCCAGAGTTCGCACCCTCTGGAACATTTAACCCAGGCGACATGATCGATTACGGAATCGTTGTTGGAGGTTTGACGCTTACTAAATCGGGGGGAGCGGATTTTGGAGCGACCCTAATCTTTGGACAAGATCACAATCTTATGTCCTGGTCCTTTGTTCTCGGAAACTACACATCACCGACTTCATACAGCGCGCCATTACTTGTTGAAGGCTGGCTGAACAGCAATGACCTTTCTCCATCAGGTGATCGATTAACTGTCTTCTTCAAAGGACCAAACGATCCCTATCCAAACACGATTTTAGGAGCCACCGCCGCCAGCGGGACGTGGAGTTTCTCCACTGTTCCTGAAGCGTCCTCTTCGATATTCGTCGCCGCAGGTTTTGTTACAATGCTTGTGCGGCGGCGTAGGGCGCAAAAACAAAGGCCGGAGCTTTCGCCCCGGCCTTCGCCTATTATACTAACTAACCAAGCACCCGAAAAATCTTAATCACGCCCAGCTCGTCACGAGGCAAAGCTCTGATCCGCGGGCGAACAGCGGCAAGCGCCGAATGGATTGCCAAGAGGTTGCAAATGGGTCACTCTGGCTCGGTTAGTCGGCAAGTAGGCATCGTGAAGAGAGATAAAAAATTACTTAAAAAACTCAATGAACTTGAAAAAATGTGCCACTGCGGGGACTGACCCTAGAGAAATCGAAACTCCCGATCTGGCAAGACTCCTCACGCCCAAATTCAGCCTACAGAAAAAATCAACAAAACACCTTGTTTCGATCTGATACTACTGACCCCAGAGACGTTTCAGCCTTGTCCCACTCTTTCTTGACAATGAGCCGGGCACTCGGGAGACGAACATCGCCGCTGGCCATCAAACGCCTGCGGCGGTCAGTCCCGACCAATGGAGCAACTCCGCCACCTTGATCGGGGTGTCCGACACCGATGATTCGATGCCCCAGCTCATGCATCATTGTATCAATATAAATCGTGGGTGCGATGGTTTGAAGATTGCTCAAATCGGATGGCGTCACGGGCTAATGAGGTCGTAGTCTGGTAAAGTTCTTAAAACGCAGCCAGATCGCTCCCGCGATCAAGAGCACCGGAATCCCGATGACCCAAGGCCACCGCACGCTGTTCTCGGATTCGCCAGTGGACTTACGATCAACGATCGTCCTCTTTGAGGGTCGTGCTGGTGCGGGCTGCTCCGCGTTGATCCGTCTTGGGCCATCGTCCGGCGGATTGACCATCGCGATGGTTTTCCATGTGCCATCCGGCTTGAATCGGTATTCCACCTTTTGGCCAACGAAGGAGAAAGGAAGAATGCCTGCTTTGACTTGAGCATACCAGGCGCGTTGTTTTGTTACGGATTCCTTCCAACTGGAAAATCCGGGGCGGGACTTGACTGGAGCATCGCGTAGGCCAACCTCGGAAAGGGCCATGCAAGCGAGGAATGAGTTCTCCGGCAGAAAGGTAATCTTGGGCGGTAGATCTCTTTCGTCGTACAAATAGTTTCCAAGAACTTTGATGGTCTCCGGACTCGGAAGGTGCCGCAACGTCTCATCGATCAATACCTGTCTCTTGGAATCATAACTAGCCTGATTTCCCCGCCCCAGATGTTCTGATTCCTTGCGAAAACGCTCGACCTCGTCGGCGATACATTGCGCGTGGCCAGGCACCGACAACAGCGACTCTCGAAGAAGTTGATGGACTTCGTCCGAGCCCTCAACAGAGTAGATATTTCTCATGGCGGTCTTCCTCAAACCTGCTGCCAGTTTCAGTATTAACTCATTTGAGGGATTACCCGAAAGTTCCCCAGCAGCTTCACGCATGCGCGCCAATCCCTCGTTTTGAGCCTGGATGTCGCCCGGAGTTAGTTCCCAGCCGGCGATTTGTCCCAAGGTCAACAAACCGGATATTATCAGCAGTGTTTTCATGGTCTCACATTGTCGTCCAACCACGTTTCAGCCCTATCCCACTCCTTTTTTACAAGGAGGTAACCATCATCAGCACGATGGCCGCCGCTGGCCATGAGGCGCCTTGTCCTGTCAGTTCCAACGAGCGGGGCGACACCGCCGTCTAGTCCGGTGCCTGTTCCGCCGAGATTGGGATGCCCCAGACCAACAATGCGGTGCCCCATTTCATGGATCATAGTATTAATTACTCTAGCGGGAGGCACTGGTTCAAGTATCGCCAGATTCGTCACAGTCACTGGTTTTGAGGTTGTAACGATGACCGGTCCCTCCCCCGGTGGGGCTGATCCATAGGCGGCGTCTCCTCCAACCACATAAGCCACTCCTCCGATCAGAGTGACAACAAGGTCAGCACCATTGTCGATGCAGAGTGCTTCAAGCTGTTCATGAACCGTCGACGGCCAATCCAAAATGCCGTCAGCGTCTGGATCATAGTCGAACACCTGTTCAGGTTTGTAAACCGGCTCCAGCGCCCATGCGTTGAGCTGATAACCGAAGACCCGGTGGAGCTTGGCGGTGAGAGCTGCCTTGTCAGGCAGCACGATCGCCGCGCTCGCCGCACTTTTCTTTACTGGAAACACAGAAATTTTAAGAGTCCGGTTTTTCATCGTTTTCACCCGGATGGGAAGGTCTACCTCGACTTCGTCAGGGCCGATCTTGAAGTCGGGAACGTCATCTTGAGTGTCTGTCGAGGTTCCGTGCCATGAACAGAGAGGATCGGTGGGGGCGGTAGCCTGCGTGGTGCGGAGTGTCACAGTGGCAGGGGTGGGAGCTGAGTGCTCGCATTCCATCTTGAGGTCAGCCTCCGGGTCGAGAGGGATCACGAAGTGCATGTCATTCGAGCAGTCCGTTCCCGCACCCGGCAGGCCTGTCGGAACGACACCAGATGGAGCCATGATCCAGAATTCTTCCAGATAGCCCGCATCGATAGGATCGGCGTTGGCTGATGTGGCGTCCACTCCGGTGGCTTCTTCGTTGTCCCGGATGGCCACGGCGATGGTGGGAGCTTTTTTGGACTGCACGAGATTTTGCCCTTGGGAATGAGTGTGGCCGACAAAGACCCCTTCCCGATTGTCCACCAGCCAACGGTTGGTATTTCCGAACATGAAGAAATCCCCGCTCCTCGGGGCTGTCCTCGAAGCGAACATTGGTGGAAAATCATGCGGGGAAGGAAAGGATTCACCACCGCTCGTCAGAGCCTGACGAGCTGACGGGCCGGGACTGCGGATTTCTGCCTCCCAACAATACCATGGGGGGTCGTCCTGCGGGCGTGAGCCGGTGTGGTGGAGGGTGATTTCGTAGTGATTGTTGTGCCGCAGCTTGTGGGTTTGCTCTTCCCACTGGTTGTATCGCGGGCTGATGGCGAGGAGTTTGCGCCGGTCTCGAGGGCCGGTTGCTTGGACTTCCATCCTCCATGAGGCGTAGTCTCCGCCGACTCTGAAGGTTGCTTCCTCAAGACGATCCTCGGGTGATGCGGGGCCTCCGGCACCTCCGCCACCTCCATCGTTGATATCGGTTGGGTCGGTGCCTAGCAGGAATTCAATGTAGTCGCTGGCACCATCATCGCCGTCCGTGCTGGCGAGTCGCGGCGAGGTGGAGTTGAGATACTCTTGGAAGTTCAGGAGCAGGTCGTTGTCAGGATCGCCTTGGCCGCCGTGGATGCCGGTGTTGTTGTTCGGGTCGAGGTTGAAGCTGATTTCCCAGCCATCTGGCAAGCGGTCTTCATCGGTATCGTGAATGGCGGGATTGGTGAGATGGGTGTTTATTTCGGCCAGATTGGTGAGGTTGTCCTTGTCCGGGTCTTCGGCTCCGTCTGCGGTGCCGTTTGAATTGGAATCAGGTAGATTCGGGTGGAGGTGAAGCGTCCATTCCCAGAAATTGCTCACTCCGTCGGTATCGGGATCTCCATGCAATCCATTAGGACCGGTGCCGATTAGCGCGCTGAGTCCATGAAGGATTTCCCAGCCGTCCTGCAGAGTGTCCTCGTCGGTGTCGGCGTTGAGAGGGTTCGTGCCATGAGGACTGACTTCGACGCCATCTGACAGTCCGTCGGAATCGGTGTCCGGGTTCCACGGATCTGTGAAGGTGGTCAGGCTCTCGACG
>Ga0209190_1001957_pt1 | contig 14152 bp, 11 predicted proteins | sample M_140205_XF_Meta_FD_187315 | JGI IMG/M metagenome (GOLD analysis project Ga0209190, IMG submission 187315) | Freshwater microbial communities from Lake Montjoie, Canada to study carbon cycling - M_140205_XF_MetaG (SPAdes) (version 2) | ecosystem: Environmental > Aquatic > Freshwater > Lake... | reverse complement strand
TCCTCCCCAAGGACGAGACCTCCGCCACCAAGCACGGCATGATCGCGCACGCCTACGAAGTGAAGGCCCGCACCGCCTGACCCTACCTCATAACCCTACCCACCTTAACTCCCGCCACCCGCCACCTGAGCCCGCCACCCGCCACCCGAAACGAAATTCATTCCCCATGCCTCTCCTTCGCTCCACTTTCGCACAGGCGCTCCGCGCCGGTTTGCACCTTTGCGCCTTTGCGCTGACTCTTTGTTTCGCGCCTTCATACCTCGGCGCGAAACAACCCAACATCGTCCTCATCCTCCTCGACGACATGGGCTATCGCGACACGGGTTTCGTCGGGAACAGATACATCAGCACCCCGAACATCGACAAGATCGCCAAGTCGGGTGCGGTCTTCTCGCAGTGCTACGCCAGCGCCCCGAACTGCGCCCCGACCCGCGCCTGTCTCCTCACCGGCCAATACACCCCACGTCACGGCGTCTACACCGTGGTCGACGACCGTTACGCCCCGGGCCAGCCGCACATGAAGGTGATGTCCACCAAGGGCAACGACGAGCTCCCCGAAAAGACCAAGACCGTCGCCGACGTCCTGAAGTCGGGCGGCTACGCCACCGCGCTCATCGGGATGTGGAACATCGGCCGCGGCCGCAACGGCTCGCCGGGTTCGCCGACCGGACGCGGCTTCGAGGTCTACAAGCGCCCCGACGACGTGAAGTTCGAGAAGGACGCCTACATGGACGGCAAGGGCCGCTACCTTTCCGACGCGCTCTGCGACGAGGCCCTCTCTTGGATCGATAAGAACAAGGCGAAGCCGTTCTTCCTCTACTACGCCGAGCATTCCGTGCACGAGCCGTTCGACCCCAAGCCCGCGCTCGTCGCGAAGTACAAAGCCAAGACGCCCACCGGCCTCGATAAAGGGATCACGCCCGAATACGCCGCCACCGTCGAAGCCGTCGACACCAGCATCGGTCGCATCATGGCCAAGCTCGAAGCTGATGGCCTGACCAAGGACACCCTCGTCATCTTTACGTCCGACAACGGCGGCCTGCCTTACGTCGTCAATCCGCTCCGTGGCAGCAAAGGCCTCCTTTATGAAGGCGGCATCCGCGTGCCTGGCGCCGTCTCCTGGCCCGGCGTGATCCCCGCCGGCAAGACGTACGACGAGCCCGTCGCCAGCATGGACTTCATGCCGACCATCCTCGAAGCCGCCGGCCTGCCGCTCCCGAAGGATCAGCCCACCGACGGCCTCAGCCTTCTCAAGCAGCTCAAGGCAGGCGCCGCGCTGAATCGCAACGCCATCTACTGGCACTTCCCGTGTTACATCGGCAAGGGCGAGCCCATGAGCCTCCTGCGCGCGGGCGACTATAAGCTCATCCAGAAATTCGCCGGCCCCACCTTCGAGCTCTACAACGTGAAGAAGGATCCCAGCGAAGAGCACGACCTCGCCAAGAGCGATCCCGCCAAGGTCGAGGAGCTCAAGAAGCTCCTCCTCGCCTGGCAGAAGGACACCGGCGCCTTCCTCGCGGACAAGAAGAACGAAGCCTACGACCCCAACGCCAAAGAACAACGCGGCGGCGGCAAGGGCGGCCAAGGCGGCGGCAAAAAGAAGAAATAAGGCCGCCTCTAAGGTAGGGCCGACCATCCTTGGTCGGCCGCCCTAGGTTGGGACGCGTCGGCGACGCGTCCGCCTCAACCCTCATCCCCTCGGTCGCGACACCGTCGCGCCCCTACCTTCTTTCCGCAGCAGCCCCCTCGCGACTCTGCCGCGCGCGGGTAGGGACGCGTCGGCGACGCGTCCGCCCTCGACCCTCATCCCCTCGGTCGCAACACCGTCGCGCCCCTACCTTCTGCCTCTGCTTCGCAGCCTGCCAGCCTGCCAGCATTTCCCCTCGCGGCTCCGCCGCGCCTGCTTCGCAGCATGCCAGCCTGCCAGCAGTTCCCCCACGCGGCTCCGCCGCGCACAAAAAAGCCCCGAGGCGCTGTCGCGCCCCGGGGCTGTCCCAACATTATCCACTCAGTTCCTCCTCACAGCTTGAACTCGCAACCGAACAGCAGGCTCATCAGTCGCTGGGTCCGCTCCACGCTTTTGGCGTGGAGGATCTTGCGGACTTCCCAGGACATCGTCTCACCCGGCTCATAGAAGAACACCGGGAGACCTTTGCCGACCGCGACGAGCATCTGCCCCGGCTTGGTGAGCGACTTCGTCCAGCCCAGCTTCTCCTGCGGCGTATCGATGTTCAGCTCGACCGAGTGCATCAGCTCCAGGTAGTCCTGGAGGCGTTCGGCGCTCGGTTCCGCATCGGCATCGAGGTACAGGTTGCAGTGGGTCTCGAACGTCAGCTGCCGATCATAGGCCAGCTGCAGGGTGTCCGTCCCGAAGCCCGACGGCAGCGTCGCCTTCGTTCGACTGGCTCCGAGCGGGATCATCGCCCGGAGTTCGACGGCCGTCTGCTGGATCAGCCGGTGGGCTTCCTGGTTACCGAGCAGCATCACGACGTTCATGGCCGAGGCCCTTTGCGGGACCACGACCGAGCCGAACCCGACGAGCAGCTGGGCTTCGCCGACGGTCCAGTGGATCAGCTGAGGGCTGACCTGGCTTTCGCCATAGACCGCGTGAGGGTGTCCTGTCGCCAGGCGCAGCAGTCGCTCCGTGTCGACCAGGGCCGAACGGGGGATCCACTCCTGCTGACGGGAGGCCGGGTTCGCGAGCAGATCCAGGTCGGAGGGCGTGAGCTCTTCGACCGGCAGCGGGCGTTCCAGGACCATCCCGCGGACGGGGTGGAACCCTTCGAGGGTCTTTTCGGTGAGGAAGGAACTGACGGTGGAGGTGATTTCGTGTTTAGGCATTGGACTAATAGAGAGAAATCCTGCGCCGCTTAGAGCAGGGCGGAAGTCACATGAATCCCCTAAATTAACATTCCGACCCAGTAATTATTGGTCGTAATTCAGTTATCCGTATTCAGGCGACACGCCTAAACCGTACCCAGTCGCTAGACGATTGCCGTCGCACGAATCGGTCTAGCTTACCCTAAGCCTCAGTGCGCCAACGCTTCGGCGGTCGCACTTCTCAGGCGGCACCGCGCACGGATCCCGAGCGTAGTTCCGCGATCAGTGCCCCGCAGAGCTTATAGTCCGCGCCCTGCGACAATGCTGCCCAGTTGGAGCCGCCGTCGACCTGCCCGGGCTCCAGGCCGTTCTCCAATGCTTCCTGTTCTGCGGCTTCGGCGGCGGCGATCTGACCGCCGCGTTCTTTGGCGAGCTTAGCAAGCAGGGCGGCCACGTCCTGTTTGCGTCGAGCGAACTCCTTTAGCCCCGCTTCGATTGCGGCTTTTTCCTTCACGATGTCAAAGTAGATGCCGTAGTTGCGCTGGGTAATGAAGTCCACCGTCTTCAGGTCCTCCTCGCCTCGCTTGCCCTCGTCCGCCTGACCGAGGAGCACGACCAGCTCGGGGAAGAAGTGGACCGGGCCTTCGGAGTCCAGTCCGTCGCCACCCTGGTCATGGAGCTCCAGCGCCTTCATGTAATGGGTGAGTGCCCGGGACTTCGCTCCTGTGTCGCCTGCCTGCCATTCCTGCCAGGCGATGCGACCACGGAACTGGTGGACTAGGGCGAGGCGGGACCTGGGGGTCTTTGCGTAGAGATCGACGAGTTTGGTCTGGAAATCCAGCACCACGCCAGAGCGCGTGTAGCGAGGGTTCGTCGCAAAGCCGGCCGCATACCGAACGCAGGTGGTCATCCAGTCGGGTTGATGGCTTAGCATCACTCCCGCGCGCAGAAGGAGGACCAGCGTGCGGGCGGAGGCGGCATCTTCGTTTGGCAAGCCGTGCTTGGCGAAGCAGGCGCGGGCCATCCAGAAAGCTGCGCCGCAGGCTTCGATGCCCGCGGCCTCGCGGTCAGGGGCGTCGGCCTGCTCGCAGACGAAGGGCTGCTTGACTGCATCGTCCAGCCGATGCTCGGTCCGGAGACGGAAGTCTTGGATGCCTTCGCCCATCGCGGCCGAGAAGAGCACGAGGCGCTCCCGGATGAACGCCGCGTTGCCGGCCGCTTGGGCGACCGCTCGGGCCCGTTCCGACCCGGCCAAGGTGGAGATATAGAGTCCGCCGAGGTCTTGCCAGAGGAGCGTATCTAGGTCGCCCAGCGGGAGCTGGAAGCGATTGGCGAGCGTGACACGGAGTTCAGTGATATCGGCCGAGGCGAGCGGGCAGGGGGCCTTGCCCGCAAAGAGTTTCAGCCAGGCTTCGACCAAGCGGAGCGAGTCGAAGCGGACCTTGCGGTGGGCTTCGCCGCCGAGGCTGACCTCGGTCGAGCTCGGGACCTGAGTGTTGAGCAGGCGATCAACCAGTTTGGTTTGGGTGGTCGCTCGGAGTTCTTCGGGCAGTTCGTAGAGGCGAATCATCAGGCTCCAGGCAAGGGCCGGGATGACTGCCGCCTTGAAGGCCGCCTTCGCGTTTTCAGCGAAAGGCACGCGGGGGCTTTCGGAATGCAGGCCTATGGCCATCGCGGTGAAACGCTCCACCATCCGGCTGACCGGTATCACGGGTGGCCATTCGCCGATGGCTTCGGGCTCTTCCGTCAGACGACGCAGGTTATTGATGATGGCCTCTTCAGTCTCTCGTTGGTTTTCGCGGGAGAACTTCAGGTTCAGCGAGATTTTCTCGCCTTGCGAAACGCGTACCTTCGCCAGCTTCCGTTTGGCGACGCCGAAGATCTGCACCAGGCGGTTTACCGGCTGGCGTTCCGTCGTATTGCTCGCGCCACCTTTTAACCGGCTGGCTTCCAGCTCCAGCGTGCGGAGAACGGATAGGTAATGGAAATCTGGGAGATTTATGGACATCTATCCCTAGGTATTAAGGTGCTAGTATTACGGGTAAATCCCTAATGCATGGGGTCGGTGAAGCGGTAGGCATTGTTACAATTAAAGAGCCAAATTACCAAGCTTGGCTCCTTCTGCCAATTCGTGCGACAGAGGTTTGGGCTATATTTACAAGGCTTCCATCTTATCAGGTCATTCCGTGCGGCACGCCGAGCCTATGGCGCGGACAGCTGCCGGTGGGGGTTTCTCTTGTAGGCTGAAACTAAGGACGAAAAGTGGAGTTCCTCAACCGCACATGCAACCCCACGCGCTCAGTCTTAACTACCGCTACGAACTCCCGGGCCGCAGGCTCCTGGAGATCATCAAGCACGCAGCCAAAGGTTCTCTCCAGATGGTCGGTACGACCCTGGAGACTTCCGCTACCGTCATCACGTTCCTTGCTGATCTCTCGACGATCAACTTCCACCTCGCCTCGGAACAGCATCTCACGGTGCGGGCGTCTTCCAGGCGATCCAGTGAAGCCATGAAGCTGTGCAAGCAGCTTGTCGGCCAGAAGGTCATCCTGCCATTGCATGAAAAGCTCTCAGCGTCTTCGAAGCCGGGAAAGCCCCATCGCCCCGCCCACGAAGTGCTATCCGAGCACATGCAGAAGCCTGAGTTCGCCGAACATATCATCGTGTTGCCTGAAGCGTCGGCCGAAGCCCCGGAGTGTGTCTTCGAGCACGAAGGTACCCTGGATCGTTATCTTACAGGCCTGGTCGCGTTCGCCAAGCTCAAGGCCGATCCTGCTAACGCGCTCAAGCCGGATGAGTTTCTGGGTACTCAGGCCGGACTCAGCCACTTCGGCGGCGATATCGGCGAGAACGCCAAGATCCGCTACGCCGCCGACTACAGCGCGACCTATAAGGGCGTGCACCGGCTCTTCCCTCTGCACGTCACCCTCGGGCACGGCCTCAACCCGCGCTCCTGCATGTCGATCTACTTCGACTGGGACCCAGAGGCCCGGAAGCTCATCCTCGCCCGCTTCGGCCGCCACGGCCGCGGTGCTTGATTTTAAATATCAATAAACTACAAGAAGTCATGGGAAGCCGAATCACTTTAGGCGCATTTCTGCGCGGGCAGACGGAGGGTGATAGGCCTTCATTTGCAAGGGCTGACGCCAAGCTCAGTGAGATGAAGGATTATCTCAACCGGGCGGTTCATTCCATAAGGTCGCGACGTGCCTACATCGTTCCGCCTGGGCGATGGACGTATGACGAGAAGCGCCGTCGCGTCGAGATTGATAAGGACTATTTCCCGCGCATGGCAGCAGACATGACGGAGCAGCTTGAATCTAACGGCCGCAAGGCGGAGGCTGCCCCCTCGATTTCGGCAGAATTCGCCTACGCTTTTTCTGGCCAGCGAATCTCTGATGACTCTCGTAGCTCGCATGCGAGCAATGACGATAGTGAGCCGCAGGTTACCGAAGGCCTAATGGACGCATCTTGGAAGAAGAACCGCGGAGCTTTTCATCGTATAAATCTCGCCAATAAGCGCGGGAGAGGGGGCCGGATGATTGGACTGACCGAGGAGGGGCAAGATCAGATTAAGGGCCAGTTGCGGAAGGCGCTATGGTTTCCGCAAAGCACCTACGTTCTAGAGAAGAAGCGGGAGTTCGTCGAAATGCTCCATTCAGATCACGCTCGTCACCATGGGCCACTAAAGGCGATTTTTGAAAAGAATTATCCCTGGCCGTCATTCACCCCTAAGCCCCTCGGCGAGGATGCCTGGCGTTATCTCACCGATACGAAACGCGATGGCACCTTGGAGCAGCGTCAGTTCGTTGAACGCGCCTTGGCCACGCCGGACTTCACTTTTGTCTGGGGGCCGGCCGGTTCGGGGAAAACGACGGCGATTTGCGAGTTTATCCGGCAATGCGTTAGTCGTCGGCAAAAGGTCCTCCTTGTCGGCTCAACGCATGTGGCTGTCGACAATGTGCTGGAGAAGTTTTGTTCTGAGGAGGGCGGCAAACTTAACCGTGGAGGGGATGCGGTCATTCCCGTGCGTGTTGGGCGGGGGGAGAAGGTTGCTCCCCAAGTGGAGAAACTGCTGCTCAAGAACTTCGTCAAAACGGAGGGGCTGCGCATCGCTAAACACCTCGATAAGGTAATCGCCGATAGCGGCCCAGGGGCGCCGGCGGCTAGAATTCTGGCTGAATCGATGGGTGGTTTCATGCGCTTAGTGGATCAGGCATCCGCCGAAGATCGGGCTGAATTTCTCTCCCACCCGCTGCTTCGGCAGATTCTCGACGGGGCGAATTTGGTCTGCGGGACTACCTTGGGTGTCCTGCAGTATCCCGGGATTAAGAATGCCCTTTCATCTAAGGCCTACCCCGAGTTCGATTATGTCATCCTGGATGAAGCCAGTAAGACCACCTTAGACGAATTCCTAGTGCCAGCGCTTTGTGCAAGGCACTGGATTATCGTGGGTGATCCCTATCAGCTGGCGCCTTTCTGTGAGGAGGCGGAACTGACGGCAACCTTGCTCGCGGCCATGACTGCGCCAAGCAAGCCGACGGAGTCGTCGGCCAGGCCGACCACCGCGGCCACGGCGGAAGTTAAGCGGAAACTGCGTGCCGCGATCAACGCGGCGCTTGAGGAACGAGGCGCGCGCATGGGAGGCGGACGTTACCATGAGGATGCCACCCACAAGCTCGCCGTTTCGCGGGCAGAGTTAGCCCCGTTCTCCACCCCAGGCCCCGGTGGAAAGGGAACCACCCCTCTTGCACCCCTCTTCGATCAGGTGACAAATATCTGCCTCCCTTCGGTTCTGGAATCCTTAATGGCCGGCCAGCCCGGGCTGGAGCGGTCGATTAGCGAATTCATTCCACCACTCGGAGCGGCGCTCGATTCACGACTTGTTTCTTTACGGTTTCAGCACCGGATGGACCACCGCATCGCTGATTTCTGCAAAGATGCCGTCTATGGCGGACGTCAGTTGATCACGGCCTCAACGGTTAAGCGCGATAAGTTGCATGCCCCTGACGGCGAGAGACTGAGTAGCTTGGTCTTGGACCCCTCTCTTGCCCATCTTATGGCCGATATTGGTCGTGCTGACGGCAAGCTTGAGTCTTTGCCGCAACTCGTCCTCGCCGCTTGGGAGCTTCTACGCTTCGCCCGATGGACCAAAGGACGGCGTTCCGAAGAGCCAGATGGCAAGTGGAGCGCTTATCTTATTTCAACATATCGCAACCAGAACGCTTTGATGGAACGGCTGGTGGACTTCCTGCTCGAGAAACATGGCGACCTCTTCTCAAATCTCCGCGTCGAGGCGAACACGGTAGATTCTTGTCAGGGCCACGAGGCTGACCTGGTTCTGCTCTCACTTGTTTATGAAGATCGTCAGACCGAGTTTATGCGCTCGCTCAACCGTATGAACGTCGCGTTGACCCGTGCCCGTTCCCGGTTGGTCATTTTGGGGAGTTTGCCGCCCAAGACCCATGAAGGCACCCTCAATCCTGAAGACGCCAGCCTACTCGACCGTCTCGGCGACTATCAGCATCTTATTCAAGTCACTGCCAAGGGCACAGAAATCTCTCAGGCGGTTAAACTAGTGAACCAAGCTCTTCGTGACGACAATGAGTAATACACCCAAGCCAGAGCCCATGTTACGCGCACATGGTCACATCCAGCTACCCATGCTCGCCGTCTCGGCGGATCTCTCGCTGTATCGCGAGGCCAGTCACGTTCTCGCGCTCCTGCAACTCTGCTCAGATTATGGTCAGACTGGCGTCAGCGCCGACGATTTGGACGACATCTTCTTTGGCCGGCTTCGCCGCCAGACGGCCGAGTCGATTTTGGCCCAAGCGGTCACGGATGGTTCTTTGGCTGTGGATCAGAATGGCTCCCATCGATTGGCAAAATACGGCGTAGATTCCCTCGCGGAAGGCAAGGCCTGGGTGTTGGAAGATTCTGGCTTGTGGACTTTGTTGGTCGTCGGCGGCGGGGATCGCTCCCTGCTGTGCGGTCAGCAAGGTCATGTGATTCGCCAGATTGATGGGCGTGAGGAATTGCCTAATTGGCACCCGCTTGAGAACATCCCAAACCAGCCAGAGTGGGATGCCTTGCGCCGGCTGATTGAAGCCATCGAGGCCAAGGCCTCCGTCGACCTGTACCGCGATAATCTTGCCAAGAAGACGCTACTCACCCCCAAGGTAGACGAATCGAACGGTTTTCGCTGGTGCGTCCGGACGGCTTTGTTTGAGGTCCAAATGTCCTCCTCCGGTGACGGCTGGTGGACCATCGAAACAATGAAACAGGCTGACGGCCAGTCGTTCGTTTCGGAGTTTAATAATGAAGCTCGAGGCCTGAAAGTCCAGGGGAGGACTTTAGCCCAGCTCCAGCCTATGCTTGGGCTTGGAGTCCCGGCCCCGGATGGGCGTGTTCGTTTGCCCGCTGTCGACATTGACCATGATTCGCTTGATCTGGCTAACCTGGCCGTGAAGCCCTCACGACATGATTGCCTTGGCTTCCACCTCGAGGTGGGGGCCCTTCCTTTGGTCGCCTCCTCTGCCGAGCAGGCGATGGGCTGGTTTGTTTCCGTCGCTAACCAGCGGCTGGGCTCCGCGGTGATGACGATTACGCAGGTCATGCAGGAGGTTGATGCCTACGTTAAGGCTGCAGGCATCAAAGATCACCACACTTCGGAAGCCGAGGTCTCGGCCTTGCTATCTGATTTCAGCCTTCGTTCACCCAGTCGCGCTGAAGCTTCCCGCATCGGGTACGGCCTAGATTTTTCCTGATATGGATTCACTTCTTACTCTTCAAACGATTGCGCGTCGCCGTATGCAGGAGCACCGGGCACGCCTGGTGGTTTTTGGTGCGGCGAAAGTAAAGGCGGCCATGGTTGGCGGCTTTGCGGTCAGCCAAATCGAAAGCCTTCGTTCGCTTAATGCGGAACGGCTCTACGTCGTGACTTCGGACACCGATCATCATAGCCAACGATTTTGCGCCGCCTCTCCGGAGACCGCAGCTGAGTTCTTGGATCGCCGCGCATTAGAGACCCGTTTGGCGACCGACGAAGCGATGGTCAGATTGGTCCAAGGACATCACGCCAAATATTGGCTGGCTGGTCTCGCTCATGGTGAGGTGCCCCGCGGCATACTCTTCTCGGGAGATCTCTCCAAGCGCGCCTTGCAGCCATTACCCGAAGGCTCGACTAACAGCCATGAGTTGATGCTCGAGTTGTTACCGGATGAAGCGGCCGAATTAAAGGAGTTTACACGTTGGGTGATGCAAGCCCGTCCGGCTTACGATGTCCTGCCCGAGACGACCAGCCCGGCGGCCAAGGTGCCTCCACCGCCCGCGCCGACTTTGCGTCGCCTCCTGTTGACCAAGCCGACGAAGACCATTGCGGCCCATGCGCAACAACTACTTCGTCAGGCTCAAGTTAGCATCATCATCACGGCGTGGCGTCTCGACGACGAGGATGCCTTTGTCCGCATGCTGGCCGACAAGGCCGGTCAACTTAACGTTACCGTATTAGCTCCCGCTACGCCCGAAAATCGGCCGGCCTTGGACTTCCTCGCCAAGCGTGGCGCACACGTCCACGCCTGTCCCAGCATGCACGCCAAAGTCATTCTCGTCGATCAGGACAGTTCGCCCTTGGCCATGGTTTCTTCGGCTAACTTCATGCATGAGGGCATGGACGTCGGGATCGAGCTAGGCCTTAAGCTCGGGAGCGACGATTCACGGCTAGCTGAGGTCCGCGCATTTGTGGACGAGCTGATTCCCCATTGTCCGCACGTTATGGCCGAGTCCACGCCTAAGCCTAAAGTTCCTGCCGTCAAAGGTAGCCTATCCCAGCAACTCTCCAGCTTGAGCCTTCAAGTCCCGAAACGGCTATACCAGGCCGAGTGACCTGTCGCTGCCCTATTCCTCATATTAAAATATAAGAGGCGGGCTTGCGGGGCGCGGGGTCGGGGGCAGACTGCGAGGCCGAACACGGGGTCAGGCCGTACCTTGGTTTAGGGTGTAACTAAAAGCGCCTTAAATACGCAGATCTAGTTACGCGCACTTTAGGGTACGGCCTGACCCCCATGGCGCATCCCCTAGGAATTTATAGACTACGTAGTCCGCGAAGGATGTTCAAAAGATTCCGTATATCCTGGGAAGGCACGCCGAAGACATGCTCAACGATCCAGATGATGCCTGCGAAAGCGACGCCGATTAAGATGAAAAGGCCACATCCGCCCCAAATCGTATCCCACCAGGGGCGGCTCAGCTCAGAAAGCTTATTCCAGGTGGTCATGCCTTCTTCCCAGTACATGTCGTCCGGACGAAGCTCACCGGACTTGAGGGCGGCGATGGCTTTGCTAAGCGGGTATTGGCCTATCTGGGTGCCTTCGCGGGATACCTTGATGAGTGGGTCGCTCATGGCCGTATTACATAAAAAAGAAGGAAGACAACAAGTGCAGACATTTTGATCGCTTGGGAGCGGCATAGGTCATTCGGGGCTGGCGGGCTGAACACGGGGTCAGGCCGTAGCTTGGTTTTGGGTGTCACTAAAAACGCCTTAAATATGCACATTTAGTTACGTCTACTTTAGGGTACCGCCTGACCCATTATCCTTCTCCGCTAGAGTAAGTAGGCTTCAGCGAGACACGGCGCGGGCGGTGTCTTCGAGGATCTTGATCGCGGCTTTGTCGAAGTCATCCGATCCGCTCAGGTCGCGGAGCTTCTTGACGATGGGCAGACCGGCTTCCTTACGCCTGTTGATGCCGGCCCGGATCATGGCTACACCGTCTTCCGCATTACCCGGGCTGCCGGCATAGCAGTTCTGGATATAGCGGAGTCCGCCCAGGAATTCCTGATTACCCTGCAGGATCGGCAAGATGGTCGCTTTGGCGCCACGATCATCCATCAGCTCAAGCTTGGCCTTCATCTGCAGTACCTTGGAGGCGCATTGGACCATACCCTCGCGATGGCGCCTGAGCCAGGTGTCGGCATCGACGCCGGGATCGAAGGTATCCCGGAGGATAGGGCCGGCGGCCAGGTTCAGCTGATGGTTGAGTTCGGCGTACTTGAGCAAGGCCAGGCCGTCGTTGTAAGACAGGCGCTTGTTGGCGTCATAGGCCTTGGTCAGGATGTCGATCGTCTTGTCAGCCGCCTGACGCTGCGCCTCGGTCAGCTGGGCCGCATGAGCCGTAAGTGACGTAAGGAGGCAGGCTAGGGCCAAGAAGAAGGTCTTCATAATACAGGGTTTCTTGTGTAGTCACCTCGGCTTGGCAATCCAATGTCAGTAGGGGGTTGCCCGGCGTCCTACGTCTAGGGCGTTGACGGTGGGTAAGTTTGAAGGCAGAAGGGGCTCATGAAATCCGCCAGACTACTCGCGATTTTCTTCACCCTCGCCTGCGCCGCGCCGAAGCTTGCAGCCGTCAGCCAGTTCGAGCTCTCCACCCTCAAGGCAAGGGTGGTATTGGGAGATAATTCGGCACGATATAAGTTAGGGGCAATCTATGAACTCGCCGCAGAGAGCCCGGCTGACGCTGAGAAGATGATAGAATACTTCCGAGCTGGCGCCGAAGCGGGCCATGCCGCCTGCATGGGGAAGTTCGCCCTGTATCAGCTTGAGGGATTTGGCTCGCTGAAGAAGGACCAGGCGGCCGGGATCAAGATGCTGCAGGCCGCCGCGGACCTCAAGGATCCAGATGCGCTGGCCATGCTCGCGGAAGCCTATGCCATGGGTTCGTTTGGCTTAGCTAAGGACATAAAGCGAAGTTCGGAACACCTTGATGAGGCCTGCAAGCTGGGATCGGCGTTAGGGCTTGGCCGTAGGTCCGGCCTTTATGAGGATGGCATCAGTGGTTACCCCAAGGATGAAGCGGCCTCGAAGCGTGACGCCCTGGCATGCGCAGTAGCACTTGAAGGAACCGCCGCGGACCTCGATGCGCCCAGAATGCAGTGGGGGTTATACCAAGCCTATCAGAGAGCGAAGCTTTATAACGACGGCAAGAAGTGGCTGGATAAGGCGATACAGCAGGGCGACTTCCGGGCGATCAGGGAGAGAGCTGACTCGCATGCCGATGGCTCCAACGGAGAGACCAAGGATTTGGTCCAGGCCTACGCCTATTTCAATCTCGCAGCCAGCTTGCAACTGACGCCGTTCCCGAAAGCAGCCAGCTATGCCGCCGAAAGCCGAGACATGATCGCCAAGGAGATGACCGGCGCCCAGATCGCCGAAGCCCAGCGCCTCTCGACCGAACTGAACGCCAAGCTCCGTAAGTAAGGAGCAGGCTGCTCACCAAGGGGTCGATAAAGGGGTGTGGCGCGACGGCATCGCGACCGGATGCGACTAGGGCAGCACGTGGTGCTGCCCCTACCTGTGTCAGGTGGTGGCGGTTAGCGGTAAGCGGTTGGGAACTCAAAGAGGCAGCACTGTCGTGACGCGGTCCCGACCCTGCCGAAGCTGCAAGGCATTCCGCGCGGTGAATTATTTCATGATGGCGTCGCGAAGGGGCTGCGTCTTGGCGTCGTTCATGAAATGATCCAGGAAAGTATGGATGTGCGCGATGAACTCACGGTGCTCACGCTCACTGAGGATGTCGCTGAAGGTGATGTTCAGCCTGAAGATGACGTCGCCGTTCTCATCAAGCAGGATGGTGCAGGTATTGAAGATATCATTGAGTTCGTTGACCGCGTTGAGCTTGGCAGGGGTGGGTTTGCCAGTGCCGCCGAAGGCGAACGAGACGACGATGCGATCCAGGCCCTTTGGGTTGTGCACTGGTTTATGGGTGATGTGCAGGCCTCGGTCCGTGATGAGGCAGGCGTCATCTACGACCCGCGGTTCATAGCCGCCCTCCCGAAGGAATTGGGTCACCTGTACCACGGCGACGGCTGATGATTTCACCGAGCGAAAGTCGAGGTCGGCGGCATGGGCGCTGAGTGCGCCGAGGAGAAGGGTGAGGAGGGTTTTCATGAGGTGGTTCAAAGTATGTGGGTTGGCATGGAAAGGTGAAGCCGATGCGGCTCTTCAGGCGCGATAATCCTCCGTCTTGATGTGAGCCCGTAGCTGGGAAGCGCGGGTGCGCCAGGCATCGATGACGGCGGCGGGCTTGCCGGCAAGCTGGGCGCAGTCGGCGGCATGGTCGGCGCAGTCTGCGGCTTCGCCGAGAGTGAAGGCGTATCGGGCGAAGGTGTCCGAGGCTAGGGGAATGATAATGGGGTCAGACCCTATTAATGGGGTCTGACCCCATTATGCCGCTTAACGGGTGGTGAACTCGCGGTCGGAGGCTTGGCACCAAAGGCGATAGATATTGATGACGTTCTTGCGGATGCCGGCGACGGGGATTTTCAAGAAGCCTTGGCG
>Ga0209190_1001955_pt1 | contig 14161 bp, 8 predicted proteins | sample M_140205_XF_Meta_FD_187315 | JGI IMG/M metagenome (GOLD analysis project Ga0209190, IMG submission 187315) | Freshwater microbial communities from Lake Montjoie, Canada to study carbon cycling - M_140205_XF_MetaG (SPAdes) (version 2) | ecosystem: Environmental > Aquatic > Freshwater > Lake... | reverse complement strand
TGGTGTAACAGGAGCAACGGGTCGTACAGGAGTAACTGGAGTAACTGGCGCAACGGGTGCTGGATTAACAGGAGTAACTGGAGTAACTGGTATTACAGGAGTAACTGGTGTAACAGGAGTAACTGGAGCAACAGGTGCTGGAGTAACTGGAGCAACTGGAGTAACTGGAGCAACAGGAGTAACTGGAGTAACTGGAGCAGATGGACCATCGATTTGGGTTAATACAGCAACAAGTGATTTAAATATGAGTATATATTCAATATCTACTCAAAGAATTATTTCAAGGGATTATCTTGTTTTAACTGGAGATAATGAACTTATAATGAATGGTGGTGTTGCTAAAATACACTGTATAAATAGTACTGAGATAAAAGCACCATTTTATAAAGTTTATGGTAACAGTTTAAGTAATTATATTTGGAAAGGGTGTTATTTTTCACCAAATAATATAAGTGAAGTAATATATTGTGATTCTTCAAATTTAAGTGTTAAAAGCGGTTCTATAATTTGGAATCCTGGAACAACACCTACTGTTGAAAATAAAGGATTATGTACTATTAATTGTGGAACAATAAATATAAATGCGAGTTTACAAATTAATGGTTCATATGGTTCATCAGGACAAGTGTTAACTAGTAATGGAACAAGCGCAAGTTGGGTTACTCCTACCCCTGCTGGATTAACTGGAGCAACCGGAACAACCGGAGTAACTGGTGTAACAGGAGTAACTGGAGCAACGGGTGCTGGAGAAACTGGTGTAACAGGAGTAACTGGAGTAACAGGTGTAACAGGAGCAACCGGAGCTGGATTAACTGGAGCAACTGGAGCAACCGGAGCAACTGGAGCAACTGGTCCATCGGTTTGGGTAGGTACAGCAATAAGCAATTTGTCTATGGATATATATTCAATTATAGGGTCTACTATCGATGCTTCATATACATCTTTAAAAATTGGAGGAAACACTGCTACATCAGTAGTTATAGGAAAAGAATCAAATATTACTAATATAATTGGTAATTTTCAAATAAATAGTAGTTCTGGAACTGCTGGTAGTGTATTAACAAGTAACGGTATTGGTGTTGCTCCAACATGGAATAATATATCAGGATTAAAAGGAAAAGCATTAAGTGACATTGATATGAATAATTATTCAATCACTAAAGTAACCACCATAAGTACTGATAGTCAAATAAATATAAACGGAAAAGTTGTTTTTGATAATCCGCCTACTGTACCTATTAATCCTATTTATGGTAGTGACGCAGCACCAAAAGGATATGTTGATTCACTCGTAGGTCAATATGGTGGCTCTTTCAATCTTTTTTTAAATTTCACCGTTGCGGCAACATCGCCACCAGCGGGATATAAACTATTTTCGCCAACCATAACAACCGCAAATACAAGTTCAGTTCCTATTACTATAACTGGTTCAGCTCCATTCGGAGTACAATTGGTTGCAAGATTTATTACAGAACCATTAAATTTGGATAGTCTTCCTGCTGGTGCTTGGGTTTTAAATATTAACGGACAAACTACGAATATAGATGTACCTGTTTCTTATGTTATGAGGGTATTTAAATATTCTGTTGTAACTGGAGAATCTCAAATTGGAAATGATGCACAATCAACTGCTATTTATTCTACTACAGTTGGAGATTATTATTGTACTTTGATTGTTCCTACAACGCCACTTTTTAGAACAGATAGACTTTCAGTTAAAATATATGTTTTAAGAAGTGATAATATAAATCAATTATTACCAAATCCAACAATTACAACTTGGTTTGAAGGTATTTATTATTCATATGTATCTACTTCGCTTAATGCTGGAACAACTTTGCTTACTTCCAATAATATATGGACTGGAACGAACAATTTTTCAAGTACAGTTAATTTTTCAACTAATAATATTACAGCAACAGCAATAAATTCAGTAACTCAAATATATAATAACTTAACCACAGGCACAATAAACATAGGCGCTGGTTTAATATCAGGAACTACGAACATATGTAATACAAATACTTATGAAGGAACTATTAATATAGGTGCTACCGCACACGTAAACGGTTCTTTTGCGACAAAAAACGTAATAAATATAGGTTCATCTACATCTTTTTTGAAAATTGGTTCACCAATAATTCCCAATTATGATGATAATTATACAAATTCGACTGGGACAGGAAATCAAAGAACTATAGGATATATTTATGATGGTGTACCAATAGCAACGGGGACTCCTTATGTAAATGGTACACTATTAACAAACTCTACTATAATGGTTCAAGAGAAGGGTATATTTGCTGTGTGTGGAACTATTGGTTACAGGCCGTCCGTGGCTGGAACATTATATTTTGTTCGAGTTGATGTAAGAGACCCCTCTAATAATGTGATGGTTATGAATGGGTGTACAAGTAATCAATCAGGAACACTGCCAGTAGCACAATATGTGTGTCAAGTAAGCGGATTTTTAGTAAATGTAAACACAAATACCTCATTTACTTTAAACACTGCATTATATTTTACATCAGGAACATGGGCTACTCATAATAATAATTTTGATTATAGATTGATAAGAATAGCATAAAAATAATTAGTAATATTTAACAATTCCTACAAATTATTCACTTTTGGTTGCATATACTTTATTTATCCGCCTAATACACGTAAATAATAAATATTATTATTATAATGAACTTGGATTTAGATATAAATAACTATAAAATAACAGATTTAGAAAAGTTTTTACGACTTCCTCCAAGTTACACAGATTCTATAGTTATTGAAAAAGAACAACGAAAACGGTCTCAAATATTGAAAAGCGATGAAATACCCCAAGAAAACAAAGACGAAATTGTTGCGTTTTTGAATAAAGCGAAAAACTTATTGATAAAAAACAAAAAGGAAGAACCGATTATAAAACGCGAGGTTATACCCATAGTTCACACAAAACAAGAAGAGTTTATACCAAGTAATTTAAACCCAATTGAGAAAAAAACAATTACAAAATCATTATGTATAGATAGTTTGTTTAGAGAAAATTACGATAAAACAAAATCAACGGATTATATTTACAAATTACCCGTATACATTAGTAATGTGGTATCGTTACAATTAACTTCATTTGAATTCCCCAATATGATTAATTCTTTTTCTACTGAAAATGGTTCAAATGAATTTGAAATCGGACTGTACAATGTGAATAATGGAGATTATGATGTGAATGAAAACCCTATATTTTCAGATATATCCCATACGATTGTTATTCCAGATGGAAATTATATGTCCGACACATTTCAGACAATGTTAAATAATCTTTTCCAGAATTTAGATAGTATTGGATTGAATTTTTTAAAAGTAGAAATAAATCAACAGACCAATACAATTATAAGAATTAACAATTCAACGATAGATACAACAGCAGGTTTTTTTCCGTATGACCCGAATGATAGTTTTTACTCTCCTGAATTTTACTTTAAACTTAATTTCGCAATTAAAAACAAGCCATTGTATAAAACGGCAGGTTGGATGATGGGGTTTAGAAATGAAACATATACTATTACAAAAAATAATATATATAACGATTTGATTAGTTTAGTACCAACCACCATATATGAAGGTTATTTAATTAGTGAATCGTCATATGGTAGTACGATTGATAATTATATTTTTGTCGAAATAGATGATTATAATAATAATTATTCAACAAATAATGTTATATCTACAAATACAAACTCATATATAGGAAAAAATGTGTTGGCGCGGATAGTCATAACCAGTGGTTCCTATACAACCATAACGGATAATGCGAGCGATGGCATATTTAAAAAAAGAGAGTATTTTGGTCCTATAAAACTAGAAAAGTTTAGAATACGTTTATTAAACCGATTTGGGGATGTAATACAGATAAAAAATAATGATTTTTCATTTGTATTAGAAATAAAACAAATTTATTAATATATTTTTGTAAAATATAATACATCACTATAATATATAATGGCCGTATCTAATATTAATTTTGTATTAAGCGCACTTGAACAAGATTTTAGTTCTCTTCTTGCAACAATTGAACAAGCAACACCAGGTACATTACTAGTAGATGCTACAGCAGTACAAAATGTTACCCGCTCAAGAGTTAGGTCTACATTTAAATTTCAAACTGATTCTGATGATTTAAATGATTTATCAGGCGCAGATGTTAAATATTACGTTCGCTCTTCGACCGATTTGGGATTAGACGCATCTTCGACCTATATGGGATTGGACGCATCTTGGAATCCAATGAGTGACACCGTCGTACAAACGGGAATGGTTGCTACAACTGGTTCTAATGGTGCATCATTGAATGATATGAGTCCAAGCGCTGATTATTTACGTCATTTAGCCGATGTATTATTTGGTACTCATTTTGGGGTAGATTTGTTCACTAATGAAACCGCAATTATAGACAATATTATTGCGGAAAGTCAAGGAGAAGTACAAGGGCATTTCATTGCTGCTGCTTCAATGACAAATGCTGATAATACGAGTATTAACTTAACCCGCGAACTTATTAAGCAAATATTTGATACTTATCCTCAAAGATTTCAAGATGTAAGCGCAACTTATTTAGAACAATCAGTTCCTATTGAAACGGGTGATTCTATTTCATTCCGTATTATTGTTCGTGCTGATGGTGACCAAGCATTAGTAACAGGTATTACTAATATTCGGGATGCTGTATTAGATGTAAATATATCTCCTCCTCTTACAAAACTTGATAGAGTGTATGGTATTAAATTTCTAGTTGTTGCTGATTCATAAAAATGTTTATTATATTATAACAATGGTGGCCAAAACTTTATTTACTACGAATGTTCCAAAAGTAAATGTTAAAAATGTTTATTTAGCTCCTACGGTTACCGATGTAACCACGGTACCCATTGTAGTGAATGAAGATATATATCAGACTTTATCGGAATTCTCAATTACAATACAAGATTTATTGTATAATTTTTCATTGGGTAATTTTGCTTATGTAACTTCAGTATTAACGAATCGATATTATAGAACCTTGTCTATAAAAATATCTCGCATTATCTATCTTGATTATCCTATTTATGAACAATTGAGACTAAGTATTAAACAATCATTACAAGGATTATACAAAGCGATTATTCAATATAGTGTATTAAATGAAACAAAAATAAAATTAGAAGCAGCAACCGAACAAGTAAGCATATTGAATGATCCTGAAAGATTAAAAGAATACATTAATGGATTAAGAGGGTCTAGTTATCTTTTACCAGATTTAATTATTAAAGCTCCCTTGGCAATTATTAAACAAGAGTACGTTGAATACATTAAAGCATACGGATATCCTGCAGGAGGCATCTTTGATATGGACAGGTTGGCCGAGATTTTAATAAGATTGTCGTATTTAAGTTAAAAACTTTGAAAAGAAAACTTTAAATTTTTCATTTTTGTTTTATTAAAAATAAAAAATGAAATATTATTTATAAAAACATTTTGAGAAATAAAAAATTATTAAGTTCCCCCCCCCGAAAAATATTGGAAATAGTCAACATTGAAAAAACAATGCCAGTAACAAAAACAATAAAAAACAATAATGGGCGATTATCTTAAAAGGTGTGTATCATTGTTTTTATTTTCCCGAAATAATTTTCCAATATTTTTTAGTTAAAAACAATATAAAAACAATGTTTTAATAGTGTATATGCCCTCTTATTATTGTGTTTGTTGTAATTTTACAACACTGTTAAAGAGCAATTATACGAGTCACCTTAAAACCAATAAGCATATTGTAAATAGTCAACCTAAAGTCAACAAAAGTCAACATCGAGTCAACATAAAGTCAACATCTAATCAACAAAAGTCAACATTTAGTCAACATTTAGAGTCAACATTTAGTCAACATCAAGGAAATACCGAGTCAACAACTTTTCATCATCTAGAAAATCCACACCTAACCCAGAGCCAACAAAAAAACAATATCGAGTCAACAAAAAAACAACAAAAAGTCAACAAAAAGTCAACATCTAGTCAACATAAAAACAACATCGAGTCAACATCTAGTCAACATAAAAACAACATCGAGTCAACATCTAGTCAACATAAAAACAACATCGAATCAACCGCATTATTTGTATGTAAATATTGTGAAAGAAATTTCAAATTTAAACAATCAATGTACAGGCATATAAAATATTCTTGCATAAAGAATAAAACAGAGGATTTAACTGAATTAGTACGATTGTTAAACAATCAACTAGAAAATCAACAAAATCAACTAGAAAATCAAAATAATCAGTTACAAACACAATCGAAACAAATTGAAAAACTAATGGGAAAATTAGAAATTAATAGTTCCTTTAATAATAATACAATCAATAATAATAACATTACATTGTTGAATTATAATGATACGGACGTCTCTCATTTAACAGATGATGATTACAAGAAATGTATTAAGAAAGTTTGTTTTTGTGTGATGGGATTAATTGAAAAGGTTCATTTTAATCCGGATAAACCCGAGAATATGAATGTTTATATTTCCAACATAAAAAACAAATATATGATGATTTATCAAAATAATAAATGGAATCTAACAAATAAGAATGAACTCGACCGTTTGTATGATGACAAGGAGCTTATGATTGACCAATGGATTGAAGAAAACAAGGACCCCGAGATGGAAAAGTTTTTCAATCGTTATTTGGATTTGAAGAAGGATGATAAAACGATGCAGATGATTACAGATGAAATAAAACTATTAATGTTTAATAACAAGAATTTAATTGAATAAATAAAAATTGAAGGGATCATAAATGATAATATAATAATAAAAAAATGGAAGACTCTGAACTTATCAATGATTTTTATGAAAAAACAATGATGTATATTCGTGAAACTAACAATACATATAATTGGATAATAAATCCAAGAGAAAAAATAATATTTAGTACGAAACACCCATTTTTAAAATATAAATATAAATATCCAAAGTTTGATGAAGTACTAAATAGGTATAAAGAATATACAGAAGAACAACAAAATATTTTAAAATCATATTATATTAAAAAAATTGTAGGTATATTTAAGCATGCGCAATCTGGAAAAACCGAAATATGTAATAATATTATTATGAATAACATATTGAATGGAGTAAATTCAATATGTTTAGCTAAAAATACATTGGAAGCAAACGCTCAATGGAATGAAAGACTTGTAGAAGATTTAAAAAAACGTGTTAAACACAAGATAAAAGCTTATGTGTATGTTATTTCATCAAAAAAAACATCTAACCACGCGAATGATGATTATTCACCTACACATTGTAAATCGATTAATGAATTTATACAAAAAATTACAACTAATAATTTACCGTGGATTTTATTTGTTTGTTCGAATAATGTACGTGTATGTCAAGATTTACCTAAACTTCTTGCTTCATATGAAGGTTTTGTGAATAAATACCTTATAGATATTATTCCAGATGAAGCACACAATTCAAAAGAAGGAATAACTAATAGAAAAAATTTGTTTGAATGGTTAATCATAAACCCATATATAAGAAGGTTGATGCCTTGTACGGCAACAAGAAAACCGTTATTTGATGAGAAAAGTACTCTGTGGATACAACATAACTTGGAAAATAATGCTTATGGTTTTACAGAAAACTTGTATACTTCTGATTCTCCTGAATATTCCTCATTGCATGACGCAACACCCATTACATTAGAGCATATACGTAGTTTACCTAATTATAAACAATATGGTATAACTGAATTTGATAAAAAAATATTTAAAAAACATTTTAAACGTTCTATTATATATAAATCTATAACAAAACAAAAAATTACTGAAATAGAAAAAAAACGCGAAATAGATTTTCAAATACATAAAAGAATGCAATTAGAATTTTGTCATTTTTTCGATGGTGAAATAAACGCGTTTAATGATGGATTAAATATTATTGATAATATTACAGGTACATTTGATAAAGGAATTAGTTTAATTACTAGTCCTTGTCGTAATGTATTTACCGAATCTTTAATGTTACACGCAGTAAAACAACCATATAATCCTTTAATAATTGGTTTATATAATAGTGAGATTCATATAATGTATGATAAAGAAAGTTATATATATGAAAATGAAGATAATTTAAATGTTTTAAATGAAAAAATAAATGATATCATACAAAATGTAAAAAGGAAACGAATTGTAGAATCCGTTATTATTACTGGTAATCCTCAACCAACAGGAGAAAGTATTACATTCGTCCATACTGGCTATGGAACACTTAAAAATATGGTAAAATTATCTATTGGTAATGATTGTCAGTCTTATCAATCTTATTGTAGGTGTAATTATTTGATTACAAAATTTCTTCAAAATAATCCAACATTTATAAGTCCTCCAAAATATATTATTGGTGAAAAAAAATCAATAGAAGAATCGCTTGGGATAGAAAAAAGTAATGATGCTTTAATATTACACGTTATGAAAAATAAAGAAGAACTTATTATCAATAAAGATATAAAAAAGGAAGATATACGTGAAACAAATATATCTGTACCTGTACGTTTTGAAACTGTTGCTAACTCTCACAGAATTGAAGAAATAAAAAATTTATGGAAAAAATCAAAACGAGATACAGAAGATAAACATAAAATAATGATGTTATTAAAAGAATGTGTTGAAAATGAAGAGATCGAAATGAATGATAAAACAGGTAAATTTAACTTTGAATATACACTTAAAGATATTAGAAGCTATAAAAAACGTAATCAAGAAGAAATACAGAATAGAAAAGATTTACAACAAGAAAATTATAAACCATTTGAAAGTAATTATAGGTTTGAATCTTATAAAGCAAATTATTCTCAAGGCACACCCTATATAAATAATAAAACAATAATTAATCAGAATGAATGTGAAATGTTATGTTGTTTAAATAAATATTCTTATGATGATTGTAATAATGGTATAAATGAATTTTGGATTTCATATAAATTCGATAATTAAAATTGAAAGGAAAATAATACTTTATAATATATGTAAACTAGTTTATAAATGGATGAAAATGAAGAATCAACGACTCAATCAGAACTTACTCAACCATTAAACTTAATACAAGAAGAACCAAAAAAAGAAGAAATAACACAATATATCAAACAACAAATAAAAAAACTCGAAACAAACATCGAGGCGAATGATGAGAGATTACAGAAAGAAGATGAATTTTGGGTTAAAAAACGACCAGAAATTGAAACTGAATTAAAAAAAGATACAGAATTATTGAAATCATTTGTTATGATATTACATTATCATAACAAAACATCGCATAGTAAATTGAAACCTAATCCAAAATACAAAAAGAAGCCGATTTCATTGGCTTTAAAAAAACTCGTATGGGATAAACACATTGGGCTAGATATTGGTAGAACGAAATGCGTATGTTGTAAAACATCCGAAATAACATTAATTTCGTTTCACGCGGGCCACATTATCGCCGAATCAAAAGGCGGTAAAACGGATGTATCGAATTTGAAACCAATCTGTCAAAATTGTAATTGTAGTATGGGAAGTATGGATATGAATGAATTTGAGAAATCATTTGTTGGTCGAAAGAGAAGAAGTTGGTACTTTGGACGGATGTTTTTTCGGTAAAATATGTAAATGGTATATATTTGTAAATAATATATTAAAATTATTCATAATTTTATACTTTTTCTCACTTTTATTTATGTAAAAAGTATATATTAATAAAATAATTGTATTATTTCTATTGTTTTTTTAGTTGAATGAACTATCCAATATTGGATCTGTTGTTTTAAAATATTTATTCGTTCTTCCCATTCATTTTCTTTAGATTTCATAATTTGTATTACACCTAATTTATTTAATTTCCAACAAGATTTTACTAATGTTCCTTCTTGATTAGTATAATCATCTGGATTAAAACGAATAAATATAATTGGTCTGTGATGAAGGTCTTGTGATAATTCCATTAATCGTTTATTTTCACAACTACAATCATAATCAGTATGTTTATTTTCATCTATTTCAACAATAATAATATGTGTACCCATATCTAATAATAAATCTGGTCTTCGACGAGAACAACCATCTTGAACTTTTTTATCAGAAACCCAGGTAAAATTAGTAAATGTTTGTTTAATTCTATTAACTACATCTGTTTCTTTAGTTTTGTAATTACGTATTATTGGTTTATTTTGGTTTTCTGGATTATTTACAAAACACGCAAGACAATAATGTTCATATTTAGAATTACCAAATGTTTCACACCAAGATGATTTACATAATTTTGACCCATCACATATTTTACACGCTATTTTTAATTTATTATGTTTACATATTGCACTACCACCACATTCTATACATCCTTGTTTTCTTATATTATGAACACATATACCTTTTCCTCCACATTCTTTACACCCATATTTATCTATTCCATGTTCGCATATTTGACTACCTTTACATTCTTTACATCTATTTCTTCGTTTTTTATGTTCACATATCGCACTACCACCACATTCTAGACAAGTCCGTTTATTTTTATTATGTTCACATATTTCACTACCACCACATTCTATACAACGAGATTTTCTTTTATTGTGAATACATAACCCATTTCCTCCACATCCTTTATTACAATATCTTTTTTCTTTATTATGAATACAAAATACAGAACCATCACACTCTTTACAATAATATTTATTCTTATTATGTATACAAAATACAGAACCATCACATTCTTTACAACATGATTTTTTTTTATTATGAATGCATAATGCTTTACCGCCACATTCAATACAATTTCTTTTTAATATATTATGAAGCTCACATCTAGCAGAACCGTGACATTCATAACAATCATATTTATTTTTATTATGTTCACATATTTCACTACCACCACATTCTTTACATCTATATTTTCTTTTTCCATGTTCACATAAACATTTCCCCCCACATTCTTTGCAGTAATGTTTTGGTATTTCATGTTCACATAATCCCCCACCTCCACATTCTTTACAATATGTTTTTCTTTTTCCGTGTTCACATTTACTCATTTAATTAGTTAATTATAAATATATAATTAATAATCAATTTTATAATTAATCGATTAAATTGAAAAGTAATAATATTAACTTTCATAATTAATACTTCTTTAATATATGAAGTTCATTTATTTGTTTGGTTTACAAGCCTCTGGAAAAACAACTTTGATTGAGGATATTAAATCGAAGTTTGGTATCTCTCCGGTAGTAAATTTAGTGGATGATTTAGTACAGAGAGATGAAATGTACAAAACACGTGTGGAGCGCATTCTACGAAAATGTAAAACGCGGTGTTTGAAAAAACCGTCCATCAAAATATACAAACAGTTTGAGAAAGCTTATTGGCATACTCGCAAACACGGCTGTAATCGTATGCAATGTAAAAGTAAACTGATGAAGATATCTCCGTCGGGTTGCGATTGTTTCAATGACCAGCAGTTATTAAAGGCTTTTAAAGATAAAAGTGATATTATTTTTGAAACGGCGTCAACTGTGGCGCCTGACTGGCTTTTTTCATTGATTCCGAAAGAATACGAGATTATATTCTTTATAAATTTAGCACATTTGGATACGATTATGGAACGGAGCCGGGGGCGTTTTTATAAAGAAGTGATGGAATATGATGGGACGATTGCTCCGCGGTTGCCTCGTTCTGACAAAAAATATTTAGTGGAACGGCGTAAACATTTGTATACGATGTTTACGAATTTATTAAAACGGAAAGAACGTATCATTTTATATGATAATGAAAAGCATAAAGTGTTGTATGATGGAGTTCCTTTGGTTGGATTGAAACGGGTTGTAATGAAATTTTTTAAATATTAATATATATATATATATGAAACAAAAAAAAAAACCTAGAACGACAACAATGAGTCCTGCCGCCTCAAGTGTAGGTTCATCCATTGCAGCACCATTAATGAGTCCTGCCGCCTCAAGTGTAGGTTCATCCATTGCAGCACCATTAATGAGTCCTGCCGCCTCAAGTGTAGGTTCATCCATTGCAGCACCATTAATGAGTCCTGCGGCACCATTAATGAGTCCTGCCGCCGGAATTAAGGTGTGGGATGGATTATTCCAAGGTTCTGGTGATGTGTTTAATAGTCAAAATGTTGGTTATAAAAATTTTGTACAAACATATGTCGCCCCATTGGGTGTCGACCCAACTGGTTCGAGTAATTATACTGAACAACCAAATGTAGATTTTTATAAAATAATTGAAATAGTTCGAGATGTAAGGGATTCATCTGTTGCAAGGTATACCAGAGATGAGATAATATTGAGATGTAAACCTGTTTTTGTATTATTATGTATTAATTGTATTGTACATTTTTTTTCAATGGAAGAAGATGAAGAAGTCAAATTAACTATGATTGATGATACTTTGTTTGACTGTTTTAATCGTGAAAATAATCGTGAAAATAATCGTGAAAATAATCGTGAAAATAATCGTGAAAATAATCGTGAAAATAATCGTGAAAATAATCGTGAAAATAATCGTGAAAATAATCGTGAAAATAATGGTCAACATAATGGTCAAGCGGAATTTGCAACTATCAATAATAGTAGTGAACCGATGGGAGCTAGAAGTGAATTAAATAAAATAATTTTAAGTATACAACAATTTACATCAAGCAGGGGATATGATGGAAGACGAGTATTAATTGAATATTTATCTCAACACGGTGCTGTAGAAATATTAAGAATTACACAAAAATATATGACTGAAGAAAATTTGTTACATATATGGGGTTTAATAAATGAACCTACTGATAATGGTACAACTAGAGCACCAATAGTTTCAACATTATTAAGCACACTAGACAGTATGTTTGATGGTGATGAAGATGATGAATTATTAGACCTAAAAATATTAACAATAAATATTATGAAAAATACACCATTAGGAGGAAAAAATAATAAAAGTAAAAAAGTAAAAAAAAGTAAAAAAGTAAAAAAAAGTAAAAAAGTAAAACACAATAAAAATAAAAAACAATCAACAAAATTATATGGTGGAGGAAAAAAAGGAAAATTTGAAAAAACATTAAGAGTAAAGCCAAAAAGAACAGCTAATGAGATTGATATTAGTAATTTAGATAGATTAAAAGAAATGGTTGAAAGGTTTAAAATGTTTAAAAATGTTTATGACCTTCGTAATTTTAGGATTAATGATGTAAATGGTAATTTAACTCAACTTGATGTTACCATTGTAGATGAAGAATTAAGAAAAGTTGAATTAACATTAGCCCCAATTGATGCTTTTTGTAAAAGAGCAGTTGAAGAACAAAAAAAAATAGAACAAAAATTTTTAGAAAATTATAGTAAAGAAAGGACTAAAAGTAAAATGAATGAGTGTAAATTAGCTTATGTTGTTACTGAAAGTTATATGACTATGAAAGGACCATTAATGGCAAGTATTATTCGTTTAGATTTAACTGCTTTACAAAATAATATATTAATATTATCGCCTGTTATTAAACAATTATATAGTGATACGCCTGACCCAAATTTTTTTAAAGATGAAGCGTGTGTTGAACAATTATTTCGATTAATGAAAAACGTATTTGGTATGCCAAATTTACAAGTAGAACCAGCAGAACATGTGTGGGCAGATGAAGAAGCTTATATAAGAAAATCAGAAAATGGTGTAGTAGAAGTATCTAGAGCATTAAGTTACTTTATTAAAACATTAGGTCGTATATCATATCCTATTCAAACAAATATTATAACTGCGGGTATACAAATGTTTGACCCTTTAAACCCTAAAAAAGTAAAAAGGTCATTAAAAAAATTAAGTTTAATAAAAAGGGATGAGAATGATTTAAATTCTTTAAAAACTATAATGAAAAAATTATGTCCTGCGTCTGATCTACCTCAATTGGACGGTTTATTACGTGTATCTGGTAGAAGAGAGAATCATTCTAGAACAGAAAATTTTTGTGGATATTTTAGAGCTTGTATGTATGATGGTACAATTTATACTGATGAAAATATGGATACAATAGAGTGGAAAGGTGGGTCATTATTTACCGCAACAAGACAAAAACAAAACATTGAGGTTCGAGTTATGAATG
>Ga0209190_1001951_pt1 | contig 14177 bp, 8 predicted proteins | sample M_140205_XF_Meta_FD_187315 | JGI IMG/M metagenome (GOLD analysis project Ga0209190, IMG submission 187315) | Freshwater microbial communities from Lake Montjoie, Canada to study carbon cycling - M_140205_XF_MetaG (SPAdes) (version 2) | ecosystem: Environmental > Aquatic > Freshwater > Lake... | reverse complement strand
AACGGGCCGCGTATCAAAGGCCTCCACCTTAGCGCCGAGTCGCTTCGCCGTGGCGATGGCCTGCAAGCCAGCCACACCCGCACCGATGATGAAAGCCTTCACGGGTTTGATCGTGCCCGCAGGCGTCATCATCATCGGGAAAATCTTACCCGAATGCTCTGCCGCCGCGATCACCGCTGCATAGCCTGCCAGACTCGCCTGAGACGACAGCACGTCCATCTTCTGGGCCCGTGTGCTGCGCGGCACCATCTCCATGCTGATGGCGCTCACCCCACGAGCCGCCAGCGCCTGAATCAATTCCGGTGACTGAAACGGATCAAGCAAGCCGACAAACACCGCGCCCTCGCGCATCATGCTCACATCGCTGAGCGATGGCTTGCGCACTTGTACGATGACGTCTGCGGCTTGGATCATCGCCACACGATCTGTGCACACCGTTGCGCCTACTTTGATATAATCCGCTTCACTGTGACCGCAGTGGGTCCCGATTCCGGCTTCCACTTCGATCATCGCGCCCAGAGCCATCAGTTTGCCAACAAACTCAGGCACCATCGCAGCACGCGTTTCTCCCGCCTGGGTTTCTTTTGGAAATGCGAGGAACTTCTGCATGCTATGGCATGAACGTTAGCGAGCCAGATCATCTAGCCAGCATCATTTCAACTTAATGATGTTCATAACCGCAGAATCAATCCCCCATCAGTTTCTTCACCGTCGGCACGATGGCTTCGGCCCAGATGCGGTAGCCTTTTTCGTTCGGGTGAAGGAAGTCGGGCATGATGTCCTTCGTGATGAGGCCATCAGCGGTGAGAAATTCGGGGCCGATGTCGAGGAAGGTGACGTGGTGCGTGCCGTCGAGCTTGGCGATGCCTTGATTGATCTCGGCGATCTTATCGCGCTGCGGGCCGGGCTTCTCGCCACGTGGGAAAATGCCGAGCAGCAGGATCTTCGTCTGCGCCAGGCGCTTCTCGATTTCCAGCACGATGGCGGTGATGCCGAGCGCGATGTCGGGCGCGGAACAGTTGCCGGTGTTGTTGGTGCCGATCATCATGACGATGAGTTTGGGCGCGATGCCGTCGATAGCACCATGCTGGAGCCGCCAGAGGACGTTTTCCGTCTTATCCCAGCCAAAGCCGAGGTTACCAGCGTTTCGTGGCGCATAGAACTCGCCCCACGTTTGTTGTCCGCGCAGCGGGTAGCTGTCGAACTGCTCGCCGCCGAAGAAATGAGTGATTGAGTCGCCAATGAAGAGAATCTGCGGCTTCGCACGCTTCACGGCAGCGCTGGTGAGTTCGTGACGTTTCTGCCAGTCGTAGCTGGGCCAGCTCCGGTCCTGTGTGACGGCGACGACCGTGCTGGGAACAGGAACGACGAAGCTGGGAACCGGCCTCAGCACCTCAGCGGCGACATCGCTCCTGGCTTTTCGATCCTTGCTAAAGGTCCGCGCTTTGAGTGTTCCTCCATGCGGGATCTCGATGGGCGCAAGGTAGGGATTCGACTTCGCGATGGGATCGGCTCCATCAAGAGTGTAGAGGATGGTGGTGTCAGGCGAGGCGCTGGTCAGGGTGACGGTGCCGCCGGGTTCGCGCTCGAGCTTCGGCGGACCGAGTTGAACAGCAGTCTGCGCGTGTGCGAAACCGCAGATAAAGATGGCGAAGGAAGCGAGGAGTGGTCGGCAGGTCATGCTCGATCCATAGCCATTGAATGTGGTTAATCCAGAAGCAGAAACATCAGTGCTTCGCATCAATCGATCCCACATCCGCCGCATCATGCAGCTTTTTCATCTCAGCGTCACTGAGAGCACGGTTGAAAACTGCGAGGCCACCGAACTTGCCAATCGTCGCCTCACCAGTCATGGAACCCACGGCCATGCGAGCACCGACGGTGAAGTCGGATGGTGTGATCTTCGTCTTTGCATGCAAGCCGGGGTCGTATTTGAAAATGCCGCGTCCGTGGTAGTAAGGGTTCATGCCGCGATCTTTGCCGTCGGGACCTTCCTTGGTGTAGTATGGGTCGTTACGCTTGTCTTTGATGGCGTCCAGCTGCCGTTCGTCGAGAATCCCGTTGATGTAAGCACGGATGAACTTTGAGTCATAGGTGAAAGCGAGCGTGCACCATTGCTCCTCCGGCACTTCGAGTTTCGTGGCGGCATAATCGGCACACCACGGGAACTTCGTGCCGTCGGCACGCATCGTCACGCCGCCCTCCGCGCTGATGTGTGGTGTGAACTGCCGATTGCCTCCATAGGTCGGCATGTTCATGAGCAGCGCGTATTGCCGCGTGCCGGTGTCGTCGTTCGCGCCTTTGCCCTCACTCCACATACCAGCGATGGTTTTGCTCTTCTTGAGGTTCACGATGCGCACGACAGCGAACAGGCTGACCTGTGCGTCTTTACCGCTGATATTAAGATCGCCCGTTTCGCTGTGCTTGATTTCAAAATACTGATGCCCGTTTAAATCAGCGGCATAGCCGGAAAAGGGTCCGCCTGCGAGGCGATGGATGGGGCCGTTCACCTCGTTGAGCGGATGCGCTTCCTTGGTTCCCTGCGAGAGACGTTTCTGCCCCGCTTCCTCTCCGAAGGTCCAGAAGCCCACGAGACCAGGCGTCTTTTCGATAACGGTGGCGTCACCGGCAATAGCTGATGAGAACGAGATGGCGAGTAGCGAAAGGATGGTGCGCATGATGGATGAATTGAGGGTAATAGACTCTCTAAGGCATGGGGAGTTTGTTTTTGGACAGCAAAGAGTTCATGTCCGGGCGGCGTAATGTTTCTACCGCATCGCTCATGAAGATAAAAAACGTCCATCCAGCACTTCGTTGCCTCCTGACACGAGGAGTGCTCGCGCTCGGCTGGATCGCGCTGCCGGTCATGGCGGTAGATTATGAGAAAGACATCAAGCCGCTGCTCAAAGAACGCTGCTACACCTGTCATGGCGCTTTGAAGCAGAAGGCGGGACTGCGTTTGGACACCGTGGTCGCGATGAAAACGGGTGGTGACAATGGCAGCATCCTCACCGCCGACCACACGCTGTTGCTGGAGCGTGTCACTACCACTGACAAAGATGACCGCATGCCGCCAGAGGGCGAAGGATCGCTGCTCACGCCGGAACAGGTAGCCAAGCTCAAGTCATGGCTTGCCGCCGGTGCCGTTGGTCCCGTGAGCGAATTGCCAGAGCCTGATACGCGTGCGCATTGGGCCTACCAGCCGCCGAAATCATCCGGCAAGTCGATGGATGCGCTGCTGGCAGCACGACTCGCTTCGAAGCAACTCAAGCCACAGCCCGAAGCCGCGTCAGAGATCTGGTTGCGTCGCGTCTATCTCGATCTGATCGGCCTGCCGCCATCGTCGGAGCAGATTGCGGCGTTTTTGAAGGACACGTCCACGTCTGCACGTCAGTGTGTCGTTGATCAACTGCTCGCCACGCCACAATACGGCGAGCGCTGGGCGCGGCACTTCATGGACATCTGGCGCTACTGCGACTGGTATGGACTCGGCGCACAGCTTCGCCATTCGCAGAAACACATCTGGCATTGGCGCGACTGGATCGTCGAGTCGCTCAACGCCGACAAAGGCTATGACCGGATGATCGCGCAGATGCTCGCTGCCGATGAACTCGCGCCCGAGGATCGCGACAACCTGCGCGCCACGGGCTTCCTGGCGCGCAGCTACTACCTCTTTAACCGCACCACCTGGCTCGATGAAACCATCGAGCACACCTGTCGTGCCTTTCTTGGCCTGACGATGCAGTGCGTGAAATGCCACTCGCACAAATACGATCCCATCGAGCACACCGATTACTACCGCATGAGAGCCATCTTTGAGCCGCTGCATGTGCGGCTTGATCCGTGGCAGGGTGAGACGGACTTCGAGAAAAACGGCCTGCCTCGCGTCTATGACCTCCATCTCGATACGCCGACCTTCCGCCATGTGCGCGGCGACGAAAAGAACGAAGACAAATCGAAGCCGATGACGCCGGGCATTCCACAGGTGCTTGAGTTTGCCACATTCCAGTCTGCGACGATCAAACTACCACCAGCATCCGCCAAGCCTGCGCTGCTGCCCTTTGTTCTCAAAGATCACCTCAGCGCTGCCGAGCATGACATCGCAGCAGCTCAAAAAGCTCTCGATCAAGCGCGGCTAACACTCGCCAAAGCGCCTGCGCCAGCCGCGAAACTAGTGACGAATCCCAAGGTCATCTTCAGCGATGATTTTACCTCCGCGAAGCCTGATCAATGGGAGATGCTCAAAGGCGACTGGAAACATACACCGACCGGCGTGCGCCAGCTTGAGACTGGAGCCGAGCGCCGCTCTCTTCGGCTCAAAACGGCCGCGTCAAGTGACTTCGAGGCCAGTTTGAGCTTCACTATTCGTGGCGGACATAAATGGAAATCCGTCGGCATCGTCTTCGACAGCGCGGGCGGTGACGATGTGATGGTCTATATAAGCGCCTTCAGCGGCGGATCGAAAATCCAGGTGGCCTTGGCCAACGGTGGGACTACCACTTACTCAACGACTGGTTCTGCAGCACGCACGATCTCACAAGACGCGCGTTACACGCTCGATCTGCGTCTGCGTGGCCAACTCATCAATGCCAGCATCAATGATGAGCCTGCGCTCGCTTTTCGTCTCCCGCAGAGCCGCCGCCAAGGCAGCGTAGCTCTCACCGCCTTCGATGCCGATGTCGAGTTTCACAGCTTCAAGCTTGCCGAACTGGCCACCGATGCCGTCTTGCGTGAACCTGCGGCAGACAAATCGGTGCCACTCGCGGATGCCAAAACCGCCGTGACACTCGCCGAAAAGCAACTCGCTGCCGCCAAAGCCAAACCCGCTATGATTCGTGCCGTTTTCGTAGCGGATAAAGCCAAGCAGGACAAAGCACTCGCCCGAGCTGCCGCTGCCGCCGAAGCGAATTTTAAACTGGCGCAGGCGGAGGTCGATCTCACCAAAGCCGAGGCCGATCCAAAGGCCAAGGACGCGCAGAAGAAGATCAAAGCCGCCCGCGAAACGTTCGAGAAAGCGCAGAAGAAAGCCGCAGCTCCTGGCGAAGTTTACACGTCATTACCTGCGAGTTTAAAAGCGCAGGAAGGCCCCGAAGAAAACAACAACGGCACCGTGCAGACCTTTCCCGACACCAGCACGGGACGCAGACTCGCTTTTGCCAAATGGATCGCTGACAAACGCAATCCGCTCACCGCTCGCGTGCTCGTGAACCAAGTCTGGATGCGGCACTTCGGCGCTCCGCTCGTCGCGAATATGGATGACTTCGGCCGCCGATCACTGGCACCGCTGCACCAGGACATCCTCGACACGCTCACGGTCGATTTCATGAACAATGGCTGGAGCTTGAAGCAACTGCATCGTGCCATGCTGCTGTCAGAGCTGTATCGCCGCAGTTCCTCGAATGCGGAGGCAGATGCCGCCACCGTCGCTGCCGATCCCGACAACGCGAACTACTGGCGCATGAACCCACGCCGCATGGAAGCCCAGGTGGTGCGCGACAGTTTGCTGCAGATTGCCGGTAAACTCGATCTCACGCTCGGTGGCCCGAGTCTCGATCCAGCGTCATTGGAGACGAGTCCGCGTCGCTCGTTGTACTTCACTCAGAATGCTGACGTCGAACACCGCTTCCTCGCCACTTTTGACAATGCCAATGTCCTCGAGTGCTATCGCCGCAATGAAAGTATTGTGCCGCAGCAAGCTCTAGCTTTGACCAACAGTCGGCTCAGCCGTGAATGCGCTGATGCCCTAGCCACGAAACTTGGCAAACTCGATGAGAAGACTTTTATAAATCAATCCTTTCTTACCGTACTCGGACGACCGCCTTCAGAAGCTGAGAGGCTGGCAAGTATCGAAGGCCTCCAGGCATTGAAACAGAACCGAGGCATATTTTTACAGGCGCTCATCAATCACAACGACTTCGTCACATTGCGATGAACTCACTTTATCAGCCGACTCCATTCCTTCGCCGCGACATCCTCGGCGGGCTTGGTAGTATTGCAGTCGCGTCCATGCTGAAGGCCGAGGAAACATGGCACGCACCGAGTGGACTTCCGGTGCTCCCACAGAAAGCAAAGCGCGTCATCTGGCTATTCATGCGCGGTGGAGTGAGCCACATGGAGAGCTTCGATCCAAAGCCGGCAATCAATACCTATGCGGGCAAATCCATCGATGAGACTCCTTACAAGAGTGTACTCTCGCCCGAGAAGCTCAAGAATGTGCGAGTCGTCGTGGTGAACGATGCCAACGGTAAGCAGCGCAACGTCATTTACCCTCTTCAAGTCGGCTACAAACGCTACGGCCAATGCGGCATCGAAATCAGCGACTGGTTCCCGCACATCGGGTCATGCGCGGATCAGATCGCCTTCATCCGCAGCATGTGGACGACGGATAACAATCATGGTGCTCAGGTCCAGTTTGCCAGTGGCCGCCACATGCTTGAGCCGCGCGTGCCGACCATTGGTGCGTGGGTCACTTATGGACTGGGTTCGATGTCGGACAACCTGCCCGCCTTCGTCAATATGGGGCCGCGCTACTTCGATGTGCGTGATGGCCATTACCTCGGCCCAGCTTTCGACGCGATCAATTTGAAGGTCGATCCGAAGAACCCGCTCACCTTTGCTTCACCCGAGATCGCTGTCGGCAAAGCTGAGCAGGTAGCGCAGTTTGATTTCATCCACAAACTCAACGCGCTCAATGCCGAGCAGTATCCCGGTGACAAAACACTCGCCGCCCGCATGAAGAGCTATCAGCTCGCCTACAACATGCAGACCGCGGTGCCAGAGACCATGAATCTCGATGCGGAGAGCGCCGAGACGAAAGCGCTCTACGGCCTCGACGACAAAGTAACTGAGCCGTTTGCGCGGCAGCTCATCGTGGCTCGCCGTCTCGCAGAGCGTGGTGTGCGCTTCATCCAGCTCCAGCATGGCGATGGCGCTGCGGGTGCATGGGATTCGCATTCCGGTTTGAAGAAGAATCACTCCATGCTTGCACAGCAGGTGGACAAGCCGATTGCGGGCCTTCTCAAAGACCTCAAGCAACGCGGCATGCTTGATGACACGCTCGTCGTCTTCGCGACCGAGTTTGGTCGCACTCCCGGCTCGCAAGGCAGCGACGGTCGCGACCATCATCCGTATGGCTTCAGCGTCTGGATGGCCGGTGGCGGCACGAAAGGCGGCACCATCCACGGCAGCACCGACGAACTCGGCTTCCACGCCGTCGAACATCCGCATTACGTCACCGACGTTCATGCCACGATCATGCAGCTTCTCGGGCTCGATCCGCACCAATTGGAGATACCGGGTCGCAAGCGGTTGGAGCGCGACTTTGGACATGTGATTCCCGAAGTGCTGGCCTAGGCGCAAGTTTTGGGCTTGCCACTTGGGTTTGTGTCTTAGTAGCATCGGCAAATGAAGCATTCCCTTCTTCTCCGCATCGGGGTCGCGACGCTGTTCGTGGCCGTTTCGTCATCACTCATGGCCGCTGCTGGCGACGCTGAGTGGAAAAAAGTCGAGGCAGCACTCGACGCCATCAAAAACCCGAAGGAGAAGCCCAAATCACGCGAGGAGGCGATCGCTAATCTCAAGGCCGGCCTGAAGGAGTTCGACGCGGCTCATGCGGACGCGATGAAGGCCTCCACCGCGAATCCGGTGCGCTGGAGCGCGGCGGTGTTCAATGCCAAGGTCGAGAAATCACGCGGCATCGTCGGAGCGCCGCCGGTCGAGAACCTGACGGCGGAGCTCGAGGCTCTCGTCAAAGCCGGCGATGCCAGCACCGAGGACAAGGCTGCGGCGGAGAAGGCGCTGAAAACCATCAAGACCATGGCGGAGCTGAAATCGAAGCCGCTGAATCTGAAATTCACCGCCGTGGACGGTCGCGAGGTCGATCTGGAGAAAATGCGCGGCAAGGTCGTGCTCATCGACTTCTGGGCCACCTGGTGCGGGCCGTGCGTGGCGGAACTGCCCAACGTGTTGAAGGCCTACAAAGAGCTGCATCCGAAGGGATTTGAGATCGTCGGCATCTCGCTCGACTCGGACAAAAGCAAGCTGGAGAAGTTCGTGAAGGACAAGGGAATGGAGTGGCCGCAGTTCTTCGACGGCAAAGGCTGGAAGAACGAGATTTCCTCCGGCTTCAGCATCAATTCCATTCCGGCCATGTGGCTGGTGAATCAGGACGGCATGGTCATCGACACCGCCGCCCGTGGCGGTCTGGAGGAGAAGGTTGCGAAACTGTTAAAGTAGCGCATCACCGCTGGTTTTGGTGGCCATCAGCATATTGGAATGCCATCCGGTAAATGGGAAATTAGCATTTGCCATTTTACCGGAATTGCGTCCAATATGCCGCCACAATCATGAAAGCACTCGTCAAAGCACGCTGGGAACGCGGACTCTGGCTCCAGGATGTCCCGGAGCCGCAGGTCGGCATCAATGATGTCCTCATCAAGGTCCGCAAGACCGGCATCTGCGGCACTGACTTGACGATTCCGGTGCCGATGGTCGTGGGGCATGAGTTCGTGGGCGAAGTCATCGCCGTCGGCTCGAACGTAAATGATTTCCATCCTGGTGAGATTGTGAGTGCTGAGGGCCATGTCGTCTGTGGTCGCTGTCGCAACTGCCTCGCTGGACGACGTCATCTTTGCAAAGACACCGTCGGCATCGGTGTGAATCGCACAGGGGCCTTCGCCGAATACATCAGCGTGCCGATGACCAACGTCTGGCATCACCGTGAAGGCGTGGACGAGGAAGTCGCGAGCATCTTTGATCCCTTTGGCAATGCCGTTCACACCGCGCTAGCCTTTGAATGCATGGGCGAGGATGTTTTAATCACTGGCGCAGGCCCCATCGGTATCATGGCCATTCCTGTGGTGAAACATGCGGGCGCTCGACATGTCATCATCACCGATGTGAACGAATATCGCCTCGATCTGGCGCGTAAGATGGGTGCGACGCGTGCGGTGAATGTGAAGATGGAGAAACTCGCCGATGTGCAGAAGCAACTCGGGATGAAAGAAGGCTTCGACGTCGGCCTCGAAATGAGCGGCAACCCTGCGGCCTTTCGTGACATGGTCGATAACATGGCTCACGGCGGCAAGATCGCGATGCTTGGCATCCCGAGTGAGCGCATTGATATCGACTGGAACAAAGTCATCTTCAACATGCTCACCATCAAAGGCATCTATGGCCGCGAGATGTATGAAACGTGGTATCAGATGAGCGTGATGCTCGAATGTGGTCTGAACATCGCACCTGTCATCACGCACCGCTTCCATTACACCGACTTCGAGCAAGGTTTCGCCGCGATGGAAAGCGGCAACTGCGGCAAAGTCGTGCTCGATTGGTCTAAATTACTTTCAATATGAAATCCTGCTTGCTCACCCTCGCCTTCATTTCCTCCATTGCTCACGCTCAATTGAGCGTACCTGCTTTCACGGCTTACACAGAACCCGATTTCCGAGGCGTCGAGATTTCCAAAGAAAAGGGGATCACAGGGTGGAAGGACAAGGAACAGAGCGTGCTCTGGTTCGGTGAATTGAAATCAACGGGCAAGCTCACCGCTGTCATTAAAGCGAGGAGCGACGATGGTCACAAACTTCGTCTCACAGTCGCGGAGCAAAGCCGTGAGGCCACAGTGAAGAAAGGCGAGGCTTCGTTCGGCGAATTTGAGATTGCGAAGCCAGGCTACGTTCGCTTTGAACTCGTCTCGCGCGGAGGCGCTGACAGCAAAGGCGTGATTGATGCGCTGGTGCTCGATGGGCCTGCGGTGAGGGACGCTCATTTCAATCTCGATCCACGACGCAATGCGGCGTCCGTGCATCTGGCTTATCCGACGCCGAAGGACGAAAAGATCGCGATTTTTTACAACGAAGTGACGGCGGTCAAGGAGCCGCTTTACACCTTCTACATGGCCTGCGGATTTTCACGCGGCTACTTCGGCATGCAGATCAATTCCGAGTCGGAGCGGCGCATCATTTTCTCCGTGTGGGACGCTGGGAGCGGCCAGAATGCGAAGGATCGCACGAATGTCTCTGCCGATGATCAAACGCAGCTCATCGCGAAAGGTGCGGGTGTGGAGGCGAGCGTGTTTGGCAACGAAGGCACGGGCGGGCACTCTCATCTCGTTTATCCGTGGAAAACCGGAGAGGCACAGAGATTTGTCGTTGCCGTGAAGCCCGAGGGCGATCACACGACTTACAGCGGCTACTGGTTCCATCCGGAAAAGAAGGCATGGATGCTCATTGCCAGCTTTCGTGCGCCGAAGGACGGCAACTACCTCCGCGGCCTGCATTCCTTCAGCGAAAACTTCGGCGGACAAAATGGCCATCAACAGCGCAAGGTGCTCTATGGCCCGCAATGGATCGCGAATGCCGATGGCAAATGGATCGAGCTAACCACCGCGACCTTCAGCCACGATCCCACGGGCAAGGCAAACCGTCTTGATCGCTTCATGGGTGTTGAGAACGGGCGCTTCTTTCTCTCACAAGGTGGCTTCGTCGAAGGCTTCACGAAATTTGGAGATCCCTTTCAGCGCCCTGCCACAAACGAGCCTCCGACTCTGAAACTGCCATGACCTCCTCCTTCCAAACTTATCTCACCGCCCAACTCGACGCTATCCGCGCCGCAGGCACTTACAAGCGCGAGCGCGTGCTCAGCACACCGCAGGGCACGCTCGTGCGGGCGAATGGTGGCGCGGCAGTTCTGAACATGTGTGCCAACAATTATCTTGGACTCGCGCAGAATCCTAAAGTGCGTCAGGCTGCGCATGAGGCGCTAGAGCAATGGGGTTATGGATTGGCGAGCGTGCGCTTCATTTGCGGCACGCAGGGTGTTCACAAAGAACTGGAGGCTTCGCTGAGCGACTTTCTTGGTACGGAAGACACGATTCTCTATGGATCGTGCTTTGATGCCAATGGCGGCCTGTTTGAGACGATCCTTGGTCCTGAGGATGCCGTTATCAGCGATGAACTGAACCACGCTTCGATCATTGACGGTGTGCGTCTATGCAAAGCGCAACGCTACCGCTACAAGAACTGCGACATGGCCGATCTGGAGACCCAATTGATCGCCGCCGCCGCCAAAGGTGCTCGATTCAAACTCATCGCCACCGACGGCGTGTTCTCGATGGACGGCTTCATCGCACCGCTGAAGGCGATTTGCGATCTTGCGGACAAATACGGCGCTTTGGTGATGGTCGATGACTCTCATGCTGTCGGCTTCATGGGCAAAACAGGTCGCGGCACGCACGAACACTGCGATGTCATGCGACGTATCGATATTTTGACCGGCACACTCGGTAAAGCTCTCGGAGGAGCCAGCGGCGGCTACACAAGCGGTCGCAAAGAGATCATTGAGCTGCTGCGGCAGCGTTCGCGGCCCTATTTGTTCTCGAACACGCTTTGTCCGAGCATCGCTGGCGCATCCATTGCCGCGCTGAATCTGCTCAAGCAGTCCACCAAGCTGCGGGACACGCTGGAGGCGAACACACGCTTCTTCCGCACCGCGATGACCGAGGCCGGCTTCGACATCGCGCCTGGCGAGCATCCCATCGTCCCAGTGATGCTTGGTGATGCCGCCTTGGCCTCGAAGTTCGCCGATGCAATGTTGGAACACGGCGTCTATGTCATCGGCTTCAGTTTTCCTGTTGTTCCGCAGGGCAAAGCGCGCATCCGCACGCAGATCAGCGCCGCGCATACACGCGAAGATTTGGAAGGGGCCGTGAAGGCTTTTGTCGGGGTGAAGCGTCTTGTTATGCCATGAAACGCCTCCTGCTTTTCCTCCTTCCCTCTTTTGTTTTCGCTGAACCCGTGCGCCTCGTGCATGAGCCTGCGCTGTCGCCTGATGGCCAAGTGCTCGCGTTTGGCTGGCAGGGTGACATTTGGACGGCACCCTCCGCAGGTGGTCGGGCGACGCGCCTGACGACGCATGCTGCGCTGGACTCGGGCGCGGCTTTTTCGCCAGATGGAAAGCAAATCGCGTTCAATAGCGAGCGTGAAGGCTCCAAACTGCTCTACGCGATGCCAGTAAGCGGTGGGGAGCCGAAGCAACTCACGTTTCACACCGACGGCTGTGATTTGCGCGAGTGGACACCAGATGGCAAAGAGCTGCTCGTTGGGCTGGGGCGCGATTTTTCGTGGATGCGTGACTCGCGCGCGGGTCGCTTAGCGATCATCGACGCGAATGAGCGGAAGGCTGAGAGCGTGCTCTTTGATGACTATGGGTTCGACGGTGTGATCTCCGCGGATGGGCAAAAGGTTCTCTTCATGCGCGAAGGTTCGGAGTCGTGGTGGCGGCAGGGTTTCAAAGGTTCACGCGCAGGGCAAATCTGGCTTGTCAATCGCGCTGACGGCAGCTTCAAAAAGGTGATCAGCGATGAAAACGAGAACCGCTGGCCAATGTGGAAGCCGGACGGCAAGGGCTTCTACTTCGTTCGTAATGGCAACCTCTGGCAGCACGATCTCGCCAGCGGTAAGCACACGGCGATCACAAATTACAAAGACGATCTCGTTGTTTTTCCAGCGATCTCGCGGGATGGGAAGACACTGGTGTTTCGTCTGCGCTTTGATCTGTATCGTTGGCATCCCGGCGATAAAGAACCGGCTAAAATCGCCATTGAGGCAGTCACGGATGCCACACCTGACATAACGCGTGTCGTTCTCGAAAAAGCCACGGACATCCAATTCACGCCGGATGGTTTGCAGATGGCTTTCATCAGCGGCGGGGATGTGTGGGTGATGGATACTGAACTCAAGGAGCCACACTCCGTCACGCAGACGGCTGAGGAGGAGCGCGAAGTGGGTTTCTCGCCAGATGGCAAGACGCTGGTGTTTGTGAGCGATGCGCAGGGACAGACGGATCTGTGGAGCGCGGTGCCCGCCGATGACAAGAAGCCGTGGTGGGAGAATGCGAGCTTCAGGCTGACAAAGCTCACCAACGATACGCAGACCGAGGCGAGGCCTCAGTTTACACGCGATGGCAAGAAAATCGCCTGGCTGCGCGAGCATGGCGATTTGATGCTTGCCGACGCCGACGGCAAGAACGTGAAACGCATCATTGAATCATGGAGTGCGCCTAGCTTTGAGTTTTCACCCGATGGCACTTGGCTTGTGTATTCACAGGAGGATGAGTCATTCAACGACGACGTCTGGCTGATGCCCGTGGATGGCTCCAAGCCGCCGTTCAACCTCTCGCGGCATCCAGATGACGACACGCGTCCGCATTGGTCACCGGATGGCAAAATGATCGCATGGACCGGCCAACGCGAACTCGATGAGGCTGATATCTTTTATGTCAACCTGCTCGCCGAGGACGAGGAGAAAACGAAGCGTGAGCGCACGCTGGCCAAGGTGCGTGAAAAGTTCAAAAAAGCGGTGAAACCCGAGCCAGCGAAAGAGGAACCGAAAAAGGAAGAGCCGAAGCCCGCAGTTCCGCCAGCTGCAAAGAAGCCCGACGAGCCAAAATCAGCTCCGCCGAAGGCCGAGGAACCCAAAGTTGCTGCGCCGAAGCCCGCAGAGGAAAAACCTGCGGATAAAAAGCCCGAGGCTCCCAAGCCGGAAGAAAAGAAACCGGAGCTGAAGAAGCCCGAGTTGCTCAAAATAGACTTCGATGACATTCATGAGCGTGTTCATCGTATTCGCATCGCAAGCACGTTTGAGCATTCGCTTGTCTGGTCGCCTGATTCGAAGAAGCTGGTGTTCCAATCGCAATTTGAAGAAAAGAAGAGCATGCGTTCCGTCGAATTTCCGGACGATCTGACGCCAAAGTCGTTTAGTCCTGCGGCGCTGACGAATATCACATGGCTGAAAGAAGGTGACCAGCTCACCGGCTTGCTCGACGGCAAACCCGCGACGCTTCCCGGCAAGGGCGGTGAGCCGAAGACCATCGCGTTTCGTGCACAGCAGAGCTATTCGCGCTCGGAAAAGCAACGCGCGGTATTTGACCAATGCTGGCAGGTCATGCGCGACGACTACTATGACGAGCGCCATGGCAATCGAGACTGGGATGCTGTGCGTGCGAAATATCGCGACATGGCTGGGGAAGCACCCGACATGAACGGTGCAGGCGAATGCGTTTGGCTGATGCTAGGTGAGCTGAATGGCTCGCACCTCGGTTTTTCATGGAGCAGTAGCGCTACGACTCTGAATGCCAGTTGGCGCGAGGAGACCGCGCATCTCGGACTGCGCTTTGAT
>Ga0209190_1001948_pt1 | contig 14187 bp, 15 predicted proteins | sample M_140205_XF_Meta_FD_187315 | JGI IMG/M metagenome (GOLD analysis project Ga0209190, IMG submission 187315) | Freshwater microbial communities from Lake Montjoie, Canada to study carbon cycling - M_140205_XF_MetaG (SPAdes) (version 2) | ecosystem: Environmental > Aquatic > Freshwater > Lake... | reverse complement strand
CTTGGCGTTTATAACTACCAGCGACTGCCGATCGATGCGGTTCCCGACATCACAAACATCCAGGTGCAGATTAACGCGGAGGCGTCCGGTTACTCGCCGCTCGAGGCGGAACAACGCATCACCTACATCGTCGAGACGGCGATGAGTGGCCTGCCCCACCTCGACTACACCCGATCGCTGTCGCGTTACGGGCTTTCCCAGGTCACGGTCGTCTTTAAAGACGGAACCGACATCTATTTCGGCCGCCAGATCATTGCGCAACGGCTGCAAGAACTCAGGAGCAGGCTTCCGCCCGGCATCGAACCCAGCATGGGACCGATCTCTACCGGACTCGGCGAAATCTACATGTATACCGTTGAGGCCCTCCCGAACGCCCTCGCAAAAAGCGGCCAACCCTTCACGCCGACCGACCTGCGGGAGATTCAGGATTGGGTCATTAAACCCCAGCTCCGCAATCTGGCCGGCGTCGTCGAAGTGAACACCATCGGTGGCTACGAGAAGCAGTTTCATGTCACTCCATCCCCGGAGAAGCTCGTCGCCTTCGGCATCTCGCTGAGGGACCTCATGCAAGCGCTCGAGATGAACAACTCGAACGTCGGCGCGGGTTACATCGAGAGAAACGGCGAGCAATACCTGATCCGCATTCCTGGCCAGGTAAACAACATCGCCGACATCGCGAACATCATCGTCACCCGCCGCGACGGAATGCCTATCCGTATCAGCGACGTCGCCGATGTCTTGCTCGGGAAGGAACTGCGGACCGGAGCGGCCACGGAAAATGGCGGGGAAGTCGTGCTCGGCACAGTCTTCATGCTCATCGGCGAAAATAGCCGGGCCGTCTCCGAGCGGGTCTCCGAGAAAATGAAGGAGATCAACAAGACTCTTCCCGAGGGGGTCGTCGCCAGGACAGTTTACAATCGCACCAACCTTGTCGATGCCACGATCGAGACCGTAAAACGCAATCTTTTTGAAGGAGCTCTCCTTGTTATTGTCGTGCTCTTTCTCCTACTCGGCAACATCCGTGCAGCGCTCATCACCGCGGCCGTCATCCCTCTTTCCATGCTGATGACGATCACCGCAATGGTCTCAACGCGCATCAGCGGCAACCTCATGAGCCTCGGAGCGTTGGACTTCGGAATCATCATCGATGGGGCGGTGATCATCGTGGAAAATTGCATCCGCCGGCTAGCGGAGAAGCAGCACCAGGGCAAGCGAGTGCTCGCCGTCGGCGAGCGATTCGATGTCGTTTTCGAAGCCACTCGCGAGGTCATCAGGCCGAGCACCTTTGGCGTCTTCATCATCATGGTGGTTTATCTGCCCATTCTTTCGCTCCAGGGCATCGAGGGAAAAATGTTCCACCCCATGGCTTACACTGTCATGGCGGCACTCCTCGCCGCGATGATCCTCGCGGTGACGTTCGTGCCCGCGGCCGTTGCCATTTTCCTCCGCGGGAATATCTCGGAGAGGGAAAATCCTGTCATGCGCTTGGCACGGCGCATCTACGAACCGACGCTGCGCGCGGCCCTGGGCGCCCGAGTCGCAGTCGTGACAAGCTCGATTGCGCTCGTCGCGATGTGTCTCCTCCTGACCACGCGCATGGGTAGCGAGTTCATCCCGAGCCTCGACGAGGGCGACATCGCTCTTCACGCCTTGCGCATTCCAGGAACAAGCCTCACGCAATCCGTGCAAATGCAGGACATGCTTGAGCGCCGGCTCAAGGAGTTTCCTGAGGTAAAGAATGTCTTCGCCAAAATCGGCACCGCGGAGATCGCCACCGATCCCATGCCGCCGAGCGTCGCCGATGGTTTCGTGATGCTCAAACCGCGCAGCGAGTGGCCTCACCCGCACAAGCCAAAGTCAGAACTGGTGGCTGAGATGGTCGCCGCTGTCGAAAAAGTACCGGGCAACAACTACGAATTCACCCAGCCGATCCAGATGCGCTTTAACGAACTTATTTCCGGTGTCCGCAGCGACGTCGCGGTGAAGGTTTTTGGCGACGACATGGAGATCCTCAACGAGACCGCCGAGCGCATCGAGGCCGTACTCCAGAAGGTACCGGGAGCTGCCGACGTGAAGACGGAACAAACCACCGGCCTGCCACTTCTCACGATCGAACTCGACCGCGAAAAAATGGCCCGCTACGGGCTCAACGTCTCCGACGTGCAAGAGGTTGCCGAGATTGCCCTCGGCGGCAAGGAGGCCGGCGAGGTCTTCGAAGGCGACCGGCGCTTTGCCATTCTCCTTCGTCTTCCCGAGAGCATGCGCACCGATCTGGCTGCGCTCCGCCGCATCCCCGTCCCGCTTCCCGATATGGAGCAGGCCACACCTGTTTCCGACCATACTGGCGGAGCGCTGCGGGCGACCGACACGCTCCCGCTTGGCGAAATCGCCACCATAAAAATTGCGCCCGGACCGAATCAGATCAGCCGCGAAAACGGGAAGCGCTTGGTGGTCGTAACAGCCAACGTGCGGGGCATCGACATGGCAACCTTCGTGGCTGACGCACAGAGGAAAATTGAAGCGGAGGTGAAAATCCAGCCCGGCTACTGGATCAGTTGGGGCGGGCAATTCGAAAATTTGATCTCCGCCAGCAAGCGACTCCAGATTGTTGTTCCGGTCACTCTACTGCTCATCCTTCTGCTTCTCTTCGGGGCCTTCGGCTCGATGAAGGATGCCCTTCTTGTCTTCACCGGCGTGCCGATGGCTCTCACTGGCGGCATCCTGGCGCTCTGGCTGCGCGGCATTCCACTTTCGATTTCGGCAGGGGTGGGATTCATCGCCCTCAGCGGCGTCGCCGTGCTCAACGGCGTCGTGATGATCTCCTTCATCAAGACGCTCCGCGATAAGGGCGCAACGCTGGACGACGCCATCTTTCGGGGCTCAGTCACCCGCCTTCGGCCGGTCCTGATGACCGCGCTGGTCGCCTCGCTCGGATTCGTCCCCATGGCGATCGCGAACGGACCGGGAGCCGAGGTGCAGCGTCCGCTGGCCACGGTCGTCATCGGTGGCATCATCTCCTCGACGCTACTCACCCTTGTCCTGCTTCCTGTCCTTTACCGCATTTTCAACCTCAAAAACTCTGCCGCCGGTAGCGGGATGGCCCAACCGAACCTAACCGAGGCCTAAAAGTCGTCTCGCCCGCCTGCAAACCGTCGTGCTCGCAGGCAATGCGCTGGGCGTCGCGGCTCTTTTCTTTGATGATGCAGCGGGTGCGCTTCTCCCCTAGCCTTGCGCCCATGAAAAAACTCCTGCTTCTCCTCGTTCTCGCCACGGTGGCGCCCGGCGTCCGCGCAGCGGATCCGCTCTCGCGCATCGGATTCGGCTCCTGTGCGAACGAGAACCGACCTCAGCCTATCTGGAAAGCGATCAACCAACTCAAGCCGGAGCTGTTTATCCTCATGGGCGACAATGTTTACGCGGACACCGCGGACACACAAAAGCTGGAAGAGGCCTACGCGAAGTTGGGTCATGAAGAAGGCTTCGCCGCCCTCCGCAATTCATGTCCCATAGTGGCCACCTGGGACGACCACGACTACGGCAAGAACGACGGGGGCGCGGAGTGGGAGGGAAAAACAGCGGCGAAGAAAGCCTTCATGAAGTTTTTCGACACACCGGCCGGCTCCCCGTTGCGGGAACGCGGGGGCGTCTATGATTCGCATATTTTCGGTCCGAAGGGGAAGCGTGTGCAGGTCATCCTCCTCGACACGCGTTGGTTCCGCGGACCACTCGAGCGCTTGGACAAGGAGGCACTCAAGAAGCTGCGCGCGGAAAAGGGCCAATCGCAGGGCCCTTATCTTGCGGCTAAGAACAGCGACTCCACTATGCTCGGCGAGAAACAGTGGGCCTGGTTGACGCAGGAGTTAAAGAAGCCCGCCGAACTGCGGCTTATCGTCACGAGCATTCAGGCCATTCCCGTCGACCACGGTTACGAGAAGTGGGGCAACCTGCCCAAGGAGCGGAAGCGCCTGCTTGATACCATCCGCGACAATGCCACCGGGGTGGTGCTGCTCTCGGGCGACCGCCACGCAGGCGACATCTCGAGGCTCACGCCAGAGACGAATGGAGGTCCTTTTTTCCCACTATACGAAGCCACGGCCAGCGGTCTGAATCAGAAGAGCACGACGAAAGAAACCAACCGTTACCGCGTCCTCGACGAGCAGCCGTTCGGCGATTCGAACTTCGGCTGGATCGAGATCGATTGGAAAAAGGAAGATCCCTCGGTCAAACTCGAAATCCGCGATACGGACGGCAAGGTGGTTCGGGAGACCGACTTTACTCTGGGTGAGTTGAAGCCGTGCTCTCTTTGAGCCCGGAACGCTGACCACAGAACAACCTCCCATACCATTTCCTACCGGAACCGACAGCAAGAGCTGGCGCTGGGGGCCGATATGGTGGATGTTGGCAAATCTTATGAGCATCCATCGCCAAACGTCTCTCCTTGCGACCGCTTGCGTTTTGTCACTAGCCCTGCTCTCTCTCTCGGGCACCCGGGCGGCGGAATCCAAAGACGAACAGATCGACGATCGTTTTGCCGCGGCCGATACCGACCACGATGGCAAGCTGACGCTTAATGAGGCCAAGCAAGGCATGCCGCGGGTGGCTGCCCACTTCGCCGAGATCGACAAGGACAAAAAAGGCTATGTGACGGCGGACGAGATCAGGACCCTGGCGGATCGCTAAATACTTCGGACTTCCGGCAAACCCGCGGGGCTTCCGCCGCGCTCTATTTTCTCCTGACCTCACCGCGCAACTGATGTAGTTTTGCGGGGTTGACCATAACGGTCGATACAAAGACCAATCACCAAAAATGAAAATAACTACAGCAATAGCGATGGCGGCCCTAGCGGCCGGTCTGGCCACGGCCAGCGCACAAGATCAAAATGGCGACAAACCGAAGGCAACCCCGGAGGCCAAGTATGCCAAAATGGACGCCGACCATGATGGCAAGGTCAGCAAAGCGGAGTTCATGGGAACCAAGCGTGCACAGGAAGATCCCGAAAAGGCGGCCAAAAAGTTCGACACTCTCGACGCCAACAAAGACGGTTCGCTGAGTCTCGACGAGTTCAAGGCAGGCGCCGCGAAAAAAGCGGCGGGCGAGTAGCTCCCTGTCTCATCATCCCACAGCAGGCCCGCCCGCACAGGGCGGGCTTTGCTTTGGCCCCGAGGACAACGATGTCATCGCTTTTACCGCTTAAAATGACCAAAGCCGGCGCAGAATCACATCCCGCACTTGCCATTCCCTGTCGCACTTGACCCGCACCACATCGGCCAAGCAAAATAGTCCTTTCTATTCCCCTCCACTTCTCCCCGATGCGCATTGCTGTTTCAGGATCCCACTCCCTCGGCAAATCGACCGTGGTCAACGATTGGATCGCCGCTCATTCGCACTACGCCAGGGAGGAGGAACCCTACCGCGCTTTGGGCCTGCACGGACCCTATGAGATTCTGTTTCGCGACGCTTCCACCCGCCTGCAAAACGGCATCCAACTTTATTACAACATCAGCCGCGTCCACCGCTACGCAACGCGTGCGGAGAACGTCATATTCGACCGCGCGCCGGTGGATTACCTCGCCTACTCCCAATACACGGCCAATTGCCGAACCACGGACATCGACGACGCTTTCGTGCAATCGATGACTCCCGCGGTGCGCGAGTCACTCGACCGGCTCGACATCCTCGCTTTTGTGCCGAGCTCGGAGGCCTGGCCGGTGGCGATGGAGGAGGACGGCATCCGTCCAGTCGACCACGCCTACCGCGACGAAGTTGATGCTATTTTCAAACAAATCTACCGCGAAGGGCGCTTCGGCATCATGCCCGAGAAAAAGGCGCCACACCTGCTGGAGCTATGCGGTTCGCGCGAGCAGAGGCTGGAGCAATTGCAGGCAGCCATCGCGGAGGTGGACGCCCCATGAACGGAGTATAGCATCTATGGAGTGAAGAATATGTTTGCCCGGCGTATCAACCGGAGGCGATAAAGTATGTTCTTATCGCAAACTCATGAACACACCCCCAGAACCTGTGCAGTTAATCCCCGGCAACACCCTGCTCACCAAAACCCCCGAAGAAGGCCGCCATCTCGCCATAAAAATGGCGCGCCTCATCATCAAGGCCACGCAGCCTGATGCCGCGGTGCGCGAAAAGTTGCGCCCCATCTACGCGGAAGATCCGGCCATGCTGATTGCTGTCGGTCAGACGGTGGCACAGGAGTTCGCGACGATCGCCGCAGCCAACAACTACTGGCGCTAGATCGCCTGCGCGTCGGCGTCGTCCAGATGCGTTAGAACCTCGCCAACCGTTTCGACGTCGGCGTATTTTGCCTGCAGGTCGATCAGACTTTGCTCATGGGCCGAGGGCCACCGGTCGCCGACCGCCTCGCGTACGACGATCGGGCGGAAACCGTGCTGCATGGCGTCCACCGCCGTGGCGCGCACGCAACCGCTCGTGGTGCACCCGGTCAGGATGAGCGTGTCGATGCCCTCAGCGCCCAAGCACCCCGCCAGATTGGTGCCGAAGAAAGCTGAAGCGAACTTTTTTGCAATGATAAGCTCATCGTCCCGCCGTTCGAGCCGAGGATCGATCGCAGCCAACGGTCCACCCGCGTGCAGGGTGGCGAGGGCCGGAATTTTCGCCGTCCACAAGCCCGCATCGCGCGCCGCATCCTCCTCATAATAAATCGTGGAGTAAAAAACGGGTGCGCCGGTCTGCCGAACCGCCTCGAGAACCAACCGCGTCGCGTCGATCTCGCGCGAGAAATCCGCCCCGATCGGGGACGCGGGATCGGTCCAGCCGCAGGAAAAATCGACAATCAGCAGCGCCGGACGATTTCCCCACCCCATACGTCGCCCGAATCCCCGCTGGTGGAAAAACTCCTCTGCCGCAGGCCGATCGATCATTGCTGGACAATGCCGCCGCCGTCGGCCTCTGGCAAGACGCGCCACGCGGAAACTTGTCGGAGGCAGGAAGCGGTTCGGGCTTCGGTTCGAGGCGGCAGGGCCTCAGAATCGTGGAACGCCATGGATCCATCCCCCGCCCCATCCCGCTTTTTCGAGGAGCTTGATTTCCAACCGACGGCGATCGGCGATCTCTCGTTGCGGCGGAGGCGGGTGGCCGCCCTCGATAATCTTGAAGTGTACGAGGTGGCACTCGGCGACGGGTTCCTCATGTCGAGCATGTTCCACGAGGTAGAGGTCGCCCTGGCCGATCTGGCCCTTGCCGGCCTGCCCGGTCCGCTCGACGTTGTGGTGGGCGGCTTGGGCTTGGGCTACACCGCGCAGGCGGCTTTGCGCCATGCGGCGGTGCGCTCCGTTGTGGTGGTCGAGGCCCTCGATGCGGTCATCGGCTGGCACCGCAAAGGGTTGGTCCCACTCGGCACCGAATTGACGGGCGATCCGAGATGCCGCTTTGTGCTCGACGATTTCTTCGCGTTGGCCGCGACCCCGGCCAGAGGCTTCGATCCTGACGTGCCTGGTTCGAAGTTTCATGCCGTGCTCCTCGACATCGACCACTCGCCGCGCAACCTGCTAGACGTACGCAACGCCGCATTCTACCTGCCGGACGGACTCCACAAACTCGCCGCGCAACTACACCCGGGCGGGGTGTTTGGTTTGTGGTCCGACGACCCTCCTGATGAGGATTTTCTCAAGGCGCTGCGCACGGTCTTCGATTCAGTTCAGGCCGAGGTTGTCTCTTTTCATAACCCCATCCTTGAGCGCAACTCGGCCAGCACCGTTTACCTCGCCCGATGAGCTGGAAGGCGCCGCCACCTGTGCATTCAGCCGCGCCGCACATCGGTAAATTACAACAATGCGACGAAATGGTCATAAGCGCGGCCGAAATGGTCACCACAACCCGCACAGAGCTTCCCGCAGGAGAGGAAGGCATCTTAGAATAGACGGTCATTAGCATGAGCAGCAGGCAGGAGAAAAAGGCCACAATGCGCAAGACCGCAGCGCGCCATTCGGAGTGGAGGCAGCACGATGTGCTGCGCAATCTCAACTTCTGGCAGTTGCAGGTCGGCGGCTGGAGCGCCTACCTGCTTTTCCCATTATCCGTCTGGCTGACCGGCGGCCTTACCTCCCCACAACTTCTCTGGTTGGGCCTAGCGAGGGCTCCCTCCGGACTCCTGCTCACGTCCGCATTGCGTCCTCTATGCCACCGGGTGCTCAAATCCAAATTGCACTACGCCGTGCTCCTAGCCGTGCTGCTGGTCACCGCCGTGGTCCTCGGCTTTCTGGAGCTCCAAGCCACGCGTTGGCTAGGCTCGATCATTGGAATTCCTGAAGTCTCTTTTGAGAAAGGTTCGCTCTATTTCGGCCTCTTGCTACTGCGATCCGTCATCCTGTTCTCATGGTTGCTACTGTATTTCGGCATCAAGGCGCTCCAGCAAAGCGTTGAGGTGGAGCAGGAGTTCCAAGCTGCGGAGGCGCGCCTGCTGCGCTCACAGATGAACCCTCACTTCCTCTTCAACGCGCTCAACACCATCATGGCCGTGCGCCGAGACGCAGAAAAAGTGGCGGCAATCACCCAATCACTCGCCGATTACCTACACTTCTCCCTGCGACAAGAGGAAAGCGAAGCCGCCCGAATAGTCACGCACGTGCTCCGCGATGAACTCGCCGCGCTCGAGGACTATATGCAGGTGGAAAAAATGCGCTTCGGTAGCGACCTGCTTTACCGCATCGACGCCGATGAGGATGCAGGGAAGACACTGGTACCTTCGGCGCTGGTGCAACCGCTGCTGGAAAACGCGATTAAATACGGGCAGGAAACCAGCCCCCCGCCCGCTCAATATTTCGATCACCGCGCAGATCGTGCAGGAAAAGTTGCTCGTGGAAGTGCGGAACTCCGGGCGATGGGTCGAGCGTACCACGACGCAGGTCAGGAGTATCGGATTGACCAACCTCACCCGGCGCCTCGAGTTGATCTATGGCGCTGCTGCTTCACTCCACACCAGTCACACAGCCGTCTGTGTTATAGTATCCGTGTTGCTCCCTAAACATCCCCCGAAGTGAACACCGCGAAACCCGCTCCCTCTCTCCGCACCATTATCGTGGACGACGAGAAACCTGCACGGGAACTCTTCCGCGAGCAGCTGGCTGCATATCAGGAGATCGAGATCGTCGGAGAGGCCGACCGCGTATCGTCAGCGACCGAACTGGTGAGAGGACTCGCCCCGGAGTTGGTCTTCCTCGATGTGCAAATGCCCGAGGAGACCGGCTTCGCTCTCCTCCCTGTCCTCGGCGGGTTGGCCTCACCTCCCTTCGTGGTTTTCGTCACCGCTTATGACACGTATGCGGTGAGAGCCTTTGAGGTCAATGCACTCGACTACCTGACCAAACCCGTCAACAACCACCGTCTTGCCGTCACCATAGAGCGGCTGCACGCGCGACGCCATGAGTCACCCGTGGGCGCACCGGAGCAACCACCAGAACCCCAATCTCCTGCCCGTCTGGAAATATGTGATCTGGTTTGGCTGCAGGGCAAGTTCGGTCGGCGCATGATACAGGCCGGCGAGATTTACGCGGTCGAGGCAGAAGGTGATTACACAAACGTCAGCATTGTCGGCGATGAGACGATGTTCATCAGAAAAAAGATACAGCAGTGGGAGCTGGAATTGCCGACACCCCCGTTCCTCAAGGTCAGCCGGCGTCTGATCCTCAATATGCCGTTTATCAGTCAATTCATCCCGCTGGACCGGGAACACAACGTGCTCCATTTCAAAGGCTCCGAAAAAGCCATGCTGATCAGTCGCGTCGAAGTGCGGCGGATACGTGAGGCGGTTCGTTGACCGCCGAGGCAGATCCTGCAAGGAACGTTGGGCGACTATGGTTGAGAGCTAACGACTCGTCGCTGCAGGTGAACTCACCCCAAGCGTCGGGCAATCCGATGATGTGATTGCTCGTGCTTGGCCCCTCAACGCTCATCCCTCAACATTCAACCGCGCTTTTAGGATAATTCCGCGGGACGAAGTCCGGCAGACGAGGACGCGGGTCGTAGGAGCGGTGGAAGACCGGTGAGGCCGAACCGGACACGGGCGGCACGAGCCACGACCAGTCGCCGGGCACCGCACGGCCCCGCGTTTTTTCCTCCGCGAGGTGGTCCATAAACTGCCGTGAGGCCGCGTGATGATCGACGATGGTCACCCCCGCCTGCCGGAACGAGTGCAGCACCGCCGCGCAGAGTTCGACCAGCGCGCGGTCCCGCCAGAACGGATCCTTTGAACGCATCGACGGATCCATGCGGTCGGCCACGACCGGCAGCAGATTGTAGCGCGCCGCATCGCCGAAATTGCGCGCGGCGATCTCCGTCTCCATGTAGTAACCGCTGAAGGGCGCCGCCGGATAGGTCACTCCGCCGGTCTCGAGAGCCATATTGGAAACCGCGGGCAACGCGTGCCACTTCAGACCCAAGTCCGCAAACCACGCTAAGGAAGGATGCGTGATGGAAACTTCCAGCACGGCATCCGCAGGCACCTCGAAAAGTTTTTCGCCCTCGCCTGGTGTCTCGATGAGCAAAGGCAACAAGTCGAACGCGCCTCGGCTTTTCGGAGGCCGCCAACCGGCTTCCATGAGGCGGGCGGTGAATTTCACTTCGGCCGGATCGCCCAGCACGCTGCCGTCGGCGCGCCCGTATCCCGCATAGCGGATGAGTTGATAGTTGTGGATGATCGGGCCCACACCGGTTCCGTCGGCCGGAGCGAAGACGGTGATGAGCGGACGAATCTTTCCCCCATTGGTCGAACGCCGCAAATGTCCCACGCAGGCGTCGAAAATATCGCCCGCGGTCACCGCATCGCGCGCATCGGCCACCTCGAGCGTTTGCCAATAACGACGCCCGATGCAGCGGCGGTTGTTCCTCCACGCCAGGCGGCAGGTGAATTCCAGTTCCTCAGGTGTCTGCCGGTACCATCCGTGCCGCGCTATTTCGGCACGCACTTCATCGAAGCGGGACGCGGAAACCTCGCGGACTTTTTCCGCGGCGAACTGGCGCAGGAATTCCTCCGCCGCATGCGTCCGATCAATGGCAACACCTCCCGGGGCGGGCATCAGCGCACTGCCATCGTGACGCCAAACTTTTCCGCTGAAGGGACAAGCAAAGGCATCGGGGCGCGTTTCGGAGGTCGTCGGCACGGGGGCACGCTATGGATTCGCCGGGCTAAAGCCAAGAGCCGTGGAGGACTCCGTTGGCCACACGATTCGATAACTCTCCAGTCGCAACCCGTCGATCTTGGCGAATTGGACGGTGTTGCGCGTCACCAGCGGGATCCCCACCTGCAGCGCGGAGACGGCGATCCAAAGATCGTGCGGTCCGGGGAGCGCGTTGACCGCTCGAAGTTTGGCGAACTGCCCTGCATAGAGATCGAGTGTGCCGTCATCGGGCCAAGCTACGGGAAAACGGTCGAGGAGTTCGCGCACCTCGCGGCGTTGGTGTCCGGCGACGGCGACACCACGCAGGAATTCCGCCTTCACGATCCACGGTAACCCCACGACCAGATCGGAATTCGCCCGCAGCCATTTCGCGGCCGATGATTTCTGACCATCCCGCCATCGCGAGATGAGAAAGTTCGCATCGAGCAACCGATCGACCGCAATCATGGCGCGGCGTCGTTGACCGACGGCGTGGTCTAAGGATCGGGGCAATGGCGCCAGTCGTTGGCCCAGGCCAGCGACTCGGCAGCGCCTTGCGCCTGCTCCTTGGTCAATGCCGGCAACCGCCTGAACCCCTCCTCCATGTCCGCCGCCGTGCCCCGCTTGGGAACCGCTTTGAGCACGACCTTGGAGAAAGATTCGGAGGGTTCCGTCTTCCACGACTTCAGCCGAAGGTAGGCCTCATCTGTCAGAGTAATCGTTTTCATGCATACACGATACACGAGCACACGAATTTGGTCATTGGATTAGCCTGGAAAGAGCGTTGAGAGCCGGAGTCCGCCGCGGCGGACGGAGACGGCCGGGGGCAATCTATGTTTGAGGGAAAAGAGGAAGAAAAAGCGCCATCATGCCCGCCAAACCTCGGCTGACCAGCTTCTACCCCTCACCCAGTCCAAGCTGCCGCACCGCCTTCATCAGCCGCGCATCCTTGGTCCAGAGCGCAACTTCGCCTGCCGCGCACGAAGCCAACAGGTACACATCGACCAACCCCAGACCACACCCGGACAAGCGGTGGCGCTCGATGAAAAACAAAACTTCTTCGTCTGAAACGCGCTCGACGGATGGCAGGTCGGCCAGCAGTGCGAGAATTTCCCGACGGTTCTGCAAATTCCCGCAAGCCAGCTCACCGATGACCAGCGGATGCACCCCCACTTCACCATCCTCGAGGAGACGCACCAACTTGCGGTCCCCGACCCGCAAGTGATCGATCCAAACCGATGTGTCAACCAGCACCATTCAGGCCGTCCGGCGCCGCGGCACCGGCTTGGCTTTGCGCTCCGTGCCTCCCAACCTCGCTAACCGCGCCGCGCTCATCTTGGAGATCAACGCCTCCAGCCCCAGATGCACCAGCGCCGTCTTCTCTTTGACCCCGGTCAGCGCTGCGGCCTTCGCCATGGCATCGTCGGACAAAATAAGCGTCGTTCTCATACATATGCATATGGCCTTTTGTTATGCCCCCGTCAAACCCAACTTCACCCCTGTAGCGTCCCCAGCCTGTCCGCCGCGTGCGGATCCCCGGCAACGGTCGTTTCCGGCGACCAACCGGCGGTCGCAGACCGCCGCCGCAACCACATTCAGGTTTGGTCGCCGAAGCGACCTGTCTCCGTCCGCCGAGCGGACTCCGGCTCAGGCTCAGGTTTGCCTTTGGGCTATCTCCGGCTTCGCCTCCGGTTCAGCCTTTTCCCACTCTTCTACCGCTTCGGCTCGTAAACCAAATTCGAACTGAGCCACTTTTCAACCTCCGCCACGCCCATCCCCTTCCGATTCGCGTAGTCTTCCGCCTGATCGCGTTGGATTTTTCCGACCGCGAAATATTTTACTTCGGGGTGCGCGAAATACAGGCCGCTCAACGAACTGGCTGGCGTCATGGCGAGAATTTCGGTCAAGTGCATGATAGCGTGCTCTGCGCTTTCGAAGAAATCATCGCCGCCTTCAAGCTCCGCGAAAAAACACCGCACGTCGCGGAAGATATCCCCGAGTTCAAGATGTAAGGCCGACCGCCCTGCCAGCAGCTGGCAGCGGACCGATTTAACCCCAGCCGCCCGGTCCGGATTTTTGCCCGTAAATCAAAACACCCGTCGCGCGCGAACAGGTGGACCGCGCTCTCCGCGCGCGATTTTTCAGTCCAGAAATCGCGGAGAGACATCGCGATCCACCCTGCGATCAAAGTCTGAAACCTTTTGGGATCAGGTCAGGAAACCTTGCCACGCAGGCGGTGGCGGAGGGGCCAGAGCATCAGGGCGAGCAGGCCGATCGCGGCGACGTAGGTCGAGGGCTCGGGGATGGCGGTGATGGTGAAGGTGTTGCTGCCATTCCAAGCTGAGGTGAATCCGCCGCTGAACTGGAACAGGCTTGTGTTGTTGATCGTGCTCCTCAGGTCGCTGCCGAAGACGAGCGTATTGCCCAAGCCGAAGTTATTGATCGTGAGCAACGCGGTCGGCGCGTAGATGCCGAAGGTCATCGTGCCCGCCGTTCCGCTGCCGAAGTCGAGGAACGAGGCCTGCGTGAGGTTGAGGCTGCCGAAGGTCTCGCTCACCCCGCTGCCGCGCGTGATCGTGCCGCCGCTCAGCGTGACCGACGCGCTGTTGTTGACCTGATCGCTTTGCGAAAGGAGCAGAGTCGCGCCCGTGGAGACGGTCACCGAGGTCGTGTTCTTGGCCGCACCCAAGATGGCGTTGAGGTTGAGCGTTCCGAACTGGATCCACGTGCTCCCCGTATAACTGTTGTCGCCCGTGAAGGTCACCGCTCCCGCCCCGGCCTTGTTCACCGCACCACTCCCGCTGAGCATGCCGGCATAGCTGCCGTTGGTGCCCTGGTCGAAGATCACCGTGCCATTGTTCGTGATGTTGCCCTGCAGGCCACCGGTGGAACCAGCGAGCGCGCCAGCATTGATCAAGGTTCCACCGGAATACGAGGCACCGGAAAGGGTCACCGTGCCCATAGGCATATACCTAAGACCGGGACACCTTCCTAAGCCGCCTAATTTGTCTTCGGCGGCGCGGGCGGTCTTCGCGGAATGCGCGGTGACTTCTGCGCAAC
>Ga0209190_1001946_pt1 | contig 14210 bp, 17 predicted proteins | sample M_140205_XF_Meta_FD_187315 | JGI IMG/M metagenome (GOLD analysis project Ga0209190, IMG submission 187315) | Freshwater microbial communities from Lake Montjoie, Canada to study carbon cycling - M_140205_XF_MetaG (SPAdes) (version 2) | ecosystem: Environmental > Aquatic > Freshwater > Lake... | reverse complement strand
ATGCTAATAAAATAATAAAAACTATAGTAAATTAATGAGAGCATTTATGAACTTTCCTCCAAATTCCTCAAAATAGAAAATAATTTATGGATTTCTCCTCCAAATTCCTCAATTTAGAAAATATTTATGAAAAACTCCTCCAAATTCCTCCAAATAGAAAAACTATTTAAATATACCTAGTATAATATATTAATGGACAAAGTAATGGACAAAGTAATGGACAAATATGAATGCAACTTATGTTCCAAACAGTTTTTAACAAAGGGTAATTATTTACAACATTTACAAAGATTAACCTTATGTAATAATGTAAATAATTTAGAAAAATGTCAATATTGTAATAAATCATTTAGGAACAAATATAATCGTTTAAGACATGAATCTTCTGTTTGTCAAGAGAGAGTCAAACAGAAAGAAAAACAAATACAAGATACTAGAATGAAAGAAATGGAAGAGAAAAATAAAAAATTAGAGGAAAAACTATTGGAACTCGAAGTGATGGTGAAAAATGGGATCAACCCTTTAACAACTAATAATAGTAATAATACTAATAGTAATAATACAACAACTATTTTACAGAATAATACTTTTGTTTTAAATAAATATGGTTATGAAGATCTAAGTCATATTTCTGAAAATAAAATGATTCATATTTTCAGAAATTGTTTTTTGAGTGTTCCTACTTTTATTAAAATGAAACATTTTTCAACAGATAAACCTGAAAATCATAATGTATACATTGCTGATATTAAAAGTCAATATGCTCTTATTTATAATGGTGTTAAATGGATGATTACTGATAAAAAACAATTACTTCATGACATGTATGATGAAAACTGTGATTATTTAGTTTGTGAATATAAAGAGAGAAAATCACAGTTAGATAAAACTACTTTGGAAACTTTCAATAAATTTATTAATAGTAAAGATGATGATCACATTATGAATACTGTAAAAGAAAATATTAAACAAATGCTTTATAATGAAAAAGATATGGCTATCGAAGTACGCAAAAAATAAGGTCGAAGGAAATACCTTAATTAAACCGATCCCAAGATTCTCAATAATTCATTTTCCCATTTTGCAGTAATTTCATAAACCTTCAGCATTTTATTTGGATATTGTTGTAACGGATAAAATGGACTTACTAAATCATTATCACAATAACTGAGTAAAGTAATTACAATACCTTTATGTATTGGATTTGTATAATCAAATGGATATTCATTTAATTTATCCATACTTAAATTCCATATATAGTTATTTGTTTCAAACTTTTCTTTTTCATTTAACGTTTCATTATTTAATAATTTATTTATGATTGATTTGATTGGAATAGTATAATCTAATTTAACCATTAAATTATATGGAGTTGATAATTTTGCAAATTCTGTGACCATATTTTCAAAATAGTGTTTATCCCTATCTACATTTTCTAGCTTACACCGATTTGCTAAAATATGAATAGGTGGGTTTGGTAAATTATTACAATATAAATTGATAGTTACATCGGGTTCATCTGGATGACTAATTATATATTCAAAATCGTTTGCAGATGGATATCCCAATATTTCTCCTAATTGAGCTGATGTGCTAATGATCTCTGGTTTATATGATTTTTTTGAAATAATGATACCTGAACAGCATTCAGTATGAAGTAACTCTGGGAACTGCTTTAAAAGTTCAAATAAGATCTGATCAGTTTTCTCTCTTTTGTCAAAATATTCATTATAATTAATTGGTTGAACTAAAAAGGCTGGTCTTAGATCGTTTTGAACTAAGATTGCGTTTACTATTATACTTTGATCCATATTTAAAGAGAGAAATAGTATTTAAATCAATTTATAGAATAAATATAAAAATTAAATATATTTCAGCGGCAAAGCCGCTCGTTTGCCTCCACCTTTACAAAGGTGGAAATAAAGCGTCAAGTTGTCAAAAAAAAATTGAAATAAAAAGGAAAAAAGAGAATAAAAGTAATAAAACAAAAGTAATTAATAATGAATAACGAAATGATGAGTCAATCATTAGAGAGAGAAATGATAAAATTAATAATTCGGGCACAGAGGGAAGTGCTGGAGGTTTGTAGCAAAGAATATAATTTTGATATTAATGCAGCGATGTTGTTAGTAAATGCAGGTATGGAGCGAAAGGATAAGAAGCAGACCATAGCAAAGGTGGTGAAGGAGCCATTAGAATTGGATGGCGACCGCAAGCGCAATTGCAAGGAGAAGAAAGAGAGAGCAAAGAAGGCAGTGAAGGAGTTGATCGAAGGGGATAGAAATTGCAAAAGCAAAGGAAGACCAAAGAATCCAGAGAAAGTAGTGGAAGTGGAATCGACAGAGAATTTGTTTGAGCAATTGGTGAATACACAATTGGAACAAGAGGAGGACGTAGCGTGCTGCGTAGTGTTCCAAACGAAGGAAGAGAAGAAGACGGAAGAAGGTGGGGAAAAAGTGGAACGAGGATTAATGTCAGTAGAAGAAAAGGAGACAAAGGTAGCGAATAAATTGGAAGAAAAGGCGACCGCAAATGCAGCAAAGGAGCAAGAGAAGTTGGCAAAGTTGGAAGCAAAAGAAGCAGAAAAGTTGGCGAAAGAAGCAGAGAAAGCGAGCGCAAGCGCAAAAGCAAAGTTGGCAAAGGAAGCAGAGAAAGCGAGCGCAATTGCAGCAAAAGAGCAAGAAAAGTTGGCAAAGGAAGTAGAGAAAGCGAGCGCAATTGCAGCAAAAGAGCAAGAAAAGTTGGCAAAGGAAGTAGAGAAAGCGATCGCAATTGCAGCGAAAGAGCAAGCAAAGTTGGCAAAGACGAGTGCAAAGGCGAGCGCAAGTTCTAAGGAACCGACCACCTCTAGCGGAATTGCATCAGGGTCAGATACAGATACGTCATCTAATTCGGTGAAAAATGCGACATCCAAGAAGACAAAAGAAACTGCAGAAAGAATAGAAAAAGAAACAAATGATGTAGAGTACCAAGCAAAGATGAAGGAGTTGAGCGAAAAACTGGAAGCAGCACCAGGACATAAACTGGTGATGCCAGTAGCAAGCGTAGAAGTAGTAGCGGTTCCAGCAGTAGCAACTCTAAAAGTGAAGTCGTTCAAATATGAAGGAGTAACATATTTTAGAGAGAAGACAACAGGTGCGATCTATGACAAGGAGACGAATGATCATCTAGGACAATGGAATGAATCGACACAAAAGATAGAGTTTTTGGAACCAGAAGAGGAGCTCGAAGAGGAGGAGGAGTCGGCGGGCGAATCAAGCGAAGAGGAGGAGGAGGAGGAGGAGGAGTCAGCATAGATAGTTAGATAGCCAATAAGTAATTTAATATTGTAATTTAATAACCCTTTTTTCATTAAAACGTCATAAATCGTTTCAATACTGGTTATTTAAATAATGACTCATTTCCGGGATAGCATATATGATGTAATTGCGGCAATTCCGCTTGCGGTCGGTTCATAGAACTTGCAGTCGCCATCCAACTTTGGCAGCATAATTGGCGATCCTATTTGCGATCCTATTGGGTGAACCCCTTAATTAAGGGTGCATACTCGACTACAAGTTCTAAGGAACCGACCGCAAGCGGAATTGCGTGCTTTCTCTCTTTATTTTAGTTAAAAAGTAAAAATAAAGAATTCAACTTACTTAGAAAAGAAGTCTCTTGCACTAGGTATACTAGGTTGTTCAGTTTTAAGTTTATTAATATGTGCGAGTTTATCTAGTTCTATTTTTTCAAAGTGAGCATCACGAATGGCCTGTTCTTTTTCCCAACGAGCATGCTAATATGCTTCAATCTTTAAATTTAAAGCAGTGATTCTGGGTTTAATTTTCTCATAGTATTGTTTTTTACTAGCAGCAAGTTTTTGTTCTTTAATTTTAGGATATCGTTTAGCATCATATTTACTCTGTTGTTCTTTCTTCTTTTGATTAAGTAATAATTCAACAGATATATTTTGTTGATTTAATCCATTAATTTCCATAAATTCATTTAAATTTTGTGATCCCATAGATAAATTACATGAATGACAAATAGGTATTAAATTATCAATACTTAGTTCTCCACCAGTTGATTCACTAATAATATGACCACAATCAAATGTTAATTGTGTAATATCACTTAATTTACAACACATGCATTTTATTTTGCCAATGTCTTCACCAATATATGTGTTCCAAACAAGTCGTTTCATAACATGAGAAATTTTTTGTTTTTTATAAGGAATTTTTATGGTTTCATCTATTTCATTAACAATATTTTCATCTATTTTATTAACAATATTTTCATCTATTTTTTCATTGTTAAATTTTATTTGCTTAACTAATTGTAACAGTTTTTGCTCTTCTAGTAATTTAGGTTTAATTTTTTCTTGATAATATTGTTTACTTGCAGCAATTTTGGTTTCTTTATTTTTTTCATAATGTTTTCGTTGATATTCTTTTTTCTTTTCATTCTTTAATAAAATTTGTTCTATTGCTATATCCATATACAAATATATATAGATATATTTAATATAGTTATTCCCATATAGTTATTCCCAGATTTAGTTTTCTATTTATTCAGTTTTAAAAAAGAGAGAAATATACTACCAATTTTATTCTCCATTTTGCGATCCATTTGCCTTACCATATATGCTCACATATTCTCATAAATCGGTTCGTCACTCAGCGGTCTTATCATCACTCATATGTCGATTCTTATATAAGGGCCTTATTGGTGATCCTATTGACTGTCTAGTTAGGTGTCCTGTTCGGGGTCCTATTCGAGGTCCGGTTGGGCAGCCGTGTAGGGGCGCCGGCGCACAGTGCAGAGGACATTCTACTCTTTCTCTCTTTATTTTAATTTAAAAGTAAAATAAAGAATACAAATTAGATGTCCCAATTAATATGAATCTGTTTCAAAAAATCATTATCCACTTTATATACAACTTTAACTATCCAATCGGCAGGCATAGTAAGCATTCCAATATTCATTTGTCCATAATCTATTAAATTCTCAGCTATATATTGATATTTACAAACACGAATTGTATCAGTTACCCCTTTAAGAATATCAATAAATTCTGCCTCAAAAATAACATAACTAGTATCATCTATTTTCTCATAAAAAGTATATCTTTTACCAGCAATTAACTTATCTATTAATTTATCCATTAATTTATCCATTATATATTTTACTATTTTATATTTAAATATGATTCAAGAAGATCTTCTCTCTTTATTAAGATATAAAACTAAAATAGGTAAAGAAAATATGTTCCAACATATATCTTTTTTATTATTCGCCTATTTATTTGCATCAATCCAAGAATGGACAATACATAAGTATTTAATGCATTCAACTAATGATCAGGTAAAATCATTATCCATTTATAATAATCATCAACTCCATCATAAAACAACAAATAACACAGATTATAAAACCGATCCATCAAGTCATAAATATATTTGCATAAATTTTATGTCTACAAATGGTCTAATACAAATATCAATACTATTATTAATGAATACATTTTTTTTACATCAATTATTTTCACATAAAATATCAACCATATTTATTTTAATAACAACATCAACATTATTAGCAATTAATATATTAGTTTGGAATACATATCATTCACTAGTTCATCAAATAGATCCTAAAACAATATGTCAACCTTATACTTATTTATCAAAAACCCAGCAAAATTATTTAATGAATACCTCTTATATACAATGGTTAATTGCAAACCATCAAGAACATCATAAAACAACCAACAGCAATTTTAATATTGTTTTTCCAGGAGCGGATTATATTTTTGGAACCTATAATTTAAACGACGACCTACAATAAGGAACCGACCGCCTCTAGCGGAATTGCAAACTAACTAATTACAATATCAACATCAAACCCTGGTCCTAACATTAAAGCCAATTCATTCTTTTTCTCTATAAAAAATGACATATATTTAATAACTTTCACTTTATTACACATTTGAGCATATACTTCAACTTCTCCATAATTATCCTTACCATCCTTACCATTCTTACCATTCTTACTTACTAATAAAACAACTCTAATATTTCCTTTTCGCATAGGCAAACTAGATGCATAAAAATAAAAATCGCCTAATTGTTGTGCAAATAAGAAACCATAAGTAGTATCTAATAAATGAATATTAAATGTATTATTATATAGAATATATCGTGTTTTTCTCTCTACTAAATCATCAACAATTAAATATTTTATTTCATATTCAATTAATGAATCCAAAATATGAATAAAACCAGGATCTACATCATCATCATAAATCTGCAACTGGCAAAGATTACGATAATTCATTTTTAAAAGATGACATTGAATCGCTAAATCAAACCATATTTTTTCTTTAATTTTTTTGATTTCTTTTTGCATGGCCTTTTTATTTTTAGTTTCCGGTTTCATAATCTAACAAGTTTTATAAAAAATTGAAATACTTTTCTGGAAAGTATTCTAATGTATTAACCAATCCAAAGAACTAATAATAAATGAATTCATTACCACAATTAGATTGCAATTATTGCCATCAAAATCATAATATAAAATTTTGTCCTAAACTCTTAAAAAAGAGAGAAGAACAAGAACAATTAAAAAAGGTAAGAGAAACAGATTTAACTGATAATTTTCCTAAATTAGCAAAGGTATCAGTAGAGTCAACTAGCGCTAGCGCTAGCAGCAGCAGTAGCAGCAGCAGTAGCAGTAGCAGTAGCAGTAGCAGTAGCAGTAGCATAGCAAAACCATTAGCCACTTCGTGGGCAAAATTAGTAAAAATTACAGGTGATCTAAAAGTTATTCAAAAGGTAAGTAATCAAAATGATTTAATAAAACAACAAAAAGAAGAAGCGTGGCAATCCAGACAACAAAAACAAAAAGAAAATCAAAAAAAATATGAAGAAAGAGAAAGAATCTGGCAATCAGAGCAACCAAAACGAATGTATGACAAATATGGACCCAATTGGTTTCATAAAACTGAACAAACTAATGAAGATTGCGATGAAGCTGATAATTTAAGAAGAGATGCGGATTATAACCAAACTTTAAGAGATCAAGAAATAAACCAAAGTATTCAAGATAAGAAAGATTTAACTGAACATAATGAGAGAACAATGACACCTGCCAAGTTTCAAGAATGGCTTGAAGAAGATATGGAAGAAACAGAAGCTGAATATAAAACTTCAAAATTTTTCGAAGAGGCTTCATTTATGCAGCAAGCAGATCCAGATAAATGCGAAATATATTGTAGAACAGGAATAATGGAATCAAATGCGTGGCCTAAAAAATAAATAGATAGCACAAAAATAAATAGATAGCACAAAAATAAACTTTAATTAATAATTAACTTTTTTTAATCATCTAATCATCTAATCATCTAATCATCTAATCATCTAATCATCTAATCTTCTAATCTTCTAATCTTTTCTCTCTCTCTTTATAACAATGAAAATGAATCCACAAATATTATGTTTCACTAGTATATTATTTTTAGTAGGGTTATATTTTTTTATAATCAAACCACCACATCAAAAAACCAACCCAGAATATTTTCTAGCAACATTACTAGTAATATGTTCAATAGTATCTGTTTTATTCTGGTCAAATCCAATAAAAAAATCACAAATGCATAAAATAGATAAACTAGTTGCTAGAATTACAATTACAATTTTTATTTTATATACATTATTTTATAAACAATTAAACACAAATTCATTAACATACATTTACTTTTATTTATTTTTAATACTAGGAGGAGCAATAGCATTTTATACAAGTCATTATTATTCATCAAAAAACTGGACAAGTAATGAACATATTTTATCACACGGAATAGCACATATACTAGGAATAATAGGAATATGTTATGCATTTTAGCAATTGTTTGTAGTTAGTTTAGTGTTTTGTTCTAATTTTTACACCTTTTCTCTTCTACTCTCTTCTACTCTCTTCTACTCTTTTCTCTCTTTATAAACAATAAAACTGAGTCTACACTAGGAATAATAATTTTAGCAAGTAAATATGCTAGAAGTGGTCGTCACGATTATTTACCATAATACCATTTAGAATAACTTTTTATTTGTGTAGGAGAACATTTTTTTGTATTAAGTGAAGAACATTTATCACATTCACTACTAAATTTATTATATAATTTTAATGTTTTAGGTTTTATTTTACCATTTTTTTTATAAATATTACCTATTTTATTATTAATTTGTTTGTATTTTTTACAAGATTTACATTTTAATGATTTATAATGAATTTTACAAGCATTTTCAACAAATTTTTCATCATTATCTTTTAAAATATTTAATTTAGTTTTTTGCATTATAATATAACGCAACAAATAAATAGAAAAAATTGAAATACTTTTATACCAATTTATTCAACTCATTAATAAAATAAAATGCAAACTCGACAAGCACAACAATCCTTAAAAATATCAACTCTAAGACCCTCAAAAGTCGCACATCATTTAAATAAATATACGAAAAAAGTAGAACGTCATTGTTCATGTTGCAAACAACCTAATCATACAATAAATAATTGTGACGATTCTCGTATATACGATTTACAATTAGATTGTGAACGATCATTAATTACAATAAGAAGTGAGATTGCCTACAAATATTGGCTAACTAATCATGTTGATCATATAGTTGCCAAAGCATTATGTTTAAATTTAGGATTAGTGAAAACATCAAAACAGGTAAGCACAAAAGAAAAAATAATAAATATATTAATGGAAGCATATTGGTTCTTTGATGAAAGAGATAGACATTATAATGATGTAATTCGACAAATAGAATTATTAGAAATACAGAGAAATATGTTGGAAGAAATGATCGATGAAGAGGCTCAAGACCAAGACCAAGACCAAGACCAAGAAGACCAAGAAGAAGAGAAAGATGCTAGATCATTTATGATTGGTGTTTATCATAAAGAATATGCACAATTATGTCAAGATTTTCATATTACAGATCACGAATGCCCTATATGCCAAGAAAGTAAAACAGAAAGTCCAGAAAAAACATATAATATTTATAATGAATGTGGACATCAAATTTGCACAGATTGTTTTAAAAATTCATTAAAAAGTTTACCAGAACATAAAGAATTATGTTGTGCTATTTGCAGAAATCAAGTGATCCAAATTACTGCTCCATCAGATGAAGAATCAACTGGTCTATTTGAAATTGTATTAGGACTAGCCAAACCCTAGCTAGCCAAACCCTAGCTAGCCACTTTATTCGTATTCTTTATTCGTATTCTTTATTTACTATTTATTTTGTAATTAACTATTTTCTAATTTTTTTCTGTTGTCGTTCTAAAAATAATACTTTATCTAATTCCAACGCACTAAGTAAATGTTCCTTTTTCTCTAATTCAATTTCTTTTGCTTCAGTAGTAAATTCAAATATTTTCAAATATTCTTTCTCTGTATTTTTATATTTTTTATTTAATGATTCTAAAATAGATTCTACTTTTTCAATATCTGTTTTTATTAAATTCATACTGTATAATAAACTATTTGCAATTATATCCGCATCTTCCAAACTTAAACTCCAATTTTCCATATTAAGTTATGTCAAGTTTTTATAAAAAAATTGAAAAACTTTTTTAAAATAGTATTGTAAGTATTCTTATCAAAATAATGTCGAACGAACTTAATACTGAATTTTTAAATCAATCAAACTCGTGTTTTATACACGCATTAACTACTAGCGAATTAGCTAGTAAAACCAATCAAGGTAACCAATTATTAAATATAGATAACACTAATTTTATTTCAACAGGTTTAGCAAAAGAACCAGAAAAAGAACCAGAACAAATAGCAAGACCAGTCTTGAAAAGAGGCGTTCATATCAATGAATGCTTAGAAGAGGAAGAAGAAGAGGAAGAGGAAGAAGAAGAGGAAGAAGAAGAGGAAGAGGAAGACGTCAAGGCACAATGCATAGAACACGATTTGGAACAACAACGACCCGATCTAGTTTGGTCTGATTGGGCAAACCGATTAATTACAAAAAAAGATTTTGAAACTTTTATGGGATTTGTAGAACCAATAGTAAAATCAATAATTGTAACAATAGACCCAGTAAAGGACCCAGTAAAGGACCCAGTAAAGGACCCAGTAATAGAACCAGAAAAAGAAGAATTAAGAGTCAATCTGTTACAATTGCTTTTGTCAAGATACAGAATGAAAGCTGTAAAAATAAATGAAATCATTATGAGACAAATGAAGGAAAAAGAAGCAGCCAAAGAAAAAGAAGATGATGATTTTTGTGAATCAGATCATGAAGATATGAAAGAAGAATATGAAAAAGAAAACAGAGAAGAAAAAAAGCAAAATGAAAGCACATTTACAAATTTTAATGACTTATCAGATTGTTTTGAAACAAAAGAAGAAAATGAAGACAATGAAGAAAATGAAGAAGAACAAATGCCGCCATTAGAAGACCACGTATGCTCCAAGTTGCAAGCAGAACTTAACCAAATTCAAATTTCATTTGAAAATCCAATTTGGGAAGAAGAATATGAACTTAACAAAGTCAGAATAATCAAAACACATTCTCAACATGAATGCAATTGCTGCCCACCTCCCCCATTACCTAAAAAACTTGCTTGCCTCTTCTAAATATTAACTATAAAACTAAATAAAAAATAATTAATATAGACTAGAAATTTTAATGTAAAACTTATAATCATTTAACTAACTTTTTTTTTATTAATTAATTACAAACAAGCACAAATAAATAACAAAAGCATCTGCGTTGTTGGTTCCCTCCCCAGCACCTTTACCTTTCCGAAGAAATACATTGTTTCTGTCCATTCTTTAGTCCATTCTTTAGTTCATTCTTTAGTCCATTCTTTAGTTCATTAAATAAATTAGAAATAAAAGTAAATTTATAATTGGTCGGTTTATACACAATTTTGGAATCTAATATTCCAATTTTTATATTTAACTCAAATGGTTTCATATCATCAGAGTAATAAGAAGAATAAGAAGATTCGTAATTCATTTTTGAAAATAATACATACAATACTATATTAAAAAAGCATTTCAATTTTTTAATAAATTACAAAATAACCTAACTAAGCAAAACAACATAACCTAACTAAGCAAACATATCAGCAATCAATCCTTTTTTACGATCCTGCACTGCATTTACATACTGATCCATACTCTCTAAATTGCTTAGGGGGTCGCCATTTTCTCCATCCCCATTCTCTCCAAATTCTTTAAGCAATTGGTGGGATGACGACCCCAAGTGTAATTGGTGGGATGACGACCCCCTAAGTAATTGGTCCCGCGACAGCTCATCCATCTCATACTTAAATACAAACACCGGCAATTCCTGTCCAATACGATGACAACGAGCCACAGCCTGTGCTTCAACTGCAGGATTCCAATTAGGAGAAACAAAATAAACTTCTGAATAATGTTTCTGTAAATTTAATCCTTCACATCCAGTTTGTATTTGAACAACCAAAGCTTCATACTTATCATTTAATCGTCCAAATTTATCCTTTTTTGTTTTGACCCGTCCATCCAAATTTGCAACACAATACATTCCACCCAATAGCAATCGCTTCATCACCTCATCAATCTCTTTAATAAACCTACAAAATATTAATTTACCTGCACCATTACCTTTTCTTCCAAGAATAGTTTCAATAACCGCATCCATTTTACTACTACTTAATGATTCTAAAATTGCAATTTTACTTTTATTTTTACTAACATTTGTACTCAATAAAGAAGGCAATGTGCATATTTTCTGCGCTAATAAAATTGTTCTCAATTTTTCAGATCTTGCACGTTTTAATTGAGAATGAATTGCATATGCCATTGTTCTCTCTTCTTCTGTTTTCCAATTTACAATTTTTTTTTTCTCCAACAATTCAGGAATAATAATACCTACCTCTTTTTTAGTGCGATGTAAAACATATAATCTGAAAAACTCTCCAATATTTTCTTTTTCAGTATAATAACTACGCGGCAGTCCAAGCACAGAACAAAGTAAATAGAAATCCTTTTGTTTATTTTGAATTGGTGTTCCAGTAATCAACCACCTAACCCCAGTTTGTAATAATCGTGCACCTTTATAACGACTATTCGCATTTCTCAAATGATGTGCTTCATCAAAAGCAACACGATTCCATTTAATACAATGTAATATTGATAAAGGCACCAATTTTTCTTGTTGTTTTTTATTTAATGCCACTGTAGAGTATGTTGTCAAAACTATATAAGATTTTTCTAAATCACTTACCTTAATTTTCTTCTTCCCCAGTCCATGATAAATAAGTGGTTTATACCCAGTCAATCTAAAAATCTCTGACGCCCATTGCTCAATCAAACTGTTTGGTAATACAATTAATGTTTTCATCATAAAATTCGCAAATATGATACCTAACATAGTAATCGTTTTTCCTAAACCCATTTCATCAGCAATGAACCCACCTCGAATTCTATCATGACTAATCAACTTTTCTTGATCTGTTCCTTTACTTAATTCATTTTCAATGGCCCACTTAACACCATCAAATTGGTATTGTTTAAAATCTAAACCACTCTTCTGAATGAAGGATGTAAAGATATTCATATTCTCAAGTATTCGTTCTTTCAATTTTATTCATCATACTTTTTAAAAACTTAATGAAATTTTTTTCAATTTTTTTAAAAAAATAAAAAATAAAAAATAAAAAATAAAAAATAAAAAATAAAAAATAAATAAAACATCAAGTTTTTTATAAAAAATTGAAATACTTTTTATAAAACTAATCAAAAGTATTTTAACCAAACACTCTTACGAATAACGAATATGTCAAATAATTTTCAATCAAATAATAAATCAAAAATGAACTCCTCTATGGAGTCAAAAACGGGATCAACAATGTGGGCAAGGGGTATGTCTAGCGAATCACACCCCCCTACGCGCAATCAAATGGGGGCACGTGGTGGTATGCATCGCGAAACACCACCCCCTACATGCAAAGTATGCATTGCCGCTGGTAAAGCAGACTTTAATCATTTTGTCAAGAATCTAGATGGAACAACAAATTGTCCAACATTACTTTCTCAAAGTTGCCGCTATTGCAAAGAACCAGGACATACAACAAAATATTGTCCAGTTTTAGCGCAACACAAGAAAGAAGATGATATGCTGTTGAGACGTGCTTCAAATGCAACAACACCATTAGCAGGAGCAAAAACAATGATTAAACCCAGTTTTACCAGCGCAAATGCATTCTCTGCATTAGATGATTCAGATGAAGAAACCCAATCTTCTAAAAAAATGAAGACAAAAAGCTCACAACAAATGGACTCAAGGGGGTCACAACCCCCTAATAACGGTAACAAACATTCTACAACTATTAAAACTAACAATTTCTCTATTACAGGTTCCCCTAAAACAAAACAAGCAGAAGCAGAAGCATTTCCATCATTGCCCAAGAGTGATAAACCAAATTATGCGGCTATTGCTGCAAAAGCAGAAGCAAATGAAAGATCTGCTAAGATCCAAAAAGAAAAGGAAGCAAAAGAAGCAAAACTAAGAGAAGAACAGGCTTCTTTGGTTCAAATCACAGGATTAGCTGGTCAAAAAGTGGTTCAGCAAACACAACAAAAACAAGCACAACCACAATCACAACCACAACAAAAAGATTATCCAATTGTTCTTACACCAAAACAACTTGCAGATACTTGTTCAAAAAGAGAATATCCAACGATGCTTACAACCGAAGAACTTGCAGATTTTCAAGCGTGCGGTGATTATATTTATGATTATATTGGATTCAGTCATAAATTAATTGTCGATTGTTGCAAAACCAAACTTGGAATAAATATAACACTTGAAGAAGTGCAAGAATTTCTTAGCGCAGGCAAAATTACTGGTATGCTTATGGAATTGGAACACGCAGAAGTTATTGAATTAATTAAACATTCAAAAGATTTGGATAATAGACTTGCTGATGCAGTTGAAACAATCAATCAAGCATTTCCATTACCAGCAAAACCAGTATCAAAACCAGTAGCAAAAGTTTGCACGTGGGCTCAAGAAGAAGATTCAGAAGATGAAGAAGCTGTGCCAGAGGACAATTCCGCTTGGTAAGGCGGGCGTTAAGAGATCCAAAAGAAAGTAGATAGCAAAAAAAAAAAATAAAAAAAAGTAGATAGCAAAAAAAAGAATAAAAAAAAGTAA
>Ga0209190_1001945_pt1 | contig 14216 bp, 18 predicted proteins | sample M_140205_XF_Meta_FD_187315 | JGI IMG/M metagenome (GOLD analysis project Ga0209190, IMG submission 187315) | Freshwater microbial communities from Lake Montjoie, Canada to study carbon cycling - M_140205_XF_MetaG (SPAdes) (version 2) | ecosystem: Environmental > Aquatic > Freshwater > Lake... | reverse complement strand
GATAATATGAATTTTCCTAATTTACAAGATTTACATTGTGATAGTAATCAATTAACAGCGTTACCTGATAATATGAATTTTCCTAATTTACAATATTTTAATTGTTTTAGGAATCAATTAACAGCATTAACTAATAATATGATTTTTCCTAATTTAATAGATTTTAGTTGTGATAGTAATCAATTAACAGCGTTACCTGATAATATGAATTTTCCTAATTTAATAGATTTTAGTTGTAATAATAATAAATTAACAGCGTTACCTGATAATATGAATTTTCCTAATTTACAAAGATTTAGTTGTTCTGATAATAAATTAACATCATTGCCGGATAATATGAATTTTCCTAATTTACACTCATTTAGTTGTTCTGATAATAAATTAACATCATTACCTGATAATATGAATTTTCCTAATTTAAAACATTTTAATTGTGTTGATAATAAATTAACGTTTCTACCTGACAATATGAATTTTCCTAATTTAAAAGAGTTATATTGTTCAGGTAATGAATTAACGTTTCTACCTGATAATATTAATTGTCCTAATTTACAAGAATTAATATGTGATGATAATCAATTAACAACATTACCTGACAATATGCATTTTCCTAATTTACAAGAATTAATTTGTTATAATAATAAATTAACATCATTACCTGATAATATGAATTTTCCTAATTTACAAAGATTTGATTGTTATCATAATTATTTAACGTTTCTACCCGATAATATTAATTGTCCTAATTTACAATATTTTAATTGTTCAAGTAATCAATTAACGTTTCTACCAGATAATATGAATTTTATTAATTTACAATATTTCGATTGTAATTATAATCTATTAACATCGTTACCTAATATGAATTTACCTAATTTACTAGAATTGTATTGTTCTAATAATAAGTTAACATCCATACCTGATAATATGAATTTACCTAAGTTACGACGATTTAATTGTTCTGATAATAAATTAACATCATTACCATTATGTATTTTAAATTTTAAAAATCTTCAGGTATTTACAAATTGCACAGTTTATTGATAGAATAAAAAATAAAAAAAATAAAAAGAGAGTGAAAGATAGAGAAAGAAGAAAGATTAAATTGTTAGCTCAAACTGATGCAAATAAAGTGTGTGTATATATTATTTGTACATTAACTCGGTTCTTATAACATATTTAATACCACTAATTAATTTTGGAACTTCATGTAAAATATTTTGATCCATTAAACAAATTAATCCTATTTTTGGAGTTATTGAAATGTCATTTTCATTTTTATCATCAATTAAAAATTTGGTGTTTCCACCTTCGTAATCATCATTAAGATAAATAAGTACTGTTATTAATGATATTTCATTTTTATCATTTTTATAATGTTCATCGGTATGTTTTGCGAAATGATCCCCATTATTATATTTCAAAAATCTAAATCTTGGATTAATTTCACAAAATTCCATATCATTATATTTATTTGGAATTATGTGAGCTATTCTTTTATACAATATTTTAGCAAAATCAATACTATCAATGATACATCGTAATGATTTTCTAATTTCTAAAAAATAATGTTCTTTTTTATATTTATCAGTATATGAACTTGCTTGAACAAATCCAACGTTTTCTGAATAAATAATTAAATTGCTACATTCTTCATCTGAAAAAACATTATTTATTAATGATAAATGTAAATTGTTACAATTTATTTTTTCACATATCAAATAATTATAGTTTTTATTTTTCTTGTTTTTCAAACCTAAAATAGTATCCATATTTACTTTAATTTAAAGATTATTCTTTATATATAAAAACTAAATTAAAGATTTATATATAAAAACTAAATTTTATTGATAGAATAAAAAATAAAGATTAAATTGTTAGCTCAAACTGATGCAAATAATGTGTAAATAAATGCTTTAATCTTCAATTAAATAACGACTAGAAAATAAATTATCTTGTTTTATAACTTTGCCATCGCTTGATAATAAATATTGAACGACATAAATATATTTACCTTTAAATTTATCATCATTATTCAGTCTCTCAATTAATCTACCTACAAATATAAGTGTTTCTTCAAATTCATCTGCCATAATTCCATCTATATCAGTTTCTCCAATTGTAATGAAATAAGCAGTTTTATTTATTGACATTATAATTTATATGTTTTATAACTTTATACTTAAATACCCAATAATTTATGCGTAAATTATATAAAATTGAAATCTTTTATTTATTAAATAATAAATAAAGAAATGGATAAAGAACAAACATTGACCGAATTAATTAAACAAAATAATTCTGGTCCACGTATAAATTATTCTGGTGATTACGTGCCGAGAATTATAATTACTCCAACTAGACAATTGGTTGTACCTGACTCAGTTGTAATTTGTTCAATAACACACGAAAATAACAAAGAAGACCTAATAAGTCTCTCCAATATTTGTAAAAAAAATGATGAAGAACCAGATAATTGGTGGTTTTGCTCAAAATGTCACAGAAAAATTATAGATGGTGAATATCATAAAAAATATTGTAATTCAAAAAAAGAAAAACATAAACATAAATTGACAAAAGACTATACTAAACAATTTGTAAAAGATGGACGTTGTTTTCGGTGTGGAAAAAAAGACCATTATATTTTAGATTGTACGTATCCTTTTTAAAAAAATATAATAATTATATAATGAAAATTCCAATTCGATATGTACCCACTAAATTAACGAGTGCGGATAAACAAAAACAAATTGCTATGATATTAAAATCGAAAAAAATGTATAAACAACACAAATATTATACCCGCAAGCCTATCACCTCTTACAAAAATAAAACATCAAAACACGTTTTAAATGCTCGTAAAATATACAATATTGAAAATGTGATGCCGAATAAAGAATTGGCACTTAAAACGGGATGTACAATTGAGGCATTAAAGGAAATTGTAAAACGAGGCGAGGGGGCTTACTACTCTTCGGGCTCGCGGCCAAACCAGACAGCTCAATCGTGGGGATTGGCTCGTTTGGCAAGCTCTTTGACCGCAGGAAAAGCCGCAGCCGTCGATTACTCTATCCTTGATAAAGGATGTAATCACAATGGAAAAGCGTTCGTATTAGCGAATAAATCAAGAGAAAAATATAAATACGGGCATTCAAAAACAAAAAAATCAGTGTTTAAAATTAAAAATGTGTAAATGTTTTTATAATGGTATATAACACATATATTTAGAATTGTCATAAGTTACATCAAATTCTTTTGGTAAATCGTGTTTGTCCCATATACATTTAGAAAAAAATCTAGCTAAATATCCATCATAATGCCCACATTGTAATTTTACTTTTTCATTCCATTTTGGATATGTTCTATTTAAATAATCATAATAATTATTAGGCACAAATATAGGTATATTACCGTACATTTTTATTTTTAATGGAAATAACTCATTTTCTTTAAAATATTCTTTTTTAAAAGCATAATTTATTATAGAATAATTATTATTTTTGTATTTATTTTTTTCAAAAATCATTATATCAATAAACGTATTACAATTATATTTTTTAAATTTATAACCATAATATGTTGATTTAAAATAATATGTATCATTTTTATAATTTTTTATTTTATGTTCATCTTCAATTAATACACCTATATCAATATCATCGTCAGTTGGCATTAATCCACCATTTCTCTCTACTCCTAATAAAGAGCCTCCTATTAAAAAATAACGTACATCATTTTTATTTGAAAATTTTATAAATTCTTGTAATAATTCTTTTAATTCTTTTAATTGTGTTTTATTTAAAGTTAAATGGTTGTAATTACACTGGGTATATGGTTCACTAATTTTACTTGTTTTTATTATTAAAAATACGAGTATTATTAAAAATATTATTAAAATATTTATGTTTTTAAATATATTATTTTTAATCCTCATTATAGTTATATGAGAATTTATTGTAGTGGTGTCTATGATTTATGTCACGTAGGACATATGAAATTTTTTGAATATGTATCTAATTTATATCCAAATTCCACACTTATTGTAGGAGTTCATAGTGATAATGATACAGAATCGTATAAAAGAAAACCTATTATAAATGAAAAAATACGTTATGAAACTTTAAAATATTGTAAATATGTTGATAGTATAATTGAAAATGCTCCTTTACAAACAACTAAAGAGTTTATGATAACACATAATATTGATATGGTCGCAATATCTGAAGATTATATAAATGATGAAAAAAACTTTTTTTTTCACCAAGGAGCATTCGAATTAAATAAATATGTTTATATTCCTCGAACAAATTATATTAGTACAACTAATATTATTTCTTTATGTAAGGATAACAAGTAAATAGTTGTATATTTTGTTCAATTATATTTATAAATTTATCCATACTAACTGAATTACCAATCGTTACTCTTACAAAACCACTTTCATATTCTTCTTTATTTCTTATAAGTATTTTATTAAATCTTAATATTTCAATTAAATCATACATTTTATTACCAACATAAAAAAATACGAAATTAGCATAAGAATAAATATAAAAAATTTTATTCTTATCGAATACATTATAAAGTTTGTTTTTTTGATTATTCATTTCTTTAATATTATTTATATAATGTGATATATTTTGATATACAAAACATCCACATTCAGTTGAAAGATAAGATAAATTCATAATATAATTTTTATTCATTTCTTTTATTCGTTCATCACAACTTACAACATATCCTAGTCTTATTCCAGCTAATCCATATGCTTTTGAAAATGTTCTAGTAACTATTAAGTTAGAATAATTATTTACTATTTCTATACAAGAAGACGCATCTGAAAATTCTATGTATGCTTCATCAACAACAAATAAACACTTGTATTTAACTAAGCATTTTTTTAAACACTCAAAATTAATAATACTACCTATTGGATTATTTGGATTTACTATATAAACCATCGAGTTTTCATCTATATCATAATTTTTTAAATAATCGTCTATATCATAATCATTTTTATGAATATCAAACGGTATTAATGTATAATCTTTTACTAAAGAAATAAAATAGTTATAGGTTGGTACAAATATAAATATTTTTTTGTTATATGTTTTTGTTATTAATTCTAAGCTTTCGTTTGAACCAGCGTTTAATATAATATTAGACTCGTTTATTTTATTATAATCTGTAATGTGGTTAATTAAACTTTTAAATGATTGAGTAGGTACATAATTTGTAAATAAATATGATTTATTTAAAACAGTATACATATTTTCTGGGTGTTCAAAATTACTTTCATTAAGGTCAAGACACGTATAACAGTTAATATTTTCTATTTTATTTTCATTTCGTCTATTCATTATAATATTATTTTATAATAAATATATTTGATGTTTATATATAATGGACGCTGATAATTTGGAAGAGCCTGTTGTTGAAAATGTTGTTGTTGAACCACCTATTGTTATCGATGAAACTTTTGTTGAACCACCTATTGTTATCGATGAAACTTTTGTTGAACCAACCATTCTTATTGATACATCTATTCCAAAATCATTTATTGAAAATAATATCGACCCCGCTATTTCAGAATCATTTATAAAAGAACTTTTTATAGAAATGGTTGATATTAAAAGTCCTGTTGTTGAAGAATCCCCTATTGTTGAAAATCCTATTTTAGATGAAATCGACATTTCAAATGAAAATCAACTTCAAGTTGTAATACAAATATCAAATGTGGATACAAGTGTACACGATACAAGTTTACACGATACAAGTATAAATGGTACACATTTAGAAAATACAATTGAAACTAAAAAAGGAATTGACCAAGACACATTACAGCGATTGAGTGTTGGCGTCCAAGTTTGTTTAGAATTGTATCGTGTTATAACCAGTTCATTATTAATATTGTTTGTACCTCAAATTTGTGAGGACCATATATGTACGACTACAGAAAACCTAGTATGGGAAACAAACACATATAATACTGCGTTGTGTTTTAATTTTATATCAATGGCGTGTTTAGTCAATATGTATTATATGGAATTAGTGAGAGAGAATAGAATGATTAAATATCTTGCGGTTAATCCTGAATTGGCTAATGACAACGACGGAGTTGGTGAACAATTAGAATTATTGTCAATGAATAAACAAAACAAAATTTTTTCAATAAATAGGTATTATAGATTATCTTCCTATGGAGCTGCATCAATATATCTATTGAATGTTTTGTTGTCTGCTGTCGCTGTTAACAAGTATTACGCTGGCTCACAGACAGTGTCAACATTTGTGACGTACGTTCTTTTTATGGCTACAAAATTTGCTAGTGTACATTCACTCGTTTCAACTGAAAAAAATATATTTTATTCGGCTTATTTAATCGGCAAAATTCAGTATAACGATGTTGACAATGATAATAAAATTACAAAATAATTATAAAATGGTTTTAATGTTTTTATGAGTTTTTCTACCGTATTTACAATGTTGTTTTTGTGAAAATCCTTTTGGATGATTACAATTAATACTTTTTTTATATTTCATACTCCATTTTCCTCCCATCTTTTGTCTAGTTTTACTTTTTGTCATTATGGTATAATAACAGAAAATAAATTGTATTTACATTTCAAATGACGATTGAAAATCTAAAATTTTATTTTCATTTGGATAACCAATTGGATTACATAAAAATTGGATTTCATTTTTAATAACATTAGATGGTGTATGAGTATGTCCATATATCCAATATTTTATTTTATTCTCATTTGTTTCAATCAATTCATCCATATTACAATAAAACCATTGATGATAAGGTTCCATTTGTAAAGTTTTATATTTTATATCAATCAGTGAACTTGAAGGCATATGATGTGTTATAACGATACAATTTTCGTTTTTTTGTAATGCGTCTTGTAAAAATTCAACACTTAACATATTTAATTTATTATATTCAATATAATCAAAATTAGGTATACTATTTGTATCATTTATTTTGTAAGTTGGATCAGTAATTTTAGTCCATAATGTAGTGCCAATAAAACAATTATTTTCATAATTTTCATATTTATTATTCAAAAAACTAATATTATCAAATTGTTGAAAATAATTTTCCAAAAATTCATTTGTTTCTTGTATCGTTTTTGTTTTATTATAATATTCGTGATTTCCTGTAATATAAAATGTTTTTTTGAAATTTTTACTTATAAAGTTCATAAAAATATCATAATTTTCTTGATACGGATTACCAATATCCCCTGCTAATATACATATTTCGTTGTTACCAGATGGAATTTTTTGAATGAATTTTTTAATTTTATGTGGTTTAATAAACTCTAAATGTAAATCTGAAAAATACCTAACTTTCATATTGTTTATTATTACATAATAATGTTTATACATTTAATTTCAATTTTTAATAATTGGAATTTTAAATGAAAATCGATATCGTTCTTTTTCATTTAGTTTTGTTCTTTTTCCCAAAAAGTGAAAATATTTATTTGACAAACTGTATTGTTTTGGTTTTTTAGTTTTCAATACTTTTAATCGTACATTCATAATCATACCGACTTGCCATATGCGTTTATGTGTGTATTTTTTATTTTTATACAATTTTTCTAATTTACGAATAGTGTGTTTTACATCATCTAATGTTGTGTATTTTATGGGTATCGTATCTTTTGGATTTTTATCAATGTACACATCAAATGATTTGTTAGGATTATTTGGATTAAATAAAAATTGCTTTTTCATAAATTATACTTATATTTATAAAGTGTTGTCTATTAAATTATATATTTGTTAATCTTTTTTCCGACTATAAAACTGATTATGTTTGTAACTACTTCGGCTATAGACCCGTGCCAAAAATGAAGTTTAGAATTTTTAATGTTAAAAAACTTGTCAATGGGGTTAACATATTTTTCCATTCCTTTGTATACTTTAAAATTGTAGATTGAATTTTTAATATTTTTGGGTCGTTCAGATAAACGGCCTCCAAGATTGTGTATTGTCCATTTTTCATTTTTTTCTAATACCATTTCGAACAATTCAAATAATAAACCAAGCGTTTGAAACGTCCAAAAAAAGGATGGAAAGCATATTCCCAAAAATATAAAAAAAGAAATATGAACGTACTGAACTCCGAGTATCTCTCTTCTATAACAATTTGTTGTGTTTTTATAACCACATTGATATTTACCTCTATGATACATAACTATTACAAAACATATACAAACTAATATAACACCGTTTATGTTATTGTATAAGTCAATGTACATAATATATGTCTTTATTTTAAAGAAACCTCAATATAAGTGTGTGTGTTCTTCAATGTATAAGTTTAAAGTATATAAAAACATTTATTGTTATTATTTACTCTATGAAAATATTAGATGATGTAAAATTAGATTTTTCAGATGTTCTTATGTTGCCCAAAAGAAATGGGTATTCATCACGGTCCGAAGTCTCTCTAGAAAGAACACTTAAATTTAAATACTCACCTTATTCTTGGTCAGGCGTTCCTATTATGGTAAGTAATATGGATACAACGGGGACAATTGAGATGGCTCTTGAAATGGAAAAACACAAAGTGATAACTTGTTTACATAAGTATTATACAGTTTCTGACCTATTAATGGCAAATTTAAATAAAGAATATTTTGCTGTTTCAACAGGAATCAACACAAATGATTTAGATAATTTAGATAAAATAATGGGTGCGTTAGATGTCAAATTCATTTGTATTGATGTTGCAAACGGATATATGACGAAATTGGTTGACACTTGTAAAATAATTAGACAAAAATATCCTGAGAAAATCATTATTGCTGGAAATGTGTGTACATCGGAAGGAGTATTAGAATTAGTTATAGAAGGTAAAGTTGATATTGTTAAAGTTGGAATTGGAAGCGGTAGTTGTTGTACAACAAGAAGACAAACGGGAATTGGTATGCCTCAATTAAGCGCGGTGATTGAATGCTCTGATACAGCCCACGGTATTGATGCGCATATTATTAGTGATGGCGGTCTACAAGTCATTGGTGATTTTTCAAAGGCGTATGGTGCTGGGTCTGATTTTGTAATGAGTGGTTCGATGTTTGCCGGTCACGATGAAAGTGGGGGTAAACTCATTGAAGAAAATGGTAAAACATACAAAGTATTTTATGGAATGAGCTCAAACACGGCAATGAACACATATAGTGGTGGTGTAGCTAAATACAAAAGCAGTGAAGGAAAAACTGTAAAAATTCAACATCGCGGTCCTGTCGAAAATACAATTTTAGATATTCAAGGAGGTATACGTTCAACAATGACCTATATTGGGTCAAAAAAGATAAAGGATATTCCAAAATGTGTGACCTTTATAAAGGTAAACAGACAGTTAAATACGATTTATAATGGTAATGAAATATAACATTAGAATGTCATTTGGATTTGTATTTTTATTTACATTAATATTTAATATATCATACAAGCATATAACATAGTTTATATTATTATATATGTTAATGTACATAATAATATATATTTATTTTAAAAACTTCCCATTAATATGAGTTGACGCATAACAATTTGAAATATAATGTCCGTGCCTCCCGCAACGATAACACGACCTATTATTTTTAATTTGTGGTGTTTCATCTTTTATTACAATTTGTATTACAACTTGTGTCACTTCATTTTTCATATTATGTAATATTAATTTATCTATATTATCTGTTTCATCGTCAAATACAGGTATTAATTTATTTAATGCGCATTTCTTTTTTCTATGAGGGAAAAGTAAAGAGCTCGGGCAATTGCATTTTTCATTTGTTATAGGTTTCTTTTCTTCGATAAACTTTTTACAATCATTCGCAAAATGGTCTCGTCTTCCACAAATATAACATTTATTAGTAACACCACGAATTGTTTGATTTAATGTAGATATATTACTATCACTCAATTTAATTTCACAAAAACTTCCACCGCGTGTATTGTTGATGCCATATCTTTCCATGAATTGAATAGTATATTTATCTTCATCGTGTTCATCACAATTAGGTATAATATCTATTAATGTTATTGGTTTATATTTTTTGGTCCAATTTGAACTTTCCGCATTGAAATGTTGTTCTAACCTGAACGAAGGATTTGTTGTTTTGCCCACATAGTATTTTCCATTTTGTAGTTGAAGTATGTAAATAAATACCATTTTAATTATTATATATATAGTAAAGTTATTAAATCAATTTTATAAAGTAAAATACTTATTAGTAATAATCTGTAACATTATTCATTTCAATTGTACAATAAATAGGGTAATAAATACATAGATACAATTAATACAATAATATTCGTATTCGTATTTTGATTTACAAGATAGTAAGCAATTAAAGACGCCATTATCATCATCCCGCTATCCGCCAAAATTGCTTTATACGATGCTTCATTCGCATAATCTTTAAATGTATCAATCATTTTATTTACTCTTCTGGGTATATTGGTAAAAAAAACATAAAATAATATATCGTGAGTAATTTGTAATATTACAGCTAAACCAATAAATTTTATGATTGAAAAACTCTCAAATACGTAATAATAAATGAATCTTGTAATAATTAATACAATTAATATAATCAATACATCCGCTATAACCGCGGACAAATTGTATTGAGAGTACCATTTTTTTAAAACTTGTGAATTAAAAACTTTTGTATTTGCTAAAAATATTACGAATAAATCTGTAATTAAAACGGCGTTAAATAATGGTAAATAATCATTTATGTTATTGAAATCTGCTATATTTTTAATCATATTAATATGATGGAATATAATAATTGTTTCAAAATTATATATGTATAATATAATGTCCTCACGTAGAAATCCTCTAGGTACTCCATCAATATTTGCGGTAAATTTTCCATCTTATAGGTCGAGAGCCGTCGATAGGCCAGGAACTAGATATAGAGGAACTAGACCACAAGGCCCATTAATTGAAGCGCCCGTAATGAATCTTCCACAACATATGTTTAGAAGATTTGAACGACTTCGGGTTCCTTACCAACGAGGTGAACCAGTAATGAATCGAAATGTTGCGACAGGTACACTTGTTTCAGGTAATAGTTTAAATAATGGGTTGCCTCGCGCGAATCCACTTCGTGCGTCAGCATCAGTAAGAGAAACACCACATCCTTCTACTCTTGCTATAAATCATTTAGTTTCTCTCAACAGGGATACATTAAGATATGTAACAAAAAGAGGTAGATTGGTTAATCCATACGGAATACTATTTGAAGATTTAGAAAGAGATTTTGATGAAGTAGCCGAAGAATTAACAGGGATATTAACTAAACTACATATTGAACCAGATGAGCTTGACCGCGCAAGATATTTACTTCAATTAATGAGTGAATTTGACCGAGAAAGAACAAATATAGTCAAGGAAAATATAGAACGCATTTTGTCTGAAAAACGAGGAAGACAAATGGCAAATAAAATACGTGCAAGACCTCGTACATTGCGTAATAGAGGTCGGTCATTGGGACGCAGAATAACACGCGGAATACAACGGCGGCTTGGAACACGTGCTTCTAGAAATTCAAATTCAAATAATGAGTAAATCTTTAACTTTATTATAAAATAGGTTAAAATGATTATAACATCTCTCAATTAAAATAATATTAAAGGTAAAAAGTTAATATTATTATATGTGCGAAGGTGATGGTAAATGCTTAACAGAATGTAATTGTAGGTACTTAAAAGATACAAGTGATTGTCATTGTTATAATTATGAACACGGTCATTTAAAAAGTGATACAACACGTTTTTGTATAATAGAGAGCAAATGCAAATTCAGGTGTGTTTTAAAAGATTGTAAAACTATAGCATATTGTGGAGAGGCATATCCCGAACGATATTATAAAACACCCAAATTAACTTCTGGAGAGCAATGTAATTATTGCGGAATATTCAAAGTAAAATTTCCAAAAATAAAAGGAAATTGTCATATTTGTAATGAGGATAAGTTTTTAATAGAAACATATTGTAATCATCAATTTTGTTTGGTTTGTTTAATACAAATTAATCCAGATAAAGATGAAATGGATAATCCTTGTCCTGTATGTAGAGAAAGAATAGAGTTTAATCATTTTTAGTTAATAACTGAATAAGATCATCTCTCTTTTTTCCAGATATATTTAATCCCCGTTTTTTACATTCTTCTTTCAATTGTGATAAATTCATATTATTAAACTCATTTTTTTCTGGTAAAACTTCATCTACATCGTGTTTCATACTCACTAGAGTATTTATAGGTTCTTCATTTTTCTTTTCATTTGCGTGTTTATAACGTTTATGATTAGATAATTGTTTTGCGTTATCACAACCAAAACCGCAATGACAATACATTTTCATTTTTTTAGATATACCTGATTTATCATCTAAAAATTTACTTAAATCAGGCATATCTAAACTATCTATTTGTACACAAGCACTTTTATGTTGTTCTTTTAAAAAGTCTTTTAGTTTTTCTTTCTTTTCTAAAAATAAAATAAACTCAGAATTTATTTTGTTTAATATTTCTTTATCAATAATAATACCATTTTCTATTTCTTCTTGAGTTATTTTTTTAATTTTTGGAGACATATTATCGATAATATATACTGCTTGTTTTATTTTATCTTGAGAGAAATTCACATTATGTAAATAAATTAATATACAACCGTATTCGTTTATTTCTATAGTATATGGTTTTTTACCAACAATACCTGTGTATTGACTCATCATAATCGAATGTAATTTTTTATTAGAAACATCTCTCATAAATTTGTCTGTTTCTTTAGTATCTACATTTGTTTGGTATGATTTAGTTTCAAACATAATGTATTCCTCATTATTACGTTTTAAAATAAAATCGCCTGAAGCAGTCTCTCCTGTTGTATTAATTATTTCATCTTCTGGAAACATATCAATTAATATACGTTCCAAATCTTTTTCAGAGCAAGCGCCTTTAAATTGAGATGAAATTTTATATTTATTTAAATATTCACTCATTTCTGTATATAATTTGTCAGATGTTGATTTAGATAAAGCCATATCTTCTTTAACTGAACCTAATTTTGTAGTAATATGGTCTTGATTCGAATGAATTAAATTAAATAATGGTTGTTGTATTAAAGATAGTTTACTATCAAATGATAATAAAAAATCTTGTAAATTTGTTTCAGAATGAGTTATTAAGTACTGTTGTAAATCGCATTGTATTGTTTTTTGTGACATATTTAGATGGTCTTGTATTTTTCTAGATAGTTCTTCGTGCATAACAGGTAAAGATGTACGTATTCTTTCAATATAATTTTCAATATTAGTATTTAAAAGTGCTGTTATTTTTTCTGTATTTTCATTATTGATTGAAGATATTACTAATTTAGTTGTATCTAAAAAGTTGCGATTGTTTTCTTGTAATGTGCTATTAATACTATCTTGTAAAATACTTACAGAGTGTTTAATGTCTTTTACATCAGTAATGATTTGTCCTTGGTTTGTGATAAATGAAAACAATGGTTGCTGAATAGTAGATAATTTTGAATCAAAACTAGAAATAAATTCATTTAAAGGAGCATCATTTTTAGTAAGGTATTGTTGTATATCAACTTGTAATGATTTATGTACAAATGATAATTGCTCTTGAATTTTTTTATTTATATCTTCATTTCCTTTTGGAATAATTAAATTTAATCTTTCTATAAATGAATCTGTATTTTTATTTAATAATTGTGATATATATTCTTTATTATCATTTGTAGATACAGATATTACTAGTTTTGTTTTTTCTATAAACTCTTCATTTGTTTTAATTATTTTTGTAAATAATGAATCTTGTAATGATGTAAGTTGTTGTTTCATATCTCTTACTTCAGACATTATTTGTCCTTGAAAAGTATTTTGTAATAAAGCAGTCATATCAGTACTTAATTGTTCTATAAAGTCTAATAAAATTATATTCATCGTTTCAATATTTATTCCAGTGTTCTTTTTATAATAGTCATATATGCGTTTGTTACATATAACAGTCTCGTACTTACTATCCATCTCTCTATAATTATTATTATAAAGTTTCTTTAAATACATTTTTATGAGAATCATAAATGAGAAATATATGAGACTCATAATTTTATGAGAATCATAAATGAGAAATATATGAGTTTCATATTTTTATGAGTTTCATAAATGAAAAA
>Ga0209190_1001944_pt1 | contig 14226 bp, 20 predicted proteins | sample M_140205_XF_Meta_FD_187315 | JGI IMG/M metagenome (GOLD analysis project Ga0209190, IMG submission 187315) | Freshwater microbial communities from Lake Montjoie, Canada to study carbon cycling - M_140205_XF_MetaG (SPAdes) (version 2) | ecosystem: Environmental > Aquatic > Freshwater > Lake... | reverse complement strand
GACAGTTTTCTACCTGTTAATGACTTTGATATTTTGTTGGAATGTTCTTCACTACGGATAAGACCTACTGTACCATCCCCACCATCTGTTAGGTTGGTAAGAATCCCCGTTCCTTTGTCTATCCTTCCGTATTGTTTAATTAAATCTCTTTCCATTTGACACGCTTCTTCCCATGTCAAACCTTCTTTAATAATATTGATTTTATAATCTGTTTTTGCGACTATCTTGTCCCATAAATTATTACGTCGAGTCTTTTCGAATGGACGATATTTGTCTTCGAAAATACCATAATAAAATGGTTGATTTTTGTCTAATCTAATATGTTCATATACTCCCGCCATAAAACAAAGATACTGATTTTTTTGTTTCGGCCAAATCTTTTTTATATCTTTACACACTATGAAAAGGTTAGTATGGGAGTTTCTTAACACAAAGTATAGGAATGCAGTTGTATATCATCAGATATTTGATTTATCAGATAAACTTATGGAGAAGTTTATTACTGATAAAGGTGATGGTATTATAGAGTTCGTACGTTTTCATAGTGGTAAGGATGTTAGGACTCGTGTGAATAATTTTCTTATAGGAGACATAATGAGGTATTTTGTTATTGACCGCTTTGATGTTGAAATATATGTTCTTGAGTGGTGCCGTCATAAGAGTACTAATGTTATTGAGATGTAAGATTTCCCCCGTCATGGTGAATTTAAAGGATGTTCCCGACATGAATGTCGGAGACATGGTGAATGAGTAGACATGTTATGGATTATTCTATATTTATACTATTATGGACAACACATATATTGCACTTAAAAAGATTCTTAATGTAATGGTACCTGAGAAGTATCCTATGGTTTCGGATATTAAGGTAATTGATGATTCATACGAATATGATAATAGTACGAATTATCTTATATATTTGGGAGTTAGTCCTAATGAGTTAGAAGAATTGATTAGTTCAGACGTTCGTGATTATATAGAGAACGTGTCACGTTATGTTTTAAATGGTAATGAAACTTTACGGATTATTTTCTATAACCCCGAACATTGGTAATATCCGTATTTATCCGTAATAGGACACAATTTACCCCACTTTTGTCCCTTATATGACACGTTATTCTAATTTAGGTACAGGATTATCTAATTAATGAATGAAGTGAGGGACATCCACGGAACGTAGTGTAGTGGATTGTTCTTGTCCCGAACTGAGTGAATTAATTGGATAATCTGATTGTATTTATTGATATGAAAATAATCATTACGGAAGAACAGTACGATAGAGTCATTAATCAGAAGTCCCTCTTTTGGATTAAGAGAAGATTTAATTTGGTTAAAGAGGAATTGAAAGAGACCTTTGAACTTATGGAGTTTGATATTTGTAAAATAGATGATTACGAAAAGTTTGAAAAGAAATTCTTCACTGTATTAATGGACGGTCTTCATCCTTATTTTTATGATGATGAGAATATTGGTAATGTTGAATACGATGGAATGCATGACTTATTAAAGGATTATTTTTATGTTGAGTGCACCGAGTTTTATTTTAAAGGTAGAGAACGCTGCTAAATCTTTTTTGATTCCCCATCCTTTTTTTATATCTTTGTTATTATGAAACGAGCTGTGTTAAAAAGAGTTATATGGACATTCCTGAATACAAAATATCCTGACGCACATGTTAAGAGGTGTATCTTTGGGGAATTGTGCTACCTTGATGGTAACAACTATGTTACTAATAATTTATTAAAGGAAATAAGTAGTTGGTTTAATGTGGATGAGAATGAAGCTAATAGATATGTGAAAGCGTGGTGTTCTTCTTTGCCTGTGGTTGTTAGTCTACGTAGTTCTACTAACCCCGCCGTTCTTGTTGCCGATACTGTTACTGTTAATTCTACGGTCAGTTAATAATAAGTTAACATCACATACTGTATTTATTTTCTATTTATCTATATGGTTAAAGATTTTCTTACTGTTGTTATCCCCACAAAAAATGAGAGTGAGTTAATTGATATTACTCTTGGTCATTTAAACAAACAACATAACATAAACGGAACCAAAGTTATCATTTGTGATTGTTCTGACGATAATACTCTTGAGATTGTTAATTCAAAGAAATACAAGAACTTAGATATTGTTATTACTGATGGTGGACTTCCGAGCATCGCAAGAAATAACGGTGCCAAGTTATGTGATACCCCTTATGTTTTATTCTTGGATGCAGATATATTCTTAACGAATATCAACACCATTAATGATACTCTTAACACTATTAAGAATAATCATCTTCATTTGGTTACAACTAAATTCAGAGTTAGAGGCATCTATTCATTTGTATTTCCTATCTTTGAATTCTTTAGGGACCTTACCATATATAAAGCTCCTTGCGCCATCGGTGGATTTATGCTTTTTGACATATCTGAATTTAATAAGGTTGGTGGATTTATTAATGAAGATAAGTTTGCTGAAGATTTTCATTTGAGTATGAAGATTAATCCATTTCGCTTTCATGTATGCCCACATAAAATCTATACTACAGATAGACGCTTTAAGAAGAAAGGTTTGTTTTATATGTTAAAAATGTCTTATCTATCTTATGCAAATAAAAATAACCCAGAATTCTTCAAAAATGACCACAACTATTGGATATAAAGCCGTTATCATGTCTGACCTTCATTTGGGTATGAAGGACTGTAAACCAAGCAAGATATTGGAATTCCTCGATTCCATGAGGACCGATATCTTAATCTTAAACGGAGATATTATTGACTTCGATGCTCTTCGTAGAGGTAGTAAATGGAAAAATAAACATACTAAAGTTATCACCAAGATACTAGATATATCCCGTCATATTCCCGTGATTTATCTTCGTGGGAATCATGACGATGATATCCGTGAATTCTTTGGTATGGAAATCGGCAATATACAGTTCACAGATGAATATATTATTGAAAATAAAGAATGGGTGGAAGATGATGTCTATAACAATAGAAGATATCTCGTATTTCACGGTGACCAAATTGATGTCTTTACATCCAAGTTTAAATTACTTACTCAGATTGGCTCAATGGGTTATGACCTGGCTTTAAGATTGAATACAATCTATAACAAATACAGAGAGTGGAGGAAACTTCCCTATCATTCCATATCAAAATCTATTAAAGAAAACTTTAAGAAGGCTTGGACCTTTATTAATAATTTTGAAGAGAATGCTGTTCAGTACGGCAAAAGAAAATCCTGCGATGGAGTTATCTGTGGACATATCCATATTCCAGTAATGAAAGAGATTAATGGAATGAAATATTATAATTCAGGTGATTGGGTTGAGAACTTTACAGCGATTGTAATTACAAAGGACTATAAGTTTGAACTTATCCAAATGTAATCCCCACCGTTAAGTGAGGGTTCAAATTATTTTGATATTAATTTCAAAAGTGTTCTAAGTAATCCGAATACTAATACATAGTATAATCCGATTACTACAATTTCTATTGCTTTCATATTATTTCTTACTTTTAACATCACTTATTAATCTCACAGGAATAATTGTTCCCACTGGATATGTTGCCCCTACAGGTGCTTGGGTTACTGATGTTTGACCTGGATGAGCTCTTAATGCCTTTCTCATTGGGAATGCTAATTCATTAAGTGGACCGTAACATTCTGCAATCGTTACGCCATTAACTTTATTTGGTAACACCTTACAAGGCATACACCACATATTACTCATTCCACCTTTAGGTCCTCTTGAGATTACAAATGTTCTATTCACCGTTGGTAACTTATCCCATGTTGGTGCTTGAGGAACGCTATCATAATACCAAAAGTAAGACCATACAGTCTTATCTGTACCGTCAGGTGTAACTGAGGGATTTGGAACTAAGATTGTATTTGCCACTGAAGGACCATCCAATACAGGACAAGCCGCAACACCTTCTAAGAACTTTCTACCTTCTACAGTAATTGTTTTTCCTGTTGGTTTTGCTGCCGATGCTCCACAGAAAGCAAACTTTCCTACAACGATTGTTAATGCTTTTTCTTTGTAAAGTTTTTGAGTGAACGCTGTTGTTGTTAACCCCAACACCGTTAATACTAATAATAGTTTTTTCATAGTTTTGTTTTGTTATAAATAGATTAAAAGTTAAATTTGTTCCCTATGGATATGTTATTCATCAACCCGAACTTTGGATTTGTATTGATGTTTCCTCTGTATGCTAATAGTAATGTAAATCTCTTTGATAGTTTGTATCCTACTGATGTTCCAACTAATGCATTGAATGTTGGGTCATATTCAAAACCCACCCATCTTTCTGCACCTAAGAACGTAACTGAGTTTTTACCTGCATCAAAGTATGGATTTGAATAACTAAGTAATAAGTCTGGTGTTATTGTGAATTTGCCCACGTTGTAGGTTCTATTGATAAAGAACATCACTGAAGGTGCCACAATATGCATTGGTGGTATTGAATCGGAATCAACAACTTGACTAAACGATGATGATAAATTAACACCAAATCCTTTATTCCATTTTCCTTTGTATAATTTTACATAAGTTAAAGTTGTTGTTTTGCTCTTGGCTAATTTAACATAAGAAACAAATAAATTGTTATTACCTTTAGATGCAAATCCTGATAACCCCACCTGAGAACCATCTGTTGTAACGAAACCATTTCCCCCATATGAATACACACCATTCATTGATTGTCTTCCTCCACCTAATGATATAGCTTGTAACCATCCACCAACATATGTTGGCTTCTGTAAGAATACAAAGTCGGATGATGTTAAGAACGCATTTGTTTTAACCAAGGAACCTTTCTGTCCTGGCGGTGGTGGAGGTGGCTGCAAATTGTTTACTTGCATTTGCATCTCTCTGTTTTTTGCGTCTTGAGAAAATACAGATATAGGTAATAAAAGTATTAATATTATTTTTTTCATGTCTTTATTAGATTTTTTCTAAACGTAAAGGTGATGTCCATTCGAATGTAACTTTGTAATCCTTTACATTTTCGTGTTCTATTGGTGATGTTATTCCGAGTCCCATTCCATGTGCATTTTCAAGAAAGTCCAATTCAAACTTTAGAACTTTCTGACTGTAATCTTCTTCTTTATTTGGATTAAATTCTGTGAACAAAGGTCTAAGGATTACTTTGAAATCCCATCTCATACCTACACTCTTTGGGTCAGTAAACGTTTGTCCCCACATATCTTTTTTAACATGAGTTACAGCAACTCCAGCAAGACCTTCAATAGGATTATCCCTTTTTGTTATTTTTGTTATGATGTCCACAATCTTTTGGAACTGATATTTTTGGTCTGTTGCTTTGTAACCAACAAACTTTTTTAAGTAATCAATTACGTTTGACTCATTCACTCTTTTCTTCTTTATCTTTACACAATTGGGATATCTTTTTCCGAACATTGTTTTCATTCCTTTTTGAGTATATCCTTTCCAACATCTCTCAGTTAATTCTGATTCGTTCTGTTCTTCTTTGTGTGTTTCAGAATTTTGTATTAAATCCTCATCAACCTCTTTTTCTTCAAACCACTTTAAGATTAATTTTTTTATATTCTTTTTTTCACCGAACAACGATTTAATTGAATTAAAAAACTCAGGATTTATATTATATTCAGGTTTTCCAAAAACATCAAACTTAAAAATTAAATTATCTTTCTCATCTTCAGGGTTAGGTAAAGTAAATGTTGTAATTGAACCATTCACACCAGGAGGCGCGAGTCTAATCTTTTTAGCTGTTGGATAACTCATGGTAATGTAATTGCTGATTAACCTCTCAATCCTTTCATTGCTTGACTCAGTCAATACCTCATCACATGATTTAACGTTTCTTAAAAATACATCCGTACTAAGACCCATAAAATTATAAACTGTATGCCATACATCATTCACAATTTTATCTCTTTCCTTATAAACTGATTGTGTTTGTGGCCAACGTTTTGAACCCAAACCTCCAATAACGTTAACTCTAACTTGGTAATCTTTAAAATCTGAGTGTGTACCTATTGGTCCTCTTTTCCACGGTGCAACTACATCAACATTACAAATTATTCCTTTGTAATTGTTAACTATACTATCATTCAATAGTGTTTTAATTAAAGGACTTAAATCTTTCTCCCTTTCTTCCTTAAGTATTCTTTTGATAAGTTGTCTCACAAATATAAATATCATAGCTTTCATTAGTATGAACCAAATATTTTTTGTGATTAATTAATTATTCATTATCTTTGTACCTATGATAAAAGCAATATTCTATACCTGTATCGTATTCTTTTTGTTTTGGTTGACAGCCTCGTCTCCAAAAATGATGACCTTCGTTGGTCTTGTTATGATTTTCTACTTTTGGGGTAAACTTATGAAAACCTTGAAGGAGAATAAGTCCAATCCGTAAATTAACGGGTGTTCCATCTATTTATTTACATAAGTAGTATGAAATACATCGTTACTGAATCGCAATATAACCTCATTTTGGAGTCTAAAAAGTATATCGAACTTTTTCAAGAAATTATTGATAAAAAGTTGGAGTACATTCGTAAAGAATGCAAAGAAGGAGAGTCGTTTGCTAGTGACGTAAATGATGACAGTTGTGACCAACTTGAGAGGATTGATAAAGTTGAGGTTACAGATGCGGATTGGGTAATAATCAAGCACAGTAACAGACCAAATGAAGAAAAAATGATGAGTGTCAAAATCATGATATACTATTCTTCAATAAGAAGAGGTCAATTGGATGCCGACGACTTAACTTATGACTTGGAACAAATGATACGCAGGTCCACAGGGATGCCGTTCATTTTAAACTACGAATCAACAAATACAAACACATTCTTTGAGTGGTAATATGAAATACATTCTTACAGAATCCCAAGTAAAATTTTTGCTTGAAAATGATACGATGTTGTGGGTTAAAAGAAGGGCTACAAAAAGTCACATGTTGGATTTTATCCACAAAGCTGAAAGGGAATTTCCAATGTTATGTGATGATTTTGGTGATGAGTTTGACTTCGCATCTAACGTTATCAAATGGGCTGTTGATGACTTTTTAACTATAGACGAAGAAATGTTTTTGGATGATAGATACGATGATGTCAGTGACATTTTAATTAACTTATGTAAAGATTGGTTTGGAGAATATCTTTTTGAAATTTATAGAACTACGTGTTTTGAAAATAACGATTACTAATATATGATAGCAAAAGATTCCTTGATTGGAAAAATTATTACGGTTACTGACGTACCTCAAAACGAACCATGTCACAACTGCACTCCCTGTGTTAGATTGAGATTAATGGAATTGGGACTTATTGATGGTCAAAAAATAAAAATTGATAGTCATAAACTTGGTTTATGGATTATTCATATATTGGGTATTGATACTGACGATACCGTTTACACTTTAGCTTTAAGAGATGAAGAAATAAATAGAATTTTATTTGAAGACGAAGAGTGTAAATTTAATTTTGCATAATTTACATTAATTGTTTAATGTCTTCGGGAATGTTTTCGAAACTTTTAACTTTTTCATACTCTTGAATCAACTCAGATTCATGAATGAAAAAAGAAAATGATAAAGTAATTCTTGGTTTTTTTCCTATTACCGTAGTTGCTCCATGTTTTACTTTACCCGCAATGCATTTCCATAACATTCTTTCTTCCAAAACATTTATTTTATCACCGTATATTGAATGTCCTCCTTCTTCAGGATAACTCAAAATAAGATTATATCTTGTATGAACATATCCATCAAAGTTTTTATCGTAATGATAATTGATTGTAGAATTCTCTATCTCTATCCAAATAAAGTCTCCTGATTTAGGTTTTGGTAAAAAGTTTTTAATGTTTTCTAATTCAGTTATTTGCAATTTGTATTTTTCTATGATATCAAGTGGAGCGTTTGGAATATCCTTGGGTGGTATAATTATTTTTTGATTATTGGTGGTATTGTTAGTAATCCACTCCAATAGAAATAATCTTTCTTTTTCTTCTATAAAATTAGAATATGCGTAAGTGTTATTTAATTGTATTTTTTCCACTGAACAAATGATAAATCTATTTTGTAAATTATCAAATATGATTAAGATAAATCTGCAATAATAACCATTGGTCTAATTCCCAACGCAGCAGCAGTACATAACCTTGTGTTACCAGCAACCAAATGATATCTATTACCGAATTTGGCAATCAAAGGTCTTCTGTAGTCCCCACTTAATAAAGCCTTTTTAAGTTCTTTGGGATGTTGTTTGTTATATTTTTTTGCAAGTTCAACAACTTTCTTCATCTCACCTTTTTTAATCTGATTAGATTCAGTATTTTCGAGTTTATCCCAAACATTTTGTGGTAATTGAACCTCGTTAGCTCTTTGAAATTTTTTTACCATATCTTTTACAGATATTTCAAACCCTTCATCTCTACTCAAATCTTGAGAAGCTCTTTCAAACTCATCCATTTCTTTTTCGAAATACTTGTTTCTTCTGTTCAAAAAGAATTTAACTTCGTTTCTCAAAGTAGAAAATTCTTCATAACTTGAATCATCGACAAACTGAATAAAAGATTCCATATCTCTAAAACCCATGTGTTTCAACAACTCAGGTTTATCCTTGACCATATCAATAAGTTCAGGTACTCCAGAAGATTGTGGAGACAATTCATATATTATACTTTTTATCCTATTAACTTGTTCGTCGAGTTTCATTATTAATAAATAGTATATTTATGATTATGAGTTCAGATGCTAACAATGTAATGAAAAAATTACTACAAAGAATATCAAATCATGTTTTGAATTTGAATGAATTCAATGATATCGAAAAGATTGATATTTTCTTTGCTTTTAGCTCAAAACATAAAACTGCAATGTGTGATTGGGTTTACGGAATGAAAATCAAAACTGATTTAGATAATTCAAAAAGAAATTTAAAAATAAGAGATTTACAACAGGCAATCAAAAAAAGAACTGACCATATGTTTCAACAAATCGTTTGTTGTACGGATGTTATATTTGAATAATATTAATTAGTTCCGTAAATTATTTTTTCAACTAAAGGGTAGGCTTTCACGAATTTTTTAACAAAAACACCAGCCAAAGCATTTGCTATATTTTCTTCAGGACCACCAATATCTTGGATTTTATCAGTATCTTTCAATCCCATTTTTTGATGTTGATATTCGTGTACCCATTCATGTGCAATTGTCCTTAATACATCAACTAGTAATCTATCTTTAGCAAGAACGTGGATATTGTGATTTGGTAATCTCACACCTGTGGTCATTGGAACATTATTGTTGTTTGACTCAAAAAAAATATTTGCATCTTTAGATAAAGAAACTTCATTCTGAAGCATTTGTATAAATTGCTTAACAACAGCAACTTCTTTTTCAGTTAAATACTTTGCATAATTTTTAAGACACACCTTCATGATTAATAAATATCATTAACCATCTTTAGTGCTTGGGCAATTATTTGGTGCATGTCGTAATAAACATAAGTTGCCAATCTTCCTCCAAATATAACGTTTTTAAGACCTTTAGTTAGTTCATGGTACTTGTTATAGACTTGGGTGTTTTTATCGTCTCTAATAGGGTAATACGGTTCGTTGTTACCGTCGTAGGCCGCAGGGTATTCATAACTAATAATAGTTCCCTTTTGATTCTGATGGTCAAACCATTTGTGTTCTAATATTCTTGTATATGAAATCTTTAAATCTGTGTAGTTGACAACAGGAACTCCTTGGAAATTATCTTTCTTAAGTGTCTTAGTTTTCCATCTCAAACTTCTGTAATCTAACCTACCAAATTGATAATCAAAGAACTTGTCAATTGGTCCTGTGTATATAATGTTGTCCGCTAATGAATCGTAGAATTCCCTGTCTTTGAAATAGTCTGCGTTCAACATGATATTAGTATCTTCCAACATCTTTTCAAATATCTGAGTGTAACCCCCAATTGGCATCCCGGTATACTTGTCGTTGAAATAATTACTATCCCATGTGAATCTTACTGGGAGTCTCTTGATGATTGATGCTGGCAATTCATTACACGGCTTATCCCATTGTTTAACGGTATATCCCTTAATAAGTTTTTCGTAAACATCATCGCCAACCATTGACCTTGCTTGGTCTTCAAGATTTTGAACTTTACCTTTATACCTCTGTTTTTCGAGGATTTCTTTCGCTTCTTCTTCAGTTTTAACACCCCACAACTGGTTGAAGGTCCACATATTAAATGGAAGGGTGTACATTTCTCCTTTGTAATTCGCAATAACATTATGTGTATATTGTTTAAATTCGGCAAATTGGTTTACGTAATCCCAAATGTATTTGTCATTGGTATGGAAGATATGAGCTCCGTATTTATGAACGTGTATTCCATTAACATTTTCAGTATAACAGTTTCCACCGATAACCTCACGTTTGTCAATAACCAAACACTTTTTACCTTTTTTGGTTAGTTCGTAAGCGGAAACGGAACCATAAGGTCCCGCTCCAACTATAAGATAATCATATGGTTTTTTCATCAATATCATTAAAATTGAAATTTAACACTCTCTAAATTAATGATAGGTTCTTCGATTCTTTTCATCGTCCTTTCTCTTAGTTCTTTTAGGAAATTACTTGTATTGTGATAAGCCCTATCTTCAATTAAAAATCCCAAATTTGGAAATGGATTTGTTCTATGTGCTTGCATCATTTTATCGCATAATTCAATAACTGACTCATGTCTTCCTATTCTTTCAAATAACAAAGCAAGATATACTAAATGTTCATTTCTTTTTGGACAGAAAGCTTCTGCCAACTCATAATGTTCAATAGCACTATCAATATTTCCCATGAAGTCGTGACAATGTCCCATAGTAATTAACGCATAATATGACATTTCATCTTCTCTTTTGGCAACTCTTGAGTTATCCCAATCATGTGTCAAAGCTAAAAATCTTTCGTAATACCAAATTGCTCTTCTGGCGTATTCATCCGAGTGTCTTTTTCCGAATGGTAATTCATTTGGATTACCATAACAGTCTGCATAACTCTTTCCAAGATACCAAAGATGATAATAATCTTCTAAAACTTTATATCCAACAACTTTATCAATTTCAAGTTCCAACGCATCTTTCAAAAACTTTCTTGGAACCGCCCATGTTTCACCATCTTGACCCACCAAATGTCTGAAAGCATATGGCATATCAAATCTTTGGAACGATTCACCTACTTCAGGTAAATGTATTGTTTCATGTCTTTTATCATGTTGGAAAAACCAAGGTAATCGTGCATTCCAAAACCATGTTCTAAAATATCTTGTATCACCAGCTTGAGCGGTAATATTGTAACTTTGAACCGATGTGTCGTCTAAAATTGACCAATCAAAATTTTCATCAACTTGAAGTCTTTCATCCGCATCCATTCTTAAAATCCAATCACACCCATGACTTGATTTTAAACATTCTTGAAGGGTATGGTCTCTATTAAATCCAGGGAAGTTCCAATCGGTTTCATAAGTAAATCCAGGGATATCTTTCTCCTTGAAGAAATCTTCAATAATTTCTTTGGTATTATCTTCTTTTCCGTTACATTGGATTACCCAATAATCGATGTAGGGAGCAACTGACTCCAACATTCTTGTGATAGTTTTGGCTTCATTACCAACCATCGCATTCAAACAAATTTTTGTTTTTTTATTCATAAATGTAATTCATTACTTGTTCTTCCTCATAATACTTTCTTATCGGTGTATTGTTTTGGAATTTTTGCGAATGTCCTTTTTCTTCGTCCCAATTCCAATCATGAAACCCTAATTCAAGTATTCTGTTATGAATGGCTAAATCATAATGGTCTCTTATTAATCTAGCCCTTCGATTTATGTCCTGAGCATTATTATCAACAGTACTATTTCTGTTATTGTATTGTAAGTATAACAATTTTTTCACATGAATAAATCTTGTACTTAAGAAACTTCTGATAATAATTTCTAAATCATCCGCAACTGGCATTTTTTTATTATGTCCACCAATTTGATGATAGAATTCTCTTTCCCACATTCTTGCATGATTTGGCATACTAATATTATATCTTATTGTCAAGGGATTTACACTTGGATAATGGTGTGTTAGGTATTGTTTACCATCTACATACTCCCACGAATGACCTGCATATCCAAAGTCAAAAAAGTTATCATGTCTCGCATAATAATTACCTGTCCAATCATGGTCAAAATGTTTCATTTCACCATCATCATATAACTCACAACAATTTGTATATAAAAATTTACCATCAGGATATTTTAAAATTGCTTCGTTACATGTTTCTAAACAAGTACTAATTAAAGCATCATCGTGGTCTAATTCAACTAACCAATCACCTTCACATAAAATCGCAGCTCTATGTTTTGCCAAACCAATATTGCCACCTGTTAGTGGAAATACCCTATGTATCTTAACCCTATAATCTTTTTTTGAAATTTCTTTGAGTATTTCCCATGTTAACTCGTCAGGAGAATCATCCAACACAACCCATTCCCAATTGGATAGGGTCTGATTTTTCAAACTTTCATAGGTCCTCAAAATTCTGTCTCCTGTTTGATATGCTGATGTAAATATTGAAAAACGTGGTCTATGAAATTTACAACTGTTGAAAACAGATTGACAAACAATATCATTTGCCAAAACATTATCACCAAGTGATTCATTATATTGAATGAAAATTCTTTCCAATTGGTAATCCAAAATAAAATCGTCCTGTCCAAAATAAATTATTAAATCAGGTTTATACTTATTGTAATCCTGACTCACGTCACCAGTAAATGGTATCGAATAAATAATAACTTCTTCATATAGTCCTTCTTGGAAATAAATGTCAGAAAACAATGTAATTGTTCCCTTTTCTTTCCAATTATAGACTATTGCACTTGGTTTTTTTGTTTTCATACATCATACGGGTCGTTTAAATCCCAACTTGTTAATACAAATTCTAATTGAAGAAAAGTAATTTGTCCATAGTCATCTTTAATTGCTGTTGCTTTTAATCCTCCACTTGAAACAAAATATTCTTCGTCAGGATTGGCATCCAACAAGCAATTTTTTATTACAGATTCAATTCTTTCGCGAGCACCAAATATTAAGTCACTAACCGTCGGAACTCCTTTAGGGTACCAACCCCATCCAAGATAATTCATGGTGTTTTGAACTTTTTCAAAATCAAAATTGTTAATAATGTCAAACATCATCTTTTGATGTCTTTCAATTTTTGTCATGCGTTAATTTGTAAAAAGATAATAAATAAAAAACCCCCAATCAAATTGAGGGTTTTAATTATTTTTTTAAATGATTAAATTTGAAGAATATGTTTTGTACTGGTGGGTCTTCACCGTTGTATCTAAATCTTGTTGCCATATAATCTCTAAGAATACCCATGATTTTGATTTTAGCCTTCTCTTCAGCAAATTCTTTGGTCATTCCTTTCATTTCTCCTTTCAAATAATTTTGTGGTGTAGGCTCTTCACCACTTAAACCTCTATAAACCACGTCATGAATATCAACGGTAACAATCGCCTTATCACCTTCGTGTTCAACTGACTTAATTTTAAATTTAACATTTGCGTTGGCTGCATCATCATCTCCGTACCATCTATAAGATTTTGCGGTTTTCTTTCTCTTGGTTAACTCAGGCTCAAATTGTTTTAAAGAATCGAGTTTATGTTTCATAACTTCTTCATGACTATAACCCTTTTTCAACATATCCATTTCTTCTTTAGTCAACAAATAAACAGGTTCTTCTAATTCTGTACTCCAATGTACTGGATTTGCATTTTGCATTTGTCTTGAAGTTGAAGATGAATATCTTCCAGTAACTTCATACCACTTATCATCTTTGAATATATATACAGGGTACCAATCATAAGAAACTACTTCATAATATGGATTACCTTTGTAATCTTTACTCCATTGGCCGATTAGGTTTGACCCTTTAAATGGCATTAGTGCAATCGTGTATAGTTTCGCCTTTGTATTTGGTGTTGTCTTTCCTGGTTCTTTTCTTGGGTCAACGAAGTTACCTTTTGTAAGTCCTGAATAATCACCATCTTTTCTGTAGTTCAAAAGATATAGTTCCAAAATATACACTGCATAGTCAGGAGGAATATTCATATAAGGTGCCAAGTTTTTTATCACCTCAAGAATCTCAGCTCTTTTTTTCTTTTTTTTCTTTTCTTCATCCAAAACCTTGAAT
>Ga0209190_1001943_pt1 | contig 14234 bp, 11 predicted proteins | sample M_140205_XF_Meta_FD_187315 | JGI IMG/M metagenome (GOLD analysis project Ga0209190, IMG submission 187315) | Freshwater microbial communities from Lake Montjoie, Canada to study carbon cycling - M_140205_XF_MetaG (SPAdes) (version 2) | ecosystem: Environmental > Aquatic > Freshwater > Lake... | reverse complement strand
GAACGAGCAGTCAAGCCGTTTGCAATCGGCAGAAAAAACTGGTTGTTCTTTGGTTCTGATCAAGGTGGAAAAGCGTTGGCCATTCTGTCGAGCTTCACCGCCACCTGTCAACAATTCGGGATCAATCCCTGGACTTATCTGCGAGATACGCTGACTAAGTTACCTACTACTCCTGCAGATCAACTTCACACGCTTTTGCCAATCAAGTAATTTAAACCTAGCTGATTTAATTCGCTTTTTGGCACCTGTGCTTTACCGAACGCTTACTCATTAGGTGGTATTGGTTCTTTTGCCTCTTTTAACCAAGACATTTCGAGGCTAGATTTTTCTATAAGATCTTTATAAAAAGTTTCTTTCCCACCTATTTTGCTCTTAGTACCATCGATTTCACCTTTGAATTCACACCAATAAGGTAGACTAGCACCAGTTTTGTAATCTCTCTTGACCCCGTTTTTGAGGGACACCTTCATCAAATAATTATAATTCCCATTCGAATTTGGGTATTTGTCAACGCAAAGTTGAATGTAATAGGGATATTCCTTTTGATCGGATTTGCTAATAAATACAAACTCCCCCTTATAATTGAGCGATGGTCCCCTTGAAATAAATGATTGATTTGTATCTTCTGACCTAATTAGATTCATCTTAGTTTTAAAACTAGCAAATTGTTTTCCAGAAGTACCAACCGAAATGACGGAATTACCGGTCCAATTGAGAGGAACACCGATATTAAATTTTTTCTTATCTAATTCAAAATAACCAGCCTTTTTAGTAAAACCTCGAGCTTCAAAAGTATGATCTCCAAGGGAAACCGTTTCTATTTCGATTTTTGCTGTTGATTTGTTATCAGGATCAGGTTTAACTGCGGTCCATTTTTGATCTTTCCCGAATCGGTATTCCATTTGGCAAGGGACATTCCCCGTGTCTGAATATTTAACGGAAATCTTTATGGTCTCACCCAAGACAGGATCTCTCAAGGGTGATGTTGGTGATATAACTTTAAAATCAACAGTTGGTGGTTTAATACTGAACATTTTGCTTTCAATGTCAGAATAACCACCTCTTTCACTGAAACCTCGAATCTCAAATGTTTGATCTCCAAGGGAAAATGTTTCTATCTCGATTTTTACCGTTGATTTGTTATTAGGTTCAGGTTTAACAACAGTCCATTTTTGATCTTTCCCGAAACGATACTCTATATGGGAAACTCCATTTTCAGGGTCTGTAAGTTGAGCATTTATAACAATATTATCCCCTAGAACAAGGTCTTTCATGGGTGAAATGACTTTAAACTCAACCGTTGGTCGCAACATCCGCCTGAATTCCAGAATTGTCAAATCAGTCGCAGGTTTAACCGAGAGGTGCAATGGCCTTAGCTTACCAGGAGATGAAAAATTGATTTGGATTTGATTGTCTTTAGTCTCATATAAACCCAAACTGGGGATTACCGATTCCGTTTCATTGGTTATGTCTATCAATTTATTTGTGGGGTCAATTTTAAACTGATAGTTCGTATCTTTTGCACCATTTTGGATTATTAATTTTGGAGTAATACCGTTCGAAAAAACCGCTTTCATTTTACTTAATTCGTCTTCTGAAAATGATTTGCCGTTTTTCGTATAACTCGTAATCGCATATATACCATCAAACTCTGGCAATTGCCTCTTGGTAATTGGGCGGTCTGTTATTTGGGGAATGTACAAATTATCAAAAAAAACAGGGATTACTGTCGACCGTAAGTTTTGTAAATCCTTTTCAAATCCATGAATTTCAGTATGAAATCGGCCTTGATTTTCCGCTTGCCATGCAAAATTAAATACCGTTTTGTTTTTTTCGGGATACAAAATTAATAACGGAATCCTATTTTCGACCTCTTTCCCACTGAAATTATAGCGTAAAAAAGCTTTTTCTCGTTGGGTAACCAAAGCTGTTCCATATGATTGTGAAGATAAACCTAATACTTCCAATACTTCAATTTTGGTGCCTTTATCTAAAAGAGAATAGGCACTTGCTCCTTGCATAGTTTCATTTACCACCGTCCTTTCAATGTCATAAGCTATTTTAAGAGGATCCCCTGTTGAATTGTACAACTCTTTATTTCGCGTCTTATTGCCAATCTCGTTTAGATCAAGCAGGGTTTGAACAAAAAACTGCCAGTGAAGTATTCGTTTGTAATCATAAGCCGCGTAATCATCAATCAAAATTGCAGCAAGTCCCAACTGGTTTTTATCAATGTTCTTATTGCTTCCAAGATTTTTTAACAAACCAGTTAGTTCAAAATGTTGAATAAGATCATCGAACACTTCTTTTTGCCCAAGAATTTCTTTCTTCATCATTTCGTTTTCAACTTTTATTTTTGCATTTAACGCTTCTTCCTCTTTCAAAGTTAGCTTGGACTTATCAATCTTTGCTTGAGCTGCAATAACTTCAGCAAGTTTATTCTCAAGCACCATATTTGCCTTTCCAGCACTTACTTTCATGTCCTCCACCGCTTTTTGATGATACTCTTGAAACTTATCGTCTTGATATTTTGAGAATTTCTTTAGTCGGACTGACCAGGTGGGATTTTCTGGCAAAGGCTTCTCCTCATAAGAAGAAGCAGGTACTGCTACTAATCCCATAGCGATTATAAAAAGAATTACTAACTTAAAATTTATCATTTCAAATCTCCAAAAAAACAATCCCATAATTTGACTATAAAACTTATATTTAAAATTAAAAAACATTTCATGCTAATCTGACTGTTTTGGGGAAACCTCCAGAACTGCCAAAACTCAATTTTTGTCTGATACCGCTTTGGAGTACCTCCAGAATAATATTCGAAAATTTATTACATCATTTGTATTCACTCTAATTTATACTCTCAACCCAATTAAAAATGTTATCACGATTATAAATTACAAAAAAAGCAGAAGCTACTATAAAAAATGGAACGGTGAACAATATCGCAATAGTTTGAGTGTCAACTGAATTTACTCCAACTAGACAGAGTATGAAAATCACGAAAACACACCAAACTCCGGATAATAATCCGGCCCCTATTAAATTTAGTGCTATACAAAAAATCGCTCGAACTAGAGTTATTGGAAAAAATAGAATTCGCAATATAGTTTTAGAAAACATAAACCACCTCTAAAAAGCTCTCGATTTCTTATACAAAATACTGATTAAACTTAATAAAAAACTGCAAAACACTTAAGATCACGGTGGACCTAAAAATGGGGACCAGACACTTTTGTATCAGTCATTTCTATAATCACCAAAGCTTAGAATTTTATGACAATAATTTTTTTTATTTAGATAATTTATAAACACTCTACTTCCTTATACTTCAGAAAGCAAAATTTCTTCCTCCAACGGTAAAACGTTGACTTTGATTAACTGGTCTGAGCCAAGAAAAGTAGAGTGTGTGTTAAGCTCGTAATGTATAGTAAAAGATATCCATTAAACGAGGAGTAAGCCATGAAGAAAGTAAGGGCTGTGTATTCTAAAGAGTTCAAAGTATCAACAATAAGAATGATGGAAAGCAAAGGTATGAGTGTGAACGTTCGGTAAAAACCCTTCTTGCATGACATGTTAGCCTTGGAGTTTTCAATAACTCTAGGGAGAACAACGAATGTCGATTGATCGAAAACCCAGAACAGAACAACAGTGGCGAGATATCATAAAGGATTGCCAGGAGAGCGGCCAATCCGACCGGTCACTACATAAGCAGCAAGCAGTAATTACGGAGTCCTCGCCAAGCGGAACCCATCGCTGACGCTCCGGCCGGTCGGCGCGTTGAGGTTCCGGACGGAAGATCGAGCTACCGATACACTATTGTAGAAAGACCCGCCCCGCAACACACGCATATTTCCCGTCGCTGGACCCTTCGGATCTGTTACGGCACCCGCTGAATATGCATCTTCTCCAATCCCAACATCCCAATCTTCACACCACTCCCACACATTCCCGTGCATATCATACAAACCAAACGCATTAGGCTTGTAACTTCCTACCTCTATTAATTTGCCTATCTTTGAATCAAGATAGTTTGCATCCTTATGCGTGATCACATCTCCATACGAATACGCTGTTGTAGTTCCCGCCCTACATGCATATTCCCACTCTGCTTCTGTTGGCAACCTATAACCACCTTTCGTTTTTTCATTCAACTTCTTTATAAACTCCTGACAATCTTTCCATGTTACATCCGTTACTGGTAACTTGGCTCCTTTTTCTTCACTAGGGTTCTTCCCCATTACCTCTTCCCACTGCTCCTGTGTCACTTCATGCTTACCCATATAATATGATTTCGTTAGCGTTACTTCATGCTGCTTCCCTTGCTTAATAATAATCCGATCCACGAAATCAAGATCCTCTTTCCCAAGTTCTTTCTTCAAATACTTTTTCTGTAATTCCTGAAACTCAACCTTTAAATCTTCCAGCTCTTTCTTTGTGAAACCCATCATAAACTTACCCGCTGGGATTAATAACATCTCTAACTTCACATCGTTTCCTAGGTTGATTACCCCTGTTTTTCCGGGCTTCACTTCCTGCGCTATCACTGACAACGCACCCACCAAACCTAACACCATTGCTATTCCTAGTATTCTTTTCATCTCTCACCTCTGGGGTTAAAGTTAAACCAATATTTCCGAAACTTAATTTATCCACCTAAAAACCATCCTCACTAAATCCGCCTTTTCCAGGAAGCTTCCGGGGCGCGTTCTCTGAAGGAAGCTTCCGGGTTGGGTCATTTTCTTGAAGGCTTTTATTTCCCCTTTCCACCACCCCTTGCCGTACAGATTTATAAATTGACACAGCATAAGGCCAAGAAAGGTGACAACACCAACCAATGATAAGCAATAACCCCAAATAGACTAAACATTTGAAATAAAACTTGAAATTTGAAGGCTTTGTGTCAGTTATAATATCTGGAAACAGTCGCGCCCTTATGGATAAATCAAGATTACACCAAGGACATTCCTCCAAAAAAGAATGATAAAAATGAGTTTTTCTTTGTTTTCGACAGGACTTAATCCCTTTGCGAGCACTTGTCAAAACAATACGCCACTGCTCGGCGGACTGATGTTGCTCTAAAGGGGTGGTTGGTTGTTGCTGCTTAAACAATTTATCAATCTCAGGAGGCAATATTTTAAACAAAAAATTCATATCATAAAGCAGTATCTCGAATAGGAGTTTTGAGAGCCCGAAAAATCCATTGGGCTGGTTTATACTTTTAAGGCTTTCGTGATCCGAATTTTCCAAGTTTTGAATTAATGGAATCAATTCAATATTTATAAGGGCAACTTGATTATTTGCATAAATCATTACATTATTACTCTCAATATCAAAAATATAGGGAGTGTTTCCTTGGTGCAAAATTTCGCATGCCCTCGCTAAATTAATTGCAATTTCAAGACGGTCTTGCCAATTAATCAATCGCTCGAACTCTTCTAGTACTGGTGACGGTTGGGACCAAGCACCCACCATTTTTACCTTTGCTATCTCAATGGAGGCACGGTCTGGTCTCGGTCTGCTATCTGCCGCCCTCCATTCGCCGCTGGAGTTTTTTTTGAACTTCATAGTCGTAAGCTCGACCCAATTTCTTTTTCTGGCATTTGCTCCTCCTACCAGGCGACATAAATTCCAGCCTTCTGCTAGAGGGCTTTGAAAAAGTAGGTGGGAGTTGGGGTCGGCAAGAAACCAGTCAATAGCTGTTTGCGGAACAACCATTCCAACCAACTGATTTCCACGAAGAAGCAACTCCTCGGGCCAGGAAACTATGACCTGACCGGAGGAATTAATCACACCAGGGGGCGGATTATCAATCATCCACCGAAGGTTCTCTTCCCTATCAACATTAGGCGAATTGATAAATAATTTAGCAAAAACTCCAGGTTGGTCGGTAAGCCAAATCGAACCGCCAATTTCATTAGAATTATTAGAATCAACTTTATTTAAGATTCGTATTATTTTACCTTTCGATGTTTTTAAATCATCATTTGGCGCAAAACTTAATTTATCCAATTAAAGACCCTCCAAGAGCAAGTTGAATGCCGTTTATTTAGTCATACTAAATAAAAAGTCATTTCTACAACCAGTCAGATTTCACTCAAATAGCTAATTATCCATTTTTAATTTCCCTAAAAAGGCAGCCCTAGTCAATAATTATCTAGGATTATCTCGTTTTCCTTTCCCAAAAAGCTTCTCAAGATATGTTGTTGAGCACAATTTTTAATCTCCGAAGTATTTTTTGCAAACGGCAGAAACCTAAATTGGTTGCCAGAAACCTCAACATACTTTAATTTGAAAAATAATTTACGGCTTAAGTGTCGTCTTACAATAAACATGGCAACATGGAGTTGTAAGAACATCCTAAGACATTATTCTTCGATTATATATTTACTCACATCTTTACGCTTAATTTTTATTCGATTTAAATGAAAAAAATGTCCTATTTGTTTGCGAAGTAGTTACTGAATTTTTTACAAATCATGCCAAAACCAGTTTTTTGAAGATGTTGTTTTTGGAGAAATGGGGTTGTTGGGCATTTCGCAAAGTCGAGTTTAAGGTGGCGCAGAGAGATTCGTTTACAATAGCCCGACAAGTCTCGCCGATTGTTTTCAGCTTTTGAAATGCCCAATCACTCGCAGGGCAGATGCCGAACTTCCCGCACAAGCTGATTGTACGCCAACTAGGCGATCATGAGGCCGGTAAGATACTCCACAAAATGTTTGCGTTGCAGTTCACAAGAAATGATGGAAGTAAATTCAGAAAGTGCTTTTAGTACCACTTGGGGGAACTCCACAATTGCTGACATCGTTACCCCTTCCTTGGCTTGAAATTTATAGCACATCCTGCGCCATCCTATTTTCCTTGCTATTAGATGCCAAATCACCTACAACTAAAATGCTAAGTTTATATTTTTCAAAAGTTTAGTATTTATTTGTGAGGCGGTTTATGTTTTCCAAAACAATAATAAGATTTCTTTTTTTTCCATTCACTTTGTTTCGAACATTTTTTTTAATTGGATGGTGTTTTTTTCTCTCCGGAATAATTTCCGTGGTTTGGCATTTTTTTTTAATTTTCGTATTGCTTTTACTTGGATTAAATACAGATGATAGTGAAACTATTGCAATATTTTGCACCGCTCTAGTATTTGTAGTTGCTTCCCTTGTTTTTATTATCGGTGACCGCAATAACATTTTTACGTGGTTGGATTAGATGATTTTGCGTAAACTAAAGCCAGGTGGCTTGTATTCAAAAAGTCCTAAGTATGTCAAGGTTGCCCCGGCGGAAAAACAAAACTAAAGAACGGAGTTGACAATTGACCATGCCCTACTCATGCTTCCCGTCCCGATGAAAAGTTTCCGTGCCTGTCGATCGCTTTCGATAACTCCCAATGTCCGCCTCACCGCACACTGAATTCGATTCGTCACCAGTATTTTACAAGGCTCAGCATCCCGATGCTGATTCCACAAAATCACAATGCGAACCTTGTGGTTGTTGTTTGGAATGTGCAGCGTGCAAGTGAAATACCATTGTCGTTCATCGCCTCGACGAAACTCTTGCCTGGCCTCTGGGGGAATTGATACTGCGAGTTCATTGGCCTTAATGCTACGGCCCTTAAAGTCGAGCTTGCGATTGGATTACAAATCGCCAGCATACCCTCGCAAGTAGCCTGTAGAATCTTGTTTGGAATGAATATGATTAAGAATCCCCGCATTAGTAAAATAGCTGTCAAAGGCAAAAATCCCCAAGATTTTGTGCTCGTGTGTCCAATCAACCAACTCCCAAAACAATTGTGTGTGATCCTTGTATACTTCGCCGGTGGCCGCACACTGTTCCCGCTTTTTAAAGCGCCGAAACTCCAACGGATAATGCTTACGGCTTTCACACACATAATTCGCAATCAGATAATCGTGGGCAATTTTGTTGCGCTCCTCCGCATGATCCCAATAATACCCCACATCCGCTATAAATTTGCCACTGTAATCGATAAGCGTATCGTCCATGGCAATAACTCCATATTTCGAATAGGCGCATATCAGGTTCGCCCTGCATCAACTCAAGTCGCAGTTCGTTAAAATCCTTGTTCGCTCCAAGGCGAATCGGTGAGAAAACGATTGAGGCAGGAGTGTTCGGTGGTCTGAGCGAACTCGCTGTTGATTCCCGTGACCGTTTTATTCTGGGCGATCATCAGGCCAGTGAGATACTCCGCAAAATGTTTGCATTGCAGTTCACAAGAAATAATGTAAGCAAATTCAGAAAGTGCTTTTAGTACCACTTGCGGGACCTCCACAATTGCTGGCATCGTTACGCCCTCCTTGGCTTGAATTTTATAGCACATCCTTTTTTCCTTGCTATTAGATGCCAAATCACTTATTTTCTAAGTTAATGTTTTGCAAAAGCTAAGTAGTTATGTATTTGTGAGGCGGTTTATGTCTTTAAAAACAGTAAAAAGAGTTCTTTTATTCCCAGTCACTTTGGTTGTAACACTTTTGCAGATAGCATTTTGGTTAATTATCTCCGGATTAATATCCGGGGTGTGGTATTTCTTTTTAGAGTTCGTATTGGAGAAAGTTGGGGTGGAAAGTGTTGACGCTATTACTATTACAATATTTTGCACCGCTCCAGTATTTGTAGTTGCTTTTGTTATTTTTATTATCCGTGACCGCCAGCACATTTTTAATTGGGTGGGTGAAGGTAATTTTTCCATGTCACTTTGTTTTAAGATCCTTGATGAATTTCGCGTAGCGCTCGGAAGTTTCTGTCACGGTTTGGCTGGAAATAGAAGGTAGGGGAAACCCGACCTGCCCTAGATGGCGAACCTGAAACCGCAGCATCTATCATTGGTCGATGCCGCAAGACTTGGGTTAAAATATGGGTTAATCGATGCGAAAAATAATCTGAAGGTGTCCAAGTCCTGGGCAAAAATCACTGGCTATTGCGATCGAACCTCCATTCTAAAAAATAAAGAAATGCTTTTCACTTGCGAAGAGGATTGGGAGTTAGCCCTTGCAGGGCGAATTGGGCGACTTGTTGCAGATATCAACTCCAATTCCATATCTTTTGAGAGCTTGGATCATTTTTCATCTTTGCGCATCATCGAACAAGCTTACGCTTTGCCTACACAAATAGGCATGGGAAGCAGGGCTGTTTGCTTCGCTCTTTGGCATGATTCCAATAATACCCCACATCCGCTTTAAATTTGCCACTGTAATCCATGAGCGTATCTTCCATGGCAATAACTCTATGTTCGGAATAACGCATATCAGGTTCGCCCTGCATCAACTCAAGTCGCAGTTCGTTAAAATCCTTGTTCACTCCGGGGCGAATCGGTAAGAAAACGATTGAGGCAGGAGTGTTCGGTGGTCTGAGCGAACTCGCTGTTGATTCCCGTGACCGTTTTATTCTGGGCGATCATCAGGCCAGTGAGATATTCCGCAAAATGTTTGCGTTGCAGTTCATTTGCAAAAATAGGACCAAATTCAGAAAGAGCTTTTAGTACCACTTGCGGGACTTTCTAAGCAAGTAAACATCATGATCCAAGATTTTCCGGATCGCCGAATCTCATCTCACAGACCGCAAGCATGTTCACTCTAACCACAAAGCTCTCAAATATAGGGAATGAGAGACCACATTCCCTTATACAGTTGTAATGTCGTTTTTCTTGCTGGATTCCGTAGCCTGCTTTCAATTCACCTAAGCTCCAAGTAAAAAGAGCCGCTCCCCTTCCCTCTGGTGAATGTCCACCGCCCCATCATCTTTGTCACATCGTCGAAGGAAATCGTTCCGGTGTGGATTGCAGGAAGACAGCCTTTACCAAACTCAATGTCGTTCTTATCCCACGAAAACATCACTTTATTATCGTCAGTGATTTTCCCAGTCATGCTCACCGTCATGGTGAGTTTGTCGCCATTCAACCAATGTAGTTTGCCACTGAACTGATTGTCTTGAACTTTTATGATTTCCATTTTCATTACGTACCCACTTCCGCTTTCCCTACCAACCCAGATCGAGTTGGCCACGATAACCGAACTTGCGTTCTGTTTTGGCTTTGGCTTCATTAAAATAAGCTTGCCATCTGGCCCTGTGTTAACTTTCATCCCGGACATTTCAAATCTGGCACCATTTTCATAGTTAACATTTTCACCCTGTATTCTTTTGGCAATCAATTTACCCGTTTTATCTAATACTCCCTCAAAGTAAAAAGAATGCCCATCTTTTATTGGGTTCAAATCCAATCGGAAATTATTTCCGCTAAAGGTTTCTAAAGATTTTGTCACAAATAGAGTTGCTTTCGCGTCCCATACAAATCCGTCCAATTTACTTTTAGATGAAAAGACCCCCGTGTAATTTGCTTCAATCCTTCCAAGATTTTCTTTATATCCCTGCAAATGCAAAGTCATTTTAGTTTCAAAATCCATTAAAACTGGACCATTATGAATGCTGGAATTTCCAAACCAATTCTCAGGTAATTTGGGATTAAATCTTTGGCTTCCAATTTCAGAATAGCCACCCTTTTCACTAAAAGATCGGACCTCAAAGAACTGATCACCAAGGGAAAAGTTATCAATTTCAATTTTGGCTGTTGAGTTATTGTCAGGATCAGGTTTCAATACTTTCCATGTGGGATCGCCCCCAAAACGATACTCCATATGACAAACGCCATTTTCTGGATCTGAAAAGTGAGTGGCTATTTTTATCACCTCGCCCAAGGCAGGATCTTTCAGGGGTGAAATAACTTTAAAACCAACGAGGGGGCGGGGAATTCGACGGAGTTCTATGATTGTTAAATCAGGAGTTGGCAAGTTTTGGAGTTGGCTCGGTCTGGGTTTACCAGGCGATGAAAAATTGATTTTGATTTGGTTATTTTTGATTTCAAATAAACCCAAGCTAGGAATTTCCGCTTCCGTTTCATTAGTAATGTCTATCAGGTTATTGGTGGGATCAATCTTGAATTGGTACTTGGTGTCCTTTGTTCCATTTTGGATGACAAATGAAGGGGTAATCCCATCTGGAAAAACAGCTTTTAGTTTGTTTGTTTCGGTTTCTGGCACAGATATTCCGTTTTTCGTAAACTTGGTGACATTATAAATTCCATCAAAATCAGGCAGCGTTTTCCTTGTAATCGGACGGTCATTTATTTTTGGATTATACAGATTATCAAAAAAGAGGGGGAACACTGTCGACCTTAAATTTTGAAGGTCTTTTTCAAAGCCATGAATTTCAGCATGAAACTCATTTAACCCTACGAAATTGAACAACCCCTTATCTCCTTCTGGGGGTTGAATTGATAATAGGGGCTTCCCTTCCGCATTTAAGACAGAACGCGGTGCGATATGGGAGATATCGTTTCCTGCAATGCTTAAGTTTTTGGGAATTACATTCTCTGTCCCGTTGAATACATATCGAATTTCCCCTTTTTCCCGATGGGTGACCTTGTAGCTCTCGCCGATGACACGGATGCCATTCTTGAATTTTAATCCGTCTCCCACAATTTCAACCTTGGTTCCTTTTTCTAAAAGGGAATATGCACTTGCACCCTTCATAATTTCATTTACCACCGGCCTGGCAATGTCGTAAGCGATTTTAAGAGCATCCCCCGAGGATTTGAATAACTCTTTGTTTCGCGTCTTATTACCAACCTCGTTGAGGTCGAGCATGGTTTGAACAAAAAACTGCCAATGAAGGATTCGTTTGTAATCATAAGCTGCGTAATCATCAATCAAAATGGCTGCGAGGAGTCCTAAATCGGATTCTTTATTACCTTGCGAATTTTTCAATAAACCAGTTTGGTTAAAAAATTCAATAAGATCATTAAACTTATCTTTTTGAAACAAAATGGCATTCGCCATCATATCGTTTTCGGTTTTTATTTTTGCATCTAAGGCTTCTTCCTCTTTTAAAGTGAGTTTGGACTTATCAATCTTTGCTTGAGTCGCAATAAGCTCGGCAAGTTTGTTCTCAAGCAACATATTCGCCTTTTTAGCACTAACATTCATGCACTCTACAGCTTTTTGATGATATTCTTGAAGCTTTTCGTCTTGATATTTTGAGAATCTTTTTAGTCTGACTACCCACATTGCATTTTCTGGTGAAGGCTTCTCCTCATAAGAAGAAGCGGGTACAGGAATGAATCCTATTGTTACAATTAAAATTGTCATGATCATAAATTTTGGCATTTCAAAACTCCCAAAATAATTCCGACATTTTTAACACTTAACTAAACTTTTGCAAAAAGTTAACTAGGATTGTAAACATAAGTAATTTGGCATCTAATAGCAAGGAAAATAGGATGGCGCAGGATGTGCTATAAATTTCAAGCCAAGGAGGGGGTAACGATGTCAGCAATTGTGGAGTTCCCGCAATTGGTACTAAAAGCACTTTCTGAATTTACTTCCATCATTTCTTGTGAAATGCAACGCAAACATTTTGCGGAGTATCTCACCGGCCTCATGATCGCCTAGTTGGCGTACAATCAGCTTGTGTGGGAAGTTCGGCATCTGCCCTGCGAGTGATTGGGCATTTCAAAAGCTGAAAACAATCGGCGAAGCCTGCCGAACTATGGTGAACGAATCTCTCTGCGCCACCTTAAACTCGACTTTGCGACATGCCCAACAACCCCACTTTTCCAAGAAAACCCTGTTCAAACAGGTGGGTTTGGCAAGATTTGCAAAAGTTCAGTAAGTAAATATATAATCGAACAACAATGACTTAGGATGTTCTTACAACTCCATGTAGCTATGTTTATTTTAGGACGACACTTAAGTCGGAAATTATTTTTCAAATTAAAGTATGTTGAGGTTTCTGGCAACCAATTTAGATTTCTGCCGTTTGCAAAAAATACTTCGGAGACTAAAAATTGTGCTCAACAACATATCTTGAGAAGCTTTTTGGGAAAGGAAAACTAGATAATCCTAGATAATTATTGACGAAGGCTGCCTTTTCAGGGAAATTAAAAATGGATAATTAGCTATTTGAGTGAAATCTGACTGGTTGTAGAAATGACTTTTTTTTTAGTATGACTAAATAAACGGCATTCAACTTGATCTTGGAGGGTCTTTAATTGAATAAATTAAGTTTTGCGCCAAATGATGATTTAAAAACATCGAAAGGTAAAACGATACGAATTTTAGATATTGTTGATTCTGGTGAAATTAACGGTTCGATTTGGCTTACCGATCAACCTGGAGTTTTTGCTAAATTATTTCACAATTCGCCTAATGTTGATAGGGAAGAGAACCTTCAGTGGATGATTGATAATCCGCCCCCTGGTGTGATTAATTCCTCCGGCCAGGTCATGGTTTCCTGGCCCGAGGATTTGCTTCTGCGTGGAAATCAGTTGGTTGGAATGGTTGTTCCGCAAACAGCTATTGACTGGTTTCTTGCCGACTCCATGTCCCACCTGCTTTTTCAAAGTCCTCCAGAAGAAGGCTAGAATTTATGTCGCCTAGTAGGAGGAGCAAATGCCAGAAAAAGAAAGTGGGTGAGTTTAACGAACATTAACCTAAACGACCAATCTCCGGGGAGACCGAGACCAGACCGTGCCTCCATTGAGATAGCAAAGGTAAAAATGGTGGGAGCTTGGTCCCAACCGTCGCTGCCACTTGAAGAGTGCGAGCGATTAATTAATTGGAAGGACCGCCTTGAAATTGCAATTAATTTAGCGAGGGCATGCGAAATTTTGCACCAAGGAAACACTCCCTATATTTTTGATATTGAGAGTAATAATGTAATGATTTATAAAAATAATCAAGTTTCTCTTATAAACATTGATTCGATTCCATTAATTCAAAACTTGGAAAATTCGGATCATGAAAGCCTAAAAAGTATAAACCAGCCCAATGGATTTTTCGGGCTCTCAAAACTCCTATTCGAGATACTACTTTATGATATGAATTTTTTGTTTAAAATATTGCCTCCTGAGATTGATAAATTGTTTAAGCAGCAACAACCAGCCACCCCTTTAGAGCAACATCAGTCCGCCGAGCAGTGGCGTATTGTTTTGACAAGTGCCCTCAAAGGGATTAAGTCCTGTCGAAAACAAAGAAAAACTCATTTTTATCATTCTTTTTTGGAGGAATGTCCTTGGTGTAATCTTGATTTATCCATAAGGACGCGCCTGTTTCCAGATATTAAAATTCACACAAAGCCTTCAAATTTCAAGTTTTATTTCAAATGTTTAGTCTATTTGGGGTTATTGCTTATCATTGGTTGGTGTTGTCACCTTTCTTGGCCTTATG
>Ga0209190_1001942_pt1 | contig 14242 bp, 12 predicted proteins | sample M_140205_XF_Meta_FD_187315 | JGI IMG/M metagenome (GOLD analysis project Ga0209190, IMG submission 187315) | Freshwater microbial communities from Lake Montjoie, Canada to study carbon cycling - M_140205_XF_MetaG (SPAdes) (version 2) | ecosystem: Environmental > Aquatic > Freshwater > Lake... | reverse complement strand
CACCTTCGCCTACGGAGACCCCGACACCTTCGCCTACGGAGACCCCGACACCTTCGCCTACGGAGACCCCGACACCTTCGCCTACGGAGACCCCGACACCTTCGCCTACGGAGACCCCGACGCCTTCGCCTACCGCGACACCAACACCTTCGCCTACCGCGACACCAACGCCTTCGCCTACCACGACGCCGACACCTAGGCCTTCGGCCACACCAACACCGACGCCTAAGGACAAAAAGTCCAAGGAGAATAATCCTCGCCCAACAGCCACTCCTAAGCCTACAGGAACGCCAAAAGATAGTAAGTCGAAGAAAAAGGACAAGGTCTCGGCCAAGCCTGTTGCCACAGCGACACCTGCTAGCACGCCGAAAGACAGCCGGTCAAAGAAGCGCTAGTGTAGTGTCGCAGATATAACTGGACAAGTCTGAATCCCCTGGCGATGGTATCGACATGCCTAGCCCAGCACCGCTCGAACTCACGGCCGACGCCCAATCCAAGCTTGCCGATTGGTCCAAGGCCCACGGAACGCCGCAACAGGTCGTCAAGCGCTGCCGGCTCGTCTTGCTGATGGCCTCCGGCGTGCCCGCCGCGCGGGCCGCCAAGACCGTCGGCACCAACCGGCACACCGCCGAACTCTGGCGGGATCGCTTCCGGGAGGGCGGCCCGGACACGCTCTGGGAGATCGCCCCGGGGCGGGGGCGCAAGCCGCGCGCAGGTTTGGCCGCCCGCATCGTCGAGAAAACCCTGCAGAGCAAGCCGCGCGGACAGACGCACTGGAGCTCCCGGCAAATGGCCTGCAACCTCGGCGTCCACCATTCGACGGTGGCCCGGGTCTGGCAAGACCACGAGCTCAAGCCCCACCGACACAAGAGCTTCAAGCTCTCGCGCGACGCGAATTATGCAGCCAAACTCATCGACGTGGTGGGAGTTTACCTCAGCCCGCCGGAGCACGCCGTGGTGCTTTGCGTCGATGAGAAGAGCCAGATCCAAGCGCTCGACCGCACGCAACCCGGGCTGCCACTCAAGCGCGGGCGGGCCAGCACGTGGACGCACGACTACGTGCGCCACGGCACCACCACGCTGTTCGCGGCGCTGGAAGTGGCCAAGGGCAAGGTGACCGGCCAGTGCTACGCCAAGCACAGGCATCAGGAGTTCCTGAGGTTCCTGCGCCACCTCGAAACCGAGTATGACGGCGGCGAGGAACTCCATTTGATCTTGGACAACTACGGCACCCATAAGCACGAGAAAGTCCGGCGCTGGTTGGAGCGCCATCCGAGGTTCAAATTGCACTTCATCCCGACCAGTTCGAGTTGGCTCAACCTCGTTGAGCGCTGGTTTGCCGAGCTGACCAACAAGGCGGTGCGCCGCGGCAGCTTTGCCAACGTGCCGGATCTGATCGAGGCCATTTTCGAGTTCATCGAGGCGAGCAACGAGGGGGGAAAGCCCTTTGTGTGGAAAGCCACGACCGAGGAGTTGCTCGCCAAATACGAAAAATGCCGAAAGCGCCTGGAACAAATTAGCCCCGGTTGCACCGCGCCGAGGCGACGCGGAAAGGCTACCGCTTAACGTCTATTTATTAACGCGACACTACACTAGTAAGCTTTCAGCAACACTCACAAAAAGGGCCGTGGGATCTTCCCACGGCCTTTTTGCATAGTGGCAACTGTTCGAGTGATTCGCCACCGCTTTGGAAGCCCAGTGCTGTGGCGAGAAGCGTCCCTGTCAACAGCGCCCGCCTAGGCCAGAAACCTTATCCTAGAAAGGGCGTTGAGAGTTTACGGTTCATGGTTGAGCGGTTTAAAGCCAACGACCTACCGATCCGGCGCACCCACCCTAAGAGCGAGGTAAGCCGATAACGTAAATCGCTCATCCTCCGTCGCTGAACGGTCGACTGCGTCCCTAGGATAATAGTTCGCTTCACCAGACCGGCATTGGTTCATCTGAGGCTTCCTTTGCTTGCGGTTCAAGATAGTCCGAGTTCGGGTTGGAACCCGCGCGAGTGGCAATGTAGATTTAATGCTTGGCCAATGAGGAACCGACCAGACCTCGAAGCCAGAGGAGGCGAGGGTAGAAGTATCACCGGGAGAGGGCGAGAGGGGTCGGACGGACGATAGAAGATGATTCCGGGCATGCTTCCCACCCACCTCATCGCCTTGGCAGGCGTATCGGCTTTTTTTGGGGGGGTGTTTTGGCCGCGAGCGACACCGCGGAAGCCGCGAGGGTCCGCCGATGCGGAGGACAAGCGCCTCGACTCCGATCACCAGTCGGGCTTGCGAGATGGCTCTGGCTGGGTATTTTGAGTTTGTGCGCCTCCTCCTCCTTCTCTTTCTTGTATCGGCAACGCCGGTATTTGCGGCTGATCCCTTTGCAATGGTCCTCATCCCAGAGGGGAGTTTCATCATAGGCAACACCTCCACTGTCGATCTCGGAACCTTGGAACAATCCACGGACAATCTGAACACTTGGCAAGCGGTGCCAGTGACAAGCGGAATGCTTACAGCCGAAGGAAAGATGGACGTCGGCGCCTTGGATAGCCGCAGATTCTACCGGCTGAAGACAACACGTGTTTTGGATACGGAGGTCTTTGATGCCAATGCGACGAGCACCACAGTGTCCGCCTTTTACATGGACGCCACGGAGGTGACGCTCAGCCAGTGGCAGACGGTTTACGACTGGGCGAAGACCAATGGGTATGATTTCGACAACGTCGGTTCCGGCAAGAATACGAACCATCCGGTGCAGAGTGTCAATTGGTACGATTGCGCGAAGTGGTGCAACGCGCGCAGTGAGCGAGAGGGGAGGACGGCCGTTTACCATACGAATACCACGTTAACAGGGGTCTACCGGACAGGCCGGGTGGATTTAACCACCTCACTGGTGAACTGGGACGCCGACGGCTACGGGTTGCCGACAGAGGCGGAGTGGGAGAAGGCAGCGCGGGGAGATTTGGTCGGCCAGCGTTTTCCGTGGGGCGCCACGATTTCGGAAGAGCAGGCGAACTACTACGGCAATACCAACAGATACTCCTACGATTTGGGCCCGGATGGTTACAATCCCGTCGGGAGCGTGGGAGGAATAAGTCCAGCAACCAGCCCGGTTCGTTCCTTTGCCGCCAACGGGTATGGCCTCTTTGACATGGCGGGGAACGTGATGGAATGGTGCTGGGATTGGTATGGGACGCCGTATGCTGGTGGGACTGATCCTCATGGGCCCCTTACTGGCTCCTATCACGTGCTGCGAGGCGGTTGGTGCCGCGGCGGCGCTTCAGCGGCACGATGCGCCTCTCGCTTCTACAATATTCCGTCAGCCAACGACAGTATCAATATCGGCTTGCGGACTGTGCGTCGTTTGCCAACGCCGACGCCTTCGCCTACCGCGACCCCGACACCAACGCAGACACCTGAGCCTACGCCAACGCCAACGCCTGAGCCCACCGCGACGCCGACGTAAGCTGGTGGAACCGGATCCTCACGGGGCGCGCGGTTCAAGACATAGGTAACGCCTAAGTTTCAGGATAGAGGCAACACATGGGCGCTCTGGCATCGTGAGCCAAGCGCCGCCGCTTCTCAACAAAGAGGCTTGCGGGAAAAATCTTCGGCTTTAATTTGTCCGCTATGCGGCAACTCATGCTTCTTCTTCTCACCGCGGGCTCAGCCCTTGCGACTGACCATGCCTTTCTCACGCTGGAACAAACGGGCGGCAGTTTGAGCGGTTGGCAGACGATCTTTGTCAGAAGCGCGATGCTCACCTCGGATGGCAAGCTTAACATTCCCGACACCTTGAACAGCAGCGCCGTCTATCGCTTGAAAATTCAAACGGGCCCGGCCCTGACACAAAACTAGGGCCTGCTGATCGAGGTTTCCTTGGCCTGAAAAATCCGGGGTCCATTGCCGCCCAGCATGGTGCGAGCAAACTCTCTGGCTCAATCATGAACCGAGGTCAGATCAAGCGCGTTTTCGTTGCCGGTCTTCACGCAGTCTCGTTCGTCCGTGATGTCAGATCGTCACAGGCGGGACGCCGGCAAGATGCCTGTGCCGCTTCTCTGCAAAACCGCTGCACACCGCCTGTGAAAATCCTCGCCAACGCTCCAGGCATTTCCTTGGGCCAGAGCAGGGGGCGGCGGCTGGGATCAGCGTTTGAGGTGTTCCTCGACCATTTGGACCTCTTGCTTGGTCAGGATGGTGGGATCCAGCGTTCCGGCCATGGCCTTGGCCTGATCCATGCGTCCATTGGCGGCCAGCACGCAGACCACCACCACTTTTTGCTGCGGCGTGATCTTGTCTGAAGTCACGGACATTCCCTCGAAAAGCGCCACCGCCTCCTTTTCTTTTCCCTCCTTGAGCAAGGCGAGGGCGCGAAGCGAGCACAGGTCGATGTCGTTCGCCGTGATCTGACCGCGGGCGACCGGCGTGGATGGAGGCGCCGCCCCGGTAATCATGGCATAGTAATCCGCCTTATGGGCTGCCGCGCTATTGTCAGGTTGGCTGCGGGCGATGGCATACCATGTTTCGTGCAACTCTTCGGCGCTCTTGCTGTGCTGGCTGATCCGCAGGAGTGCGGCCTCGGCATTGGCTTTGTCCTGACCATCCAGCGCCTGTTTGAGCAACTCAATGAGGGTGTCGCTCTTTCCGTCAGCCTGAAAAAAGTTCACCAGTGTGGGCATCTGCTCGGGATCGGTCAGCGCCATTTGGCAGGCGCGTTCGTAGGATTGCCGCGCCATGTCCGCGCGACCGACACGGTTCGCTGCCCTCGCGCGGAAAAGCTCCACCAAAACTCCCCCCTTGAGCGGGACATCCTTGGAGAGGGCGATGTCGACCGCAGTCCAATCACCGCGACCGGCCAGAGCATCCAAATAGAGCACGAACGCGCCGGGGTTGCTGCGAGCTTGTTCGTCGCTCACCAGATCCAGTGACCGGGCAAACTCCTGGTGGTCGTTGAGCCAGAGCAAAGCGGTCAGCTTGCGCGCCACCGGAGCATCGGAAAATCTTGTCATGATGTCTTTCACGATCGCCCGGCGCCCCTCTTTATCGTTGGGCCAGCGTGCGGCTTGCGCGATGAGGAATGAGTTGTCGTTGGCCTGCGGGTGATTGGCCAGACGGCCAGCCCACACCGACACCTCCCCCGCGGGAACTGCACCGGAGGCAAGGCCGGCGGTCAGTGCGCTCAAGCCGAGAGTGTCGTCGCGGGAGGACAATCGGCCGAAGATCGAGACGGCTTCTGCCCGGGCCTCCGTGGCGCTGGGACCGCGCGAAGCCAGGTTGGAGGCCAGACGTAGCAGCGCGTTATCCGCGGCCGCCGAATCGGCAGCGACGGCGCGCAATTCTTTTTCCTCGCCCTCGGTCTGGCCTTGCAGGCGGAACTGCTCGGCCTTGACCAGATGGAGGTATCCGACATCGCCCGACTGCGCCAAAATCTGAGCCTGTCGATCGGCCAGCTCGCTCTTCCTGAACCGCACGGCGGCCAGCACATAGCGCTGGCGGTCGGCGGCGGACATGTCGCCCGAGGCGGCGAGCTTCTCGTAGAGTTCGAGCGACTGCGGATTGTTCGAGACCTCTAAGACGTAACACATCGCCCGGATCACCTGAGGCTCATTCGGGCGCATCCGCCACGCGGATTCGATCCGCAGAAAAGCTTGCTGCTGCTGCCCGGCCTCGAACATTTCCTTCGTCCCTTGCACCATTTTTATGGCTTGGCGGGTCCGCCATTTTTCCATCAGGCCCAACGCCGATACGCCGGCCAAGGCGATGATCAGGGTGAGAAGCATGCCTAGGATCTTCCATCGCCGTGGGCCCGATCCTTTTTCAGCCTCTGCGGGTGAAACTTGCGACTTCTTCTCCTCGGGGTTGGGTGTCGTGGGTTCCTCGTTTGCCATGTGGAGAATTTACTCGGTTCGTCGTGCGGACTCCAACCCGAACTGCGATGAACTCCAGCCCGCAGCGGGGGGGGGCGCAGGGCCTCCGCTTCGCAGCAAGTCAGCGGAAAAATTTTTCTTCCGCTCGCGGCGCAATATCCCGAACGACTTTGCGCCGCTCGCACAAGCTTTGCGTGTTCAGGCAGCGAAGCGCTTCGATCCAGGCCTCTGGTTCCTGCGCCCATCGAAGAATGGCAGCCAGCGCGTTCCTTTGACTTGCTGTGGTTACACCGCGCGCATTGCCCTACGAGCTGGGCACCGGCGCGATCAAGGATCAAGACCGGAACACGCAGCGCCATTTTACGAGGCTGTCGGTATCCTCTGCCAACATCTCAAACTGTCTTCGGCTCACGGCGCAGACCTGTGCTGATTTCGCGCGTACACGCCCGCGAAAGCATGAAATTTCAGCACTACGAATCGAGGAGCGTGCAAAAGAAAAACATATCACGTTGTTGCAGAGTGCCTTACAACAGAAAAGCATGCAAAATTCGGCGTCCGAAATGCTCCCGAAAAAAATCTTTTTTTCGCTTGCGTATCCCATCTGGTGCCTGCTAACCTCACATCATGTTCAAAACATTAAAACCAATATTAGCAGTTTTCATCACCGCTGCGATGGCCTCGGTTGCCTCCGCTGCCAGCGTCAGCTACACAAACTCCCAGATCGCCAACAGCAACAACACCTCCTACGCCCTGAACTTAAATCAATTCAACACCGGCTTGGGCACTCTCACCGGTGTGTCGGTGACCATCGTGTTTCTCAAGGACGGCGGAAGCTTCACCGTGACTGCCAACGCGCCGGGAACGGTCGAGATCGACACGACCAAATCTCTCATGCAGTTGAACGACCCGACGGGGCTCCTGGGCTTCACCGGCTACTCAAACAGCGCCTATGTTTTCACCACAACACCCAATGCAAATGGAGCAATAGTCGCTGATCCGCAGGGAGTTGGTCAATTATCCAGCCCGCAAACCTTCACTGTGGCGACGAATACCATCGTGAACAATAGCAATTCAACGATAACTTCTGGCTTTTGGTCCGCTTATCAAGGGGCAGGAAATGTTGCTTTCGCTCTCAAACAAAACCCGCAAATCAGCGCTTTTTTCACAGGAAATGGTGGATCGTTCGACACAACGGCCTTTCTCGCCCAAGCGCAAATGTCAGTTACTTATACCTACGATGCCGCTCCACCCGAAGTTCCTGAGCCCTCGACGGTCGTCGCTGGCGCCATGTTGCTCGGCTTGGGCGTGGCCGGTGCTATCCGCCGCCGCAAGCAAGCGAAGCTTGCCTGATTCGCTGGCGTTCTGAAATTACAACCCGGCAAAGCGGAAGCTTTGCCGGGTTTTTTCATTTGGCCCCACACCCTCCCGCTAACCAGCGGGAAAATCCGCCCACCTCCCTGCGCCCTCCTCTCCGAGGCGCCCCCGATCGCGCGGTTCCGGTTCTCGAGGTCAACGGAGTCACCCAATGCAGCGGCTGTGGCGCGGATTCCGAGGCGCTCCGCATGCGTGCTTTTGGTCCATGCCGCCGCCCAAGAACCGACACCCGCAGACTTCGCATCGACCGGTGTCCGGTTGACTCCATGATCGTGGGATGGTTTGCTGCCTTCCATGCGGAATCTTTTCTCGCGGTTCGTCCCTTTCTTCGCCCTGATTTGCCTGGCCGGCTGCGCCTCCAAATTTCTTCCGATGAAAACCGTAGATTATGTCGATCTTCCGCGCTTCCTGGGTGATTGGTGGGTGATTGCCCACATCCCGTATTTTCTCGAGCGGGACACGTATGACTCGAAGGACACCTACCGTCTTCGGGCCGATGGCAGGATGGACAATATCTTCAGCTACAAGAAGGGATCTTTCGCCGCACCGGTCAAGACGATGAACGGCGTGGCGTGGGTGGTTGACAAAAAGTCGAATGCCGAATGGCGCGTGCAATTTCTCTGGCCGATCGCGTTGCCTTATTACGTGATCTATCTCGATCCGTCCTATCGCTTCATGGCGGTGGGACATCCTTCGCGTGAGTATGGATGGATCATGGCACGGGACAAAAAGATGTCCGCTGAAGATTACGCCACGGTGGTGCAGGCCATGGCGGCTCAGGGGTATGATCCAGCGAAGTTCCGCAAGGTTCCGCAAAGTTAGTTGAGGGTTCAGAGATGAAAGCCGGAGCGAAGCGGAGACAGCCGCAGGCCATGGAGAAAAAAGGCAATCGGGAGCCTTCGCGTTCTCTGCTCCCTCAAGCCGCAAGGTTCAACGCCCAAACGGGCCCCGGCCGATGATGGCCTACTGGATCCATAACTTCGACCCCTTCGCTTGGCAGTTTGGCGGCGGCCTCGGTATCCGCTGGTATGGGTTGGCTTATCTGGCCTCTTTTGCCGTCGCTTATTTCATCTATCTCCACCTGGCCAAGCAGGGCCTCTCGGTGATTGCGCCGGAGAAGGTGGGCGATTTCATCACGGGTTGTGCCGTCTTCGGCGTTCTCGTCGGCGGGCGCTTGGGCCACTTTGTCTTCTACGACCGCGCGGCGCTGCTGGCCGACCCGCTGGTCTTTTTCCGGATATGGGAGGGCGGCATGGCCGCGCATGGAGGAATCCTCGGTGTGGCGCTCTACACGCTGTGGTACGCTTGGAAACACAAGGTGAGCTGGCCCGGCTTGGGCGACAACCTTGTGGTCGGCGCGCCGCTCGGTCTCTTCTTCGGCCGCATGGCCAACTTCATCAACGGGGAACTCTACGGCCGCCCCGCCACCGTGCCTTGGGCAGTGAAGTTCCCGCAGGAGGTCTACGAGTTGCCGGTCGAGAAGCAGCGCGAGATTCTCGCCTTGGCCCGGAGCGCCGGTGGTGGTCCGGTCGGACTCGAGCAGATCGTCGCGGCCGTGCCGGTTTCGCCCGATTGGCGGGAAAAGATGGGGGACTTTCTCACGCCGCGCCACCCCTCACAAATTTACGAGGGTCTGCTCGAGGGGCTTTTTCTTTTTGCGGTTCTCTGGATCCTGCGCACGCGGTTCCGCACGGCCAATGGCGTGGTGACCGGCGCGTTTTTTATCGGCTATGCCATCCTGCGCAGCATCGGCGAATTTTTCCGGGCACCGGAGGATGGCTATGTGGGGTTCCTCACGGCCGGGCAGTTCCTCTCCGTCTTTATCGCCCTGATCGGTTTGGGTTTCTGGGGGGCGGCCAAGGTGCGTCCATCCTACCCGGGGGCTGCTGGCTAGCTCTGGTTTTCCGCGTGGACCTGACGTGCTTCCGCCAGCGCTTGCGCACTTGGTTCCAGCAGCACGCGCGTGACCTGCCATGGCGCCGGACGAGGGATCCCTATGCGATTCTGGTCAGCGAAATGATGCTTCAGCAGACGACCGTGGCCGCGGTGGTGCCATTCTACGAGCGCTGGATGAAGCGGTTTCCCTCGGTGCAAAAATTGGCGGCCGCCGAGGAGTCCGAGGTCTTGGCTCTCTGGCAGGGCCTGGGCTACTACCGCAGGGCGCGCAATCTGCTTACCGCGGCGAAAAAAATCTCCAGCCAGAGGAAGGGAAAGTTCCCGTGCGACTATGATGGGCTGCGGGCTTTGCCCGGAGTGGGGGACTACACCGCGAATGCTGTGCTGGCTTTCTCGCGCGATCAGTGCGTGCCGGTGCTCGATGCCAATGTGATCCGCGTGGTGGCGCGGCTTTTCAACCAGCACACGCCGGTGGACACCGCAAGGGGATTGGCCAGAGTCCGCTCCGCGCTGGTGTCGCTCTTGCCGGAATCGGGAGGGCACGAGTTTGCCTCCGCCCTGATGGAGCTTGGCGCGCTCGTTTGCCGCGCGGGACGCCCCGATTGCTTGCTCTGCCCGGTGAAGGAATGTTGTGCGGCGAGGCATCCGGAACAATTGCCGCGCAAGGCCCCGAAGTCACCGATCAAGGAACGCGCCGAATATGCGGCCTGGGTGAGCGACGGAAAAAGCATCCTGCTGCAGCAGGCGCAGGCCAGGCGCTGGGTTGGGCTGTGGCGCTTGCCTCCCCTGATCTCGGTCCCCGACGACCAACCCGCCGCCAAACTGGTCTTCGGCATCGTGCGCGAACGCGTGACGCTGCAGGTCCATCCCATGACCCTTCGCGCGCTCGGTGCGTCCGGCGAACCGCGGCAGACGTTTTCTCTGCGGGGATTGGACTCTGTGGCGATCCCGTCCCCTCACCGCAGAGCCATTGCCAGAATGATGGCCGAGCGCCATAATTGAAGTCTTGAAAACCGCAGGCATCACCGCGCAACCCGACGCCGGGGGCCACTTCGGGCCCTACGGAGGCGCTTTTGTTCCCGAGACGCTGATGACGGCGTTGGAAGAGCTGACCCTCGCCTATGAGGCGGCCCGCCACGACCCTGGGTTCCTGCATGAGCTGGACTCGCTGCTGCGTGAATTCGTCGGTCGCCCGACTCCGCTCTATCTGGCCGAACGCCTGACCGCACAACTCGGGGGTGCCAAGATTTATTTGAAGCGCGAGGACCTGCTGCACACCGGGGCCCATAAGATCAACAACGCGATGGGCCAGATCCTGCTGGCCAGGCGCATGGGAAAAAAGCGCGTCATCGCCGAGACCGGCGCGGGACAGCACGGCGTGGCCACGGCCACCGCCGCCGCGCGCTTCGGCATGGAATGCGTGGTCTACATGGGCGAAGTGGACATGAAGCGCCAGTCGCTCAACGTGACCCGCATGAAATTTCTCGGCGCGAAGGTTGTTCCCGTCACAGCCGGGCAGGCCACGCTGAAGGAGGCGGTCAATGAAGCCATGCGCGATTGGGTGACCAATGTGCGCTCGACGCACTACATTCTCGGGACGGCGTACGGCGCGCATCCTTATCCCATGATGGTGCGCAATTTTCATCGCGTGATCGGCGAGGAGGCTCGGCGCCAGATCCTCGAACGCGAGGAGCGTTTGCCCGATTTGCTGGTGGCCTGCGTGGGTGGCGGCAGCAATGCCATCGGGCTCTTCTATCCGTTTCTCGAAGACAAAGACGTTCGTATGGTCGGGGTCGAAGCCGGCGGCGAGGGGATCAAACCCGGACGCCACGCCGCGCGATTCCAAGGCGGCAAGCTCGGCGTGCTGCAGGGATGCAAAACTTTTCTCCTCGCCAACGAGGACGGGCAGATCGAGCTGACCCACTCGGTCTCGGCCGGTCTCGACTATGCGGCGGTGGGACCCGAGCACAGCTTCCTGCGCGATGCCGGCCGCGTGGAATACGACTACGCCACGGACGACGAGGCGCTCTCCGCGTTTCAAAGGCTGGCCAAAGTCGAAGGCATCATCCCGGCGCTGGAGAGCGCGCACGGCGTGGCGCATGTCATCAAGGTCGCGCCCAAGATGGACAAGGAGCAGATTATTTTGGTCAACCTCTCCGGACGCGGGGACAAGGACGTACAGCAGGCGGCAGACTTCGTCTTTGGCCCGGCAGGTTAGCCTTGAGGCATGTCCTCTGACCCCGCCGCTCTCCCACGGGCCACCCGCATCCGTTGGTGGGTCTGCGCGCTGCTTTTCAGCGTGACGGCGATCAATTACATCGACCGTCAGGTCATCGGCATCCTCAAGCCGACGCTGCAGGGGGAATTCGGTTTCGACGAGCGCGACTACGCGGCCATCGTCTTCTCCTTCCAGGCTGCCTACACGATCGGGTTGCTGCTTTCCGGGCGTCTGATGGATCGCATCGGCGTGCGCCGTGGGTTGTCGTTCGCCGTCTTGCTCTGGAGTTTCGGTGCGGTCTTGCATGCCTTCGCCGGATCGTTTGCCGGGTTGCGTTTTCCCACGCTTTCCATCGACCCTCCCGCCGTGGTCATGCTCGGTGGCGCCACCGCCGGATTCGCCGTGGCGCGCATCGTGCTCGGCTTGGGCGAGGCCGGCAATTTTCCGGCCGCGATCAAGGCGATCGCCGAATGGTTCCCCAAGCGGGAGCGTTCCTTCGCGACAGGCATCCTCAACGCCGGCTGCAATGTCGGCGCCGTGCTCACGCCGCTGCTGGTTCCCTGGATCACGCTGGCGTTCGGATGGAGGTGGGCCTTCGTCGCGACCGGCGCGCTCGGCTTCGCATGGCTGTTCTGGTGGCGTGCATTCTACCGTCCGTCGCAGGAGCATGCGCATGTCAACGCCACAGAGCTGGCACTTATCCATAGCGACCCGCCGGAACCTTCTGGTGGAGTATCCTTGATCTCTCTGCTGCCGCACCGGCAGACCTGGGCGTTCGCTTTGGGAAAATTTCTGACCGACCCCATCTGGTGGCTCTATCTTTTCTGGGTCCCCGATTTTCTCAAACGCAACCATGGCCTCGATCTGAAAACGATGGGTCTTCCGCTTGTCGTGGTCTACTTGGTCGCGGATGTGGGCAGCATCGGTGGCGGTTGGCTGCCCACCGCTCTGATCAAGCGCGGTTGGTCGCTCAATGCCGCGCGGAAAACCGCCATGCTTGTTTGCGCCCTCGCCGTGGTGCCCATGCTCTTTGCCGCCGAGGCCAAAAACCTCTGGGTCGCCGTCGGTCTGGTCTCCCTCGCCGCCGCCGCACACCAAGGATGGTCGGCCAACCTCTTTACCACCGCATCGGACATGTTTCCCAAAAGAGCCGTGGGTTCGGTGGTCGGCTTCGGCGGCATGGCCGGTTCGATCGGCGGCATGCTCATCGCCCTGATTGTCGGTGCCGTGCTGCAAAAAACCGGCAGCTACGAACTGGTCTTCGTCATGGCCGCCTCGGCCTACTTGGTCGCGTGGGTCGTGGTCCAAGTGCTCGCCCCGCGCCTGACCCCGGTCCGCTTGTAATCGGTCTTCATGCGGCGCTGCGTCGGCAGGCTCAGCAGATCCGTTCCACCGTGATCTTCCGCCATTGGGCCCGATCGCCCCGATGGGTGAAGTCGGTCGTGAACCCGCCCAGTCTGCCGCGCGGCGCGACCTCTTGGCCTGCGACCAGCACCTCGTTCATGGCCAGAGGTGATCGCACCGAACGGACCACAGGGAATTCGGATTTGAGTTTTTGACGGACCGAGGACTGCATCGCGCGATGACCGCGGCCGGTGAGCAGGTTCGCTGCCAGTATGCCGCCCGGCGCTATCGCGCGCCGCAAACATTGCATCAGGCGGGTGTCCCATGTATGCGGCCGGAAAACATCGGTCTTTCCCGCCAGATAAATGTCATCGATCACCACATCGAAAGTTTGTCTGTTTTTTTCGAGCCAGCGGTAGGCATCACCGATGATCACGTTGATGCCCAGCGCATCAAGTTCCATGTGCTGGCGGGCCAGCATGACGATCTGCTCGTCGATATCGATGGCGGTGAACCGCGCGTCCGGCACCAGATGGCGCAGCACGCGCAAGGAGGTGCCGCCGGCCAATCCCAGCATGAGGACCGAGGAAGGTTTTGTTTTTTCCCCGAGCAGCGCCGCAGCCGCGATCATATCCCAAGCCAGACCGGTGAGAAAGCGGCGCTTGTGGTGGAAGGCATGCACGGCGCCCGCGACACGAAATTCGGTGGCCTCTGCGGACTTCCAGATCTCCAGCGACTGGTGATCCGTTTGAAGTGTTCCCGTGCGGCGCATCACGGCTGTCGGCGTTGAGCAATTGTCTCTCTGTTCGGAAATGGCGCAACCCTTGCCCTAGCGCCGCTTCTTTTTCGAGGGCAGCTTCTCGGGACGGATCAGGATTTCCCCGCGCGAGGTGTCGAGGATATTGCCCGAGGGAGAGAGGCCCTTGGCAAAATCAGCAGGAACTTCGGCGTAGCTCGACGTGTCCCCCAAGGCGATGAAACCGACATCGCGCGGGGTGAGTCCGGCCGCCTCGACGAGAAGATCGACAATCTCCCGGGGGTTTTTCACGTCGTTGCGGCTCAGCCCGAACTCGATCCACGCCTTGCCTGCAGCAGGTTTGCGCGGAGGAATCCCCTGGCCGGGTTCCGGGGCCACGGGCCGTGGTCCGGCCGGGGCGGTTGATTGGGAGGGTTGCGGTGGTTGCGCGGCTGGTGCGGTCGTTTCCCCGCCGGTGAGGATGTAAAGCAGCGCGGCGGCCAACTCGGTCGAATCCGCCCCCTCTTCCAGCAGCCGGTCGACATGGACCATTTGCGCACTGCCGTGTCCTGCCTCGATCGTGCTGCGCACACGCTCGAGCAGCGCATCGGTCCGCTTCTCCCCGATCTCGCCGGCGGTGGGGAGCTTGCCCCGCCGGATGGCCGAGTGCGTAAATTTTTCGAGGTAACGGATTTTATGGACGTCGCGGCCGGTGACCAGCGAGATGGCGATGCCCTGTTTGCCGGCGCGGCCCGTGCGGCCGATGCGGTGCACGTAATCCTCGGGGTCGTAGGGAAGGTCGAAGTTCACCACCAACTCCAGA
>Ga0209190_1001941_pt1 | contig 14247 bp, 9 predicted proteins | sample M_140205_XF_Meta_FD_187315 | JGI IMG/M metagenome (GOLD analysis project Ga0209190, IMG submission 187315) | Freshwater microbial communities from Lake Montjoie, Canada to study carbon cycling - M_140205_XF_MetaG (SPAdes) (version 2) | ecosystem: Environmental > Aquatic > Freshwater > Lake... | reverse complement strand
TTCGTCTGGCTGGCTGTGCTGCTGTTGTTGTTCGGCAATCCGGACGAAGGCCAGGTAGCCACGAGGGCGCCCCCATTCGTTTGCTGAACCCGCGCATATTTCGCCGAATAAGTGGTGAACCACGAAGTGAGCAACGGATCCGCGCGCGCCTCACCCCCAGCCCAGAGGAGAGCAGCAAGGAGCACAGCGCGGAGAGCTTGTCGCGGATAAAAACGCTGCATTCTTTGCACCATAGAGAATCTGCCGGGCTTTTCAAACGACCGGCTGGATATTTTCGGAGATCCTCGGCATTTGCGGACGCTAGCCGTCTATCACTTGGGGCGGAAGATCACTTGCTGGCGGCCAAGCGTGATCACGCGCGGGCTCGTCGAGCCGGGCGACTGCACTTGGAGCGAGACCTGGGTGTTGGGCTGTCCGCGGATCATGCCGAGCAGATCGCCCATGCGCAGGGCTCGCGTGTCCACCCATGCGCCATTGGCATCCGTCACGGCCATCAGAGCGTCACCAGATTTGAGCGCACCGCTGGCACTGGCCGGTCCGCCCGGAACCAGGTCTCCGACCACGGGCAACCCGTTTTCATTCCGGTTCAACACGGCACCGATGCCGATGGGCGCTGTGCTGTGGATGCCATCTTGCGCAGCAGCCCGATCGCTCTCTGCAGGGAGCCCGGCGGCCCAATTCATCGCGGCTACAGTATCGTTGGACGCCCAAGACGACGCGATGCTGCGAGCGGTATCGGCTCTGGCCTCCGCATCGGTTGGAGGCATCGCTGAAAAATTCTGAGCGGCGAGCGCCGGACTACGCTGGATTTCCGCCTGGGTGATACCGGAAAGCATGGCATCGCGCGTCGACTGGTCGGCAATCTGCGCCGCCCACTGGCGTGCGGCGGTCGGCGAGGATTCCGCCCACGAACGCGCGAACTCCTCGAGAAATCGCCGATGCTGGCGGCCATCCAGATCATTACCCAGAGCCAATGCCGCAGCGGGATCCGTCGCGGCAAGTTTGCTGGCCACCTCCGCAAAAAGTTCACCCCGACGATTTCCATCGACGCTCGCCTTGGCCATCTCGGCCGCCTGCTGCGGTGAGATGCGTCCAGATTCGAGGAGGTGCGCAGCGAGAGCGCCCCCCGCGCCGAACCGCCAGATGTTGCCTTGCTTGATGATTTCGAGCGTGCTAAGCCCCGAATACTCACCGAGCAGCGAAAGCATCGCCATATCACGCGACGCGGCATCGGGCAATTCGGCGACCCGGGCGAGTGCAGCCTCGGGCCCCATGCCGGCGAGTTGTCGGAAGAGTTCATCGATGGCCGCCTCCCTCTGGCGCGGATCTTTCAGGCCGGCTAGTCGGACAAGAAAATGGCCGCTGGTCTCCACGCCGTCCGCAGCCATCGGCAAATTTGAGGTGCGCGAAGATGCGTGTCCGACGATTTCGTTGCGCCCCAAGTCCGCAGCCGATTCCTTACCGGTGGCGGGAGCCGTGGCGCTTTGCTCTTTGCCCGCTTCCGGCGGCTCGGAGGCAATGGGTTGGGTCGCAAACCAAACCAGCGTCACGGTGGAGAGGGCGAGCAAGGCAACGGTGGCGATCTTGAAATTCACAGCGGAAGAAAAATGGAACGCCATATGGCATCGCACGCAAGTCAAGTCTGCGGCAAGAAGCAAAAAAGAACGCGAATCCCCTCGCATCAGGGGCCTCAGCGGCCCTACTTTGGCGGGCATCAATGAAGAATTCGGAGTGGGTCGAATTTGCCAAGACTCTGGCCGCGGAAGGCTTGGCGTCGGATGAGATCAGGAAACGCCTGCGGGCCCGACAAATCGGTGAGGCGGAGATCGCCGATATCATGACCGAATCGACGCAGCCCGGGCCGGGCAAAAACCGCACGCTCCTCATTGCAGCGTGTGTTCTCACCGCCATCGTCCTCGGGATCGGCGGCTTTTTTGCCTACCGCTATCTGGCCGCCGCGCAACTCATACGCGAGAAGGTGAAGCACGTGGCCTTCAGCGGAAACATCACGGGTCAGCTCGAGGGGAAGGACAAAGGATCCGAGTTGGTGCAATTCAGCGGGGCGCTCGACACGACATCTCTCGATGCGCCGAAAGCCGCGATGAAGATCACCCTCGACCGGGAGGAAAAGATGAAGCGCATCGTCGGCTCGATCCCGCCGACGACAGACGCGCGTTTTCTGGCAGCCGCCTCGCTCGCGATCCGCACCGGCGGCAGCTTTTTCGGAGGTGCCGACCTGCGCTTCGCCGAAGAAAATGTTTACTTCCACCTCAGCAAAACCCCCTTCTCCGGCAACAGTCAGGACCCTCTCATGGCCCTGGTCGGGGCGCTGGCCGGGGCGAAGGTCGCAGCCAACCCTTGGGTGAGAATCCCCGCGGGACCGGCCGGCGCCAGCGAGACGCAGGCCTCTTGGGCCCTGCTTTTCCGTCCGACCGACCAAGTTTTCGGCTCGAGCAAGGAGTTGACATTTCTCGAAAAAAAAGAAGGTGAACCGCTCGGCGGACAGGCGACGGAGATCCACCGTTACAAAATCAACGGGTCGTGGCTGACTAAGCAGATGGTGAAGACGCTGCGCGAGTTGCTTGCCGACAAGCAGATGATGGTGGTCGGCTTCATCCAGAGCATGGCGACGGGCAAAGATTTGAAGGATCTCGGCAACTCGCTCGACACGCTGAAGTGCTCGGATGGCGACATGGCGGTGTGGGTCGGTAAAAGCGACACCCTGCCGCGCCGCATCGTGATTGATCTCCGGGTGTCCGAGGGCGGGCAATCGCCCCTCGCGCTGCTCCTGCGGGCCGAAGTCAACGCTGACTACGGGCAGGTCGTGCCGATCGATTTCCCGGCCGAGTCCGTCACGCTGGACGAATTGAAAAAAAGCGGGATTCTCGGCGGCCTTTTTTAGCCCCCGCCTTGCGCCAAACGCCGCTTGTTGTTGTCGCGCCGTATTTGCAGCAACTCGACGACCAAGGCGAAGCCCATCGGGAGATAGATATACGCTTTGGCCACCTCGTGGTGCATGCCCTCGAGGAAGATCGTCACGCCGATGGTGACCAAGAAAGCGAGCGCGAGGATCTTGAGCGAAGGACGGCTCAGGATGAAATCGCCGATAGGTTTGGCAAAGGCGAGGATGACGAGGAAAGAGACGATAACGGCAAAGGAGATAATGAGAAGGTTCGGCGTGAGTCCGACCGCGGTGATGACCGAGTCGAGGGAGAAAATCATGTCGAGGATGACGATCTGCACGATGGCGGCACCGAACCCCGCGACGACCACTCCCTCTCCGGTCTCGTCCTTTAGTTCGACCACATGGTGAATCTCCTTCACCGCTTTCCAGATCAGAAAAAGACCGCCGGCAATGAGCACCGCATCGCGCCAGGAAAGAGGCAGACCCGCGACGATCGGGTCGGTGAGGTGGACGAGCCAGCAGGCACCAGCAACGAAGATCAGGCGCGCGACCAGCGCGATGCCCAAGCCGAGCAGGCGGGCCGTGTCGCGCTGATCCGCGGGCAGTCGCGAGACGACGATCGAGATGACCAGCACGTTGTCGATGCCGAGAACCAGTTCGAGGCCGATGAGCAACGCGAGCGTGGCCAGAGCATGGATGGTCAATGTGTCGGAAAGCAGCGTGGCGAAATCCATCGCAAATCTTTTATCCCGAATACGGCGAGGGGATAGCAAAAAGCCTGCTGAGGAGAGCGATTTTCCTGATGGCATCGCATCGACCCAAGGCAGGCTGCCGACTGAAAATCATCTCCATGTTTTACAACCTGCAACTTTTCAGCCGTTTTTTCTTGGCGGCATCCCCGGGGTGTTGCAGAAACAGAGTGCATCTCTCAGCCCGCCGATACCTGCTAAAATCCAAGCTCCCAACCTATCCCATCGAGTGAATACGGCAGACGAGATCCATGCTCTGGCCAAGAGATGTTCTGCGCTAGGGCGCGAGCAAGCAGCTCAACTCCTGGCGTCCCAAGATGCCGAGGTTGCCTCGCGCGCCTTGCAAAAGCTCTTGGGCAATATCGCGCACGATATCCTCGCCCATCTTCCCCCGGCCCAATTTCAGGACATCATAGCGGCGACCCCGCCTGACGTGGCGGCACGCTGGCGGTTGGAATTCCGTTACCCCGAGGATTCGGTCGGAGGCTTGATGGAACCGGCGGTCGGCGTCTTTCGTCCGGATCAAACCGTGGGTCAGGCGACGGAAACATTGCGCGAAATCGCCAAGGATCACCTCATAACTTACTGCTTCATCACGGACGAAGACGGCAAACTGGTTGGCGTTGTGACGATGCGCGATCTCCTGCTCAACATTCGCGAAAAGAAGATCGAGGAGCTGATGCTGCGCAATATTTTCAGTCTGCGCCCGACCATGCCGCTCCTCGACGCGATGAAGGCGACGATGAACCGCCACTACCCGGTTTATCCGATATGCACCGAGGACAACAAATTGCTCGGGCTGGTGCGAGGGCAGTCGCTGGCCGAAGCCCAGGCCTTCGAATTGTCAGCGCAGGCGGGATCCATGGTCGGCGTGGGCAAGGAAGAGCGGCTCGCCACCCCTTTGTGGCGCAGTTTCCTTTTCCGCCATCCATGGCTGCAACTCAATCTGCTCACCGCCTTCATCGCAGCCGCTGTCGTCGGACTCTTCGAGCACACCCTCGACCAGATCGTGCTGCTCGCGGTCTTTCTTCCTGTCCTCGCCGGGCAATCCGGGAATACAGGTTGCCAGGCTCTTGCCGTCTCGCTGCGCGCTATGACACTGGGCGAACTCAAAGCGGGCCAGGAATGGGCCGCTGTGCTGAAGGAGGCCACGCTTGGCTTGGCCAACGGCGCGCTGGTCGGAATCAGTGCCGGGGCCGGCATGGTCATTTATGCCTCCATGATGAAAAGCCCTGTGGCATGGAAACTTGGCGGCATCGTCTTTCTCGCCATGATCGGGAGTTGTCTGGTCAGCGGCGCCTGCGGCGCGCTCGTGCCACTGGTCCTCCGCCGACTCGGAGCCGATCCAGCCACCGCCTCGAGCATCTTCCTCACCACCGCGACGGACGTCGTCAGCATGGGACTCTTTTTGGGTCTGGCCACATGGCTGATCCTTTGACGTTGCCCGATCTGTGACTTTACCGATGGACGCCACTGCACAGCTCCGACATTCGCGGGAAGGGCTTTTGCTCGAAGTTTTGCGGCAGGAGCTTGGCCATCTGGACTCCGCTTCGCTGGAGCGATTGCTGCCGCGGGTCCGCTGGACCGAACTCGAGGCGGGCGCCATTTTGTTCCGCGAAGGCGATGCGGCCGACGCCATGTATGTCGTGGTCAGCGGGCGTCTCCGGGCCACGAAGCGCGACGAAAATCAAGACCGCACCATCGGCGAGATTACCCGGGGGGAGACTGTCGGGGAGATGGCGCTGCTGACCGGAGGCACCCGTTCGGCCAGCGTGCAGGCCATGCGCGACTGCGTGCTCGCCGGCCTGGACACCCCGACATTCGCCGAACTGGCCCGCCTCTCGCCCGAGACCGTCATGCATGTGGCGCGCGTGCAATTCGACCGGTTGCAGCGGGTAAACCATCCGCGCAAAAACCACGTGCGTTTGTCTGTCGTGATCCTTGCGGCTGATCCCGGATGCGACGCGCAAATCTTCGCGCGCAAACTGCAGATCGCGATGGATCCGCGCGCGCACGCCCTGCTGGTCGAACCGTCGGCCGCACCGCGTGGTGCGGGCAGCGAATCCGACCGGAAGCATCGGTTTGCATTTTGGCTGAATGAGCTTGAGACGCAGGCGCCAGTCCTGATCATGCCGGGCGACCCCGGCGATCCGGCTTGGACCCGCCAGTGCCTGCACAACGCGGACCTCGTCCTCATGCTGGCGCGCAGCGGCCACCGGCCGTCGGTTCCGGAGGATCTCATTCCGACCGCGTTGCGCCGCTTGCTCGTGGTGATGCACGGGGACGGCGCCACCGCGCCAACGGGTACGAGCAAGGCCAAACAAACATGCGCCGCCTCGGAACATTTCCATTACCGGGAAAACTCCCCTGCGGATCTGGCCCGCCTGGTCCGCCTCCTCACCGGGAGAGCGAACGGGATCGCTTTCGCCGGGGGCGGCGCTCGATCCTTCGCGCACCTTGGCGTGTTGCGCGCCCTCAAGGAGCACGGCATCCCCCTCGATCTAACTGCCGGAACCAGCCTCGGCGCCATCGTGGCCGCGGGCATCTCGCTCGACATCGATCTCGACGATCTGGTGGCGCGCTTCCGCATCATGGTGCAAGTCAACCCGACCAAGCGCGATTACCTGCTGATCCCCCGCACCTCGCTGCTCTCCGGCCGAAAACTCGACCGCCTGCTTCCGCGGCTCTTGCCATCCGTCGACATCGACGACTGCTGGAAAGGGTTCTCCTGCGTCTCGGCCAACATCACCAACCCCGGAGCGCACATCCACCGCAGCGGACCCCTCATCCCCGCGCTCCGCGCCACTGTCTCCATACCCGGCGTTTTTCCGCCCGTCATCCTCCCCAACGGCGACCTGCTCGTCGATGGCGGCGTGGTCAACAACCTCCCCGCCGATGTCGTCCGCGACAACGGGGCCGGACGGATCATCGCTTGCGACCAAGGCACGACGAGCGGCGCGAAGAAGGATGCGCCGAGCGCCATCGGCATCATCATGCGCTCCATCATCCTGCACAGCGACATCAGCAGCCGCATCTGGCACACCGAGGCGGACCTCTACTTCGATTCGCTCGTCGGCAACATCACGCTCCTCGAGTGGCACCATTTTGATCTCGCCATGCAGCGCGGTTACGAGAATGCCAGTCGCGTGCTGGAAAACGTCGATCCCGCCGATTGGCAGTAAGGCAACGCTCAAAGATTGTCGTCGAAAACCATCGCCGCCATTTCGGCGGCCTTTTGCCAAAAGGGCCGGCGGGCCCATTGCCGCGGTTGGATCTCACGCGCACCGCGCAGGTCCCGTTCGAACATTTCTTCCATGCGGCGCCCGGTGGCCACATCGGCGAGCAGGAGATTCAGCTCGTAATTGCGCGTCATCGACAGCGGATCGAGATTGCTCGAGCCGACAAGCACGATCTCGCCGTCGGCCACGGCGGTCTTGGCATGGACCATCGCGCCCCGCCACTCGTAGATCTTGGCCCCCGCCGCCATCAGACGCGCATAGCGTCTTCGCGCCGAGGCGGCAGCGACCGGATGGTTGTTGTTGCCCGGCAGGAGAAAACGAACCAACAGACCGCGGCGCGCGGCTTCTTCGAACGCGCGGACCACCGGTTCGGGCGTGACGAGATAAGCGTCAGTGATATCCAGACTAAGCTGCGCGTGACGCGCCATCCACATATACACCGAAGCGATGTGATGGGCGCCGGGGCGGTCCGCCGCGACCATGCCGCAGGGCGCGGGGGGATCCGCCGACGCAAAATCCCGCGCGGCCGATTCCTCCCCGCTGGCCTGCCGCCACATGGCATCGAAAGCGACGGCGACCTGGGCGACGATCCCGCCCCTGACAAGCAAACCTGTGTCGCGCCAGTTGCGGCCGCCGCGAGAGCGCCCCTCCCAATTGTTGCCGATGCAGAACCCACCAACGATCGCCGTCTCGCCGTCGACCACGAGCAGCTTCCGGTGGTCGCGATGGCGCAGACGAGACCAAGTCGATGGGGCGAACACGCTGACCGGATGGAAGGCTTTGGCCGGGACACCGTGCGCCGCGAGGGCTTTGGCAATGGATCCGCCTTTCACCATCATGGTGCCGATCGGATCGTAGAGCACCCGCACATCGACGCCCCGCTGCACGGCGCCACCCAGGGCGTCGGCAAAACGGCGCCCGGTCGAATCCCCGGCGAAAATAAAGTGCTCGAAGCAAACCGTCCGGCGAGCCGAGCGGATCAGTTCGAGCATGGCCGGAAAAGCTTGTCCCCCGTCACGCAGAATGCGGGCCTCATGCACTGAGGACGGCGCGGCCTGGACAAGCCGGGAAAGTTCCGCGATCCGCGCGGGGCTCAAAAGGGATTCGGTACCGGGGCGCCGTGACACGCCGGAAGCATACCTCCGGGACGTGTTCCGGGCCAATCTTGCGAGCGATGTTTCGCGGTTTGCCAAAAGGGGGCGGCCCGCTAATGTGGTGAGGCATGCCCGCACCCCGTTTTTTTCCCCTGCTCGTCCTCGCTGCCGGCCTGTGTCTTCCGTTTGCCGCCAAAGCCGAACCATCCCAAAGCATGGTGCGCATCTCGACAACCTCCCAGCAGCCGGATTACACCAGCCCTTGGAATCCGCCAACCGTCACAGAGGGAGTCGGAGCGGGCTTCATCATCGAGGGCAAACGCATCCTGACCAACGCCCACGTGGTCAGCAACGCGACGTTCGTCACCGTCCTCAAGGAAGGCGATCCCATCCTGTGGCCGGCGCGCGTTATTCACATCGCGCACGACTGCGACCTCGCGCTGCTGGAGGTGGACGATCCTTCGTTTTTCGACAACACCAAGCCACTCGACATCGGCGGAATTCCCGAGCTTGAGTCGGAAGTCAGCGTTTACGGCTACCCCATCGGCGGAGACCGACTTTCCGTGACCCGTGGCATCGTCTCCCGCATCGCGTTCCAAGCTTACACCCACTCGGCCATCGACAGCCACCTCACCATCCAGATCGATGCCGCCATCAACCCCGGCAACAGTGGCGGTCCAGTCATGCAGCAAGGCAAAGTTGTCGGCGTGGCTTTTCAAGGATACTCCGGCGATGTGGCGCAGAGCGTCGGCTACATGATTCCCACGCCCGTCATCAAGCGCTTCCTGCAGGACATCAAGGACGGCAGTTACGACCGCTACATGGATCTCGCGGCGACTTACTTCCCCCTGCTCAATCCGGCCCACCGGGCCGCGCTAGGGCTGACCTCGCCGGACAACGGTGTCTTGGTGGGGAGTGTTTTCGAGGACGGCGTAATCAAACCGGGGGACGTCATCCTCTCGGTGGATGGCCTCAAGGTTTTTGCCGACGGGAAGGTCGACATCGACGGAGAGCATGTGGAGGTGGCTGAAGTCTTCGAGCGCAAGTTCAAGGGCGACAAATCGGTGCTGGAGATCATGCGTGACGAAAAGCCCGAGAAGGTCACCCTGGAGTTGAGCCGGCCGTGGCCTTTCGACATGCAGGCCCGTTCCTACGCTGCGCGGCCGCGCTTCGTGCTCGTCGGCGGCCTGCTCTTCCAACCGTTGAACCGCAATTTTTTCGAAACGCGCAAAAATCCGAGCGTCCGCCTCCGCTACTTCTTCGAGCGCTATGTCACCGATCAACTCTACCGCGAATACCCCGAGGCCGTCGTGCTGAGCGAGGTGCTGCAGGACCCGTTCAACACGTATATCCTCCCGTTCAAAGACAGCATCGTGGCCAAGATCAATGGCCGGCAGATCCGCGGCCTGCAGGATGTGGCCGCCGCCTTCGAGGAACCCGGCGACTACCATGTGATCGAACTGCTCGGCGAAGGACGCCCGGTCGTGCTGGAACGGGCGGCCCTGGCGGAGGCCGAGAAACGGATCAAGGAGCGCTATCGGATCACCAACGACAAAAATCTTTGATCCCCATGTTTGCCGCCCACCGAACCCTGCTGATCCTCGCCCTTGCGGTGCTCCTCATTGCCCATCCCGCTCACGGGATGGAAAGTCTGCGTGGCATCATCGAGTCCGCCCGCAACCTGCTCCCCGTCAGCCAAACATCGCCCGCCCCCACCTCGCCGGATTCGCCCGCTCAGCCACCGGCTAGCACCCCAACGCCACAACCACCTGCTCCCAAGGCCTACGTCCCCTCGGCCAAAGCGCAACCGCCCGTCGTGCGTGTCAACGTGGCCAGCCAAGCCTCGAGCTTCACCCAACCTTGGCGCAAGAACAACCGCTCGCTACGTCAGGGGCTGGGCGTGGTCCTCATGGATGGCCGCATTCTCGTCACGGCAGAACTCGTCGCCAATCACACCTACATCGAACTCGAAAAGCCCGACACCGCCCTCAAGTCACCCGCCAAAGTCGAAGCCGTCGACTACGATGCCAATCTTGCGCTGCTCGCCGCGCCCGCCGCGGAATTCCTCCAGAGCATACCCGGCGCACGCCTCGACGAATCCGCCGCGGTCGGCGACCACGTCGAAGTCATGCAGCTGGAACCTAACGGCCGACCCGTCATCACCCCGGCCACCATCACCACGATCGAGGTCGGGCCTTACCCGGTCGACGAGAACGCGTTTCTTGTCTTCAAGCTGAGCCTCCCGCTGCAGTCGCGCGAAAACAGCTTCACCGTGCCGGCATTCAAAGACGGGCGGTTGGTCGGATTAGTCATGCGCTACCAGCCGATGACGCAGACCGCGGACGTCGTCCCGGCCCCGGTCATCGAGCATTTCCTCCAAGCGGTGGATCACCCGCCCTACACCGGATTTTCGCGCGCCGGACTCACCTTCGCCGACACGCGAGACCCTCAGCTGAGGCGCTACGCGAAGCTGCCGGACGGCAAGGGCGGCGCTTATGTTACCAAAGTCTTGCCCGGATCCCCCGCCGACGGCGCAGGGATCAAAGTGGGTGACGTGCTGCTCAGCGTGGACGGTTTGGCCATCGATCAGGACGGCAACTACGAGGACGAACGCTTCGGCAAGATTTCCCTCGCCCACTATATTTCGACGGTTCTGCAATCCGGGCAAAAAATTCCGATCGGTATCTGGCGGGACGGGGCGGAGATCACTCTCGAGGGCACGGTGGCCCCTCGCGATAGATCCAAGATGGTCAGCCAGCCCTATATTTTCGACCGCGAGCCGGACTACATCGTGGCCGGCGGCATCGTTTTCTCCGAGCTCTCCCGCCAGTTCCTGCGCGAATGGGGCTCCAACTGGTCGGAGGAAGCCCCGCTCAACCTCGTCTATCTCGACCGCTATCAGAGCGAAGCTCCCGAGGGTCGCCAGCGCATCGTCTTCATCAGCGATGTGCTCAGCGGTCCCGACAGCATCGGCTACGATCGTCTCCACTTCGAGGTGGTCGATGAGGTGAACGGAAAAAAGATCGGCAGCCTGAAGGATCTGGCCGATGCGCTGGATCATCCGAGCGACAGCTTCCACCGCATCAAGCTGGCTGAGGATCCGGGAAGCGTTGTCCTCGACGTGGAGGGCAGCAAGGCCGAGGAGGCCCGCATCATGAGCGACTACGCCGTGCCGTCTCCCCGCCGGCTCGACTCGCAGAACTGATCGCGCATCCGCGCCCCGCATTTATGTCATCAAACGTCCGCGTCCGCTTTGCCCCTTCGCCCACCGGATTTCTCCATGTCGGCGGCGCCCGCACCGCCCTCTTCAATTGGCTCCACGCCCGCCACACCGGAGGCACCTTCGTCCTGCGCATCGAGGATACCGACCGCGAAAGGCACAACGAGGAAGCCATGCGCGGCATTTACGACGGACTCCGCTGGCTCGGACTGGAGTGGGATGAAGGCGCGGGCAAGGGCGGGGAATACGGGCCATATTACCAGAGCGAGCGCGGATCTATCTACGAACGGTACCTGAAAATACTGCAGGACAAGGGAATGATCTACGAAGACGCGGGCACCCTGCGCTTTCGCTCGCCGCGCGAAACCGTCACGGTCCACGATGAAGTCTGCGGGTCGATACCTTTCGACCTCTCCAATCCCGGCACGCATCCGGACATGACCGTGCGCCGTCCCGACGGATCGTGGATTTTCCATTTCGTCAATGTGGTGGACGACATCGAGATGAAGATCACCGATGTCATCCGCGGCGAAGACCACCTTTCCAACACACCGAAGCACGTGGAACTCTACAAGGCATTCGCTGTGACTCCCCCGCGCTTTGCCCACATCCCGCTGATCCTCAATCCCGACGGAACCAAGATGAGCAAGCGCGACAAGGGTGCGAGCGTGCAGGACTACATCAACATGGGCTACGCGCCCGAGGCGGTGCGCAATTACCTCTGCCTCCTCGGCTGGTCGCCCAAGGACAACCGCGAAATCCTGCCGATCGACGAAATCATCAAACTTTTCGAGCTGAAAAACATCAACCGCCGCAGCGCGGGTTTCGACCTGGACAAATGTTTTTGGATGAATGGCCAATACCTCATCTCGATGCCGCTCGAGCGCTTCGCCGAGCTGAGCCTGCCTTTCATCGATCAGGCCGGCATCAACTACGGTTCGCGCGACGCCCTGCTGCCCGCGCTCGCGCTGATCAAGGAAAAGGTGAAGCACCTGACGGATGTTCCTTCGTGGATCGACTTTTTCTTCAACGACGACTACGCCTTCGATGAGCCCAGCGTGGACAAGGCCCTCCGGCCGGATGGCGCACTCGAACGATTGCATGTGCTTGGCGATCACCTCACTCGCGTCGATCCCTGGACAGCGGAAAGCATCGAGGCCGCCTTCAAAGATCTGGCCACCACGCTCGGCGTGAAGACCGCGCTGCTCGTCCATCCGGCCCGCGTCGCCGCGACCGGCCGCAGCGTCGGACCCAGCCTGTATCATCTGCTCGAACTGCTCGGACGCGATCGCGTGCTCGCCCGCTTCGCGCGCACCCGCGGGAAGTTTTCGTCCTAGAGATTTCGTTCGCGGGCTCCGCCCCGCGCGCTTACTCAGTCGTCGTGGTTGTGGTTCCGGCCGCCCCGGGAACCCGCGGATCGCTCGCCCCGATAAATATCCCATCTTTCCCTTGCCCGATGATCTGGCAGGCGCCGAACTCTTTTTGCTCGTCGAGCTTGTGGCCGAGCGCGCGCAGAGAATCCTTGACCTTCTCCGGCATGGAAGCCTCGAGGCGGATCTGATCCGGACGCCACTGGTGATGGAACCGAGGGAGGGCCAACGCGGCCGAGGGGGACATGTCGTGATCAAGACAGCAGAGCAAGCCGAGCAGCACCTGTGAAATAATCGTCGGTCCGCCCGCGGCACCGATGCTCATCACGGGACGATCTTTGGCATCGAGCACAATGGTCGGAGACATGCTCGAGAGAGGCCGCTTGCCGGGCGCCACAGAGTTGGCCTCCCCGCCGACGAGGCGGAAGTGATTCGGCGCCCCGGGCGCGACAGAAAAATCATCCATCTCATCGTTGAGCAGAATGCCGGTGCCGGGAACGACCACCTTCGAGCCGAAGGCGGTGTTGATCGTGGCCGTCGCGCTGACCCAGAATCCGCCGCTGTCGGCCGTGGCAAAATGCGTCGTGTGCTTTTCGAAGCTATTGCTCTGCCAGTCGGGAGGGTCGGCATGCTTGTCGACCGGCGTGGCGCGGCGCGGATCGATGCGCGCGGCCAGCTGGCGCGCGTAGTCATCGGATACGAGGCCCTTGGGCACGGAGACAAAGGCCGGATCGCCCAGCCAATAGGCGCGGTCGGCAAAGGCGAGCTTCATCGCCTCGACAACCGTGTGCGTAAATTCAGGCGTGCCGGGATCTTCCTGGGGAAGATGGGTGAGGATGTTGAGCATCTGCGCGACATGAACGCCGCCGGAACTCGGAGGAGGAACGCCCACAATCTGCCACTCGCGAAAACGGGTGACCAATGGCTCACGCTCGACCAGGCGATAGTGCGCAAAATCCTCCGCCGTGATCAGGCCGCCGTTTTCCTTCATGTAATCATCCGTCGCCTGCGCGAATCCGCCCCGGTAAAACCAGTCCGTCCCCTCGCCCGCGAGCTTCTCGTAACTCGCGGCCAGATCCTTCTGCACAAGCACGTGCCCCTTGGGCCACGGCTGCCCATCGGGCTGCAGAAATATTTCTTTGCTCGCGGGGAAGCGGGCCAAGTCGGCCGCTGTCGCTTTCAACTTCCGCGCGTAGACCTCGTCGATGGGAAATCCCTCGCGGGCGTGACGTATCCCTGCCCGCAGCGCATCGGCGAACGGCAGCTTCCCGAATTTCTCCACCGCCGACTTCCACGCGGCTGCGGCACCGGGAACGCCGCTGGCCAGCGGACCGGTTTTGCTCAGTTGTTCGTCGACCTTGCCCTCGCGGAGGAACATGTCGCGCGAAGCCCCAGCCGGGGCCACCTCGCGCCCGTCGAGGCAGACAATTTTCCCGTCGGGAGAGCGCACCAGGATGAAGCAGCCTCCGCCGACGCCCGAGTTGTGACCGTCCACCACCCCGAGCGTGAAAGCCGCCGCCGCGGCCGCATCGACCGCGTTGCCTCCACGCCGGAAGGCCTCGAGGGCCGCCTCGGTGGCGAGGGGTTGGACCGTGGCGGCGCCACCCTCGCCGGCCGCGGCGCGCGCGAACGGGGCGGTCACGAGGAGGAAAGCAAAAAGGCCGCGCACA
>Ga0209190_1001936_pt1 | contig 14281 bp, 18 predicted proteins | sample M_140205_XF_Meta_FD_187315 | JGI IMG/M metagenome (GOLD analysis project Ga0209190, IMG submission 187315) | Freshwater microbial communities from Lake Montjoie, Canada to study carbon cycling - M_140205_XF_MetaG (SPAdes) (version 2) | ecosystem: Environmental > Aquatic > Freshwater > Lake... | reverse complement strand
AAAGATATTCGGCTCTATCCGTTTTACTTTGTAGGTCTGCGAAAAGATATCTTTTTGAAAATATTGAGCGATATATGAGGCCTAGGTGTAGTATCTAAGTAACGCGTATAATTTGTAGATTTTTTTTCAATATCACTGTAGGAAGGTCTTTGCTTACACATTTGTGGCATCACAATACACCAATTATCTTGTCGATGCAACCGTTGCCAGAAAACATCTCCTCGATATTTTTCAGTATAGTGTTGTATTAAATTTGAAAGGGCTTCTTTGTAATTCGACAACAAAGTTTGATAATAATGATTTGAAACTACATATGCTGTTCTTCCAGTGCAATGATGTAGTTTGTATGTTTTTGCGTCATATTTCACAAAATGTCCGCTTAGCAAAATAACGTCCCATGTATTTTTTACTAATGAGTTGAATACATTTGTACCTGACCGAATGTTCCTCCATTCTAAATCATCTTCTACAATCAAAACATTCTTCCAATTGTTTTCAATTGCTAGTTCCAATGCAGCAATATGGCTTTTTGAACACCCAATTCCACCCTTTTCGTCTTTGATCGCATTCAATCTCACAATTTTTTCGGGAGGAAAAACCTTTCGTAGTTCAGTTTCTACTTGCTGTTTACGATCTGTTCTGTACTCTAGATTTATATAGATAACTTTTTCGATAAAGTTTAACATTGTAATATATCTTGAATTTATTTATTACTATATGCATGTGTGCTAGCTGGAGGTAATGCTACTATTCATAATAGTATCAATATTTTTTAAAACATTGTATCTGTGTTTCCACCATCCTGTTATATGAAAAATAGAAGAATTATTTTGTCTAATATATTCAGAGCGTATATGCGTAGTATTATTTGGTATGCCTACTTGATATGTATAGTGTAAAAACATATCATTATATTTTTTATCAAAACGTACAAATGGAATAGCATTTGACTGTAAAATATAATTTAGATAACATTGATGAGGATATTCAGATTTGAATAATTGTTTATGTAATATTATATTCTCTATTGAAAATAACTCTTTTAGTTTGTTTGTATAGACAACTACTCCAGAATTTATATATTTGATTCTATCAAGTTTAAAATTTTTATACGTTTGTATGAACTTATAATCATATCTCCAACTTTTAAGATTATTCAATTTTCCCTCATTATATGCTCCGATCGATCCGTCTTCTACCATGTCAAATAAATTTTCGGTATGTTTGGATAGTATACATGAATCATCTAACCATAATACTTTATCATACATATTCAAATAATAATTGATAAGTAGAACTTTTAAATAATATGCATTTCCGCCACGTTGACGCCCACATTGTAAATCTAATGAATTAAGTATAGTGTTCGACGATACAACTATATTGCTAGTATCATTTAAAACTATACAATCTGTTTTGTATTTTTCAGAATAGTTTTTCATGTATTTTTCGGTAATTTCCAAAAAGTTTCTAGATGTACCTATACTCATGGTCAACACAAGGTTTGTAGATCTTTGACTTTTTTGTTCTTTTGTGTGTATAGAATCAACATCTATTGAATCTAACATTTGTTTATATGCAAATAACAAGTATGAAAATTCCGGTCTTAATACTGAATTATAAACGTGCACATAACATACAACATTATATTATTCCAAGTTTGTTACAAAATACTTTGGTTTCAAAAATTATTATTGCGCACGGACTTAAGGATACTGTGTTCGGAATTGATTCATTAGAAGATGGAGAAATCAAACAAGTTGACAATATTTTGCATATTGGAAATTTTTCCGAAAATGCAAACTACAGATGTTTCAGACGATGGAATCTCATACAAACATTGAAAAAGAGCGGAATGCTCACCGAAGAATGTATTTTGGTGCAAGATGATGATTATTTTTTTCGTGAAGGTGAAATTGAAAAAATAGTTTGTGCATACAAAGAAAAAAAAGGTACATTGATATCCGGTCATGTTGGAAGACGCATAGTAAACAATACATATACATATTTTCAAAAAATTGAGTCATGTGACGTTGTAATTGGTCGAAGTATATTTGGAAATATCCAGAAGATTTGCGATGCAGTCGAAGACATACACAGACTCAATATTCACCCAAATATTTTATTTGAAGATGATATCATAATATCATTTTTTACATCGAATAAAAAGTTTAATAATACACATTACAGTCTACGACTTAGTATACAAGAATTACCATCAAATGATGCGGTCTGTATGCAAACAGGTCATTTGGCACGAAGAAATAGAACTGTACAATATTTAAGCAAACGTTTTCACAACATTATACATAGTTTGAAACCATTTACATTATTCAAACACCATTCGTGGAACAATATGCATCGCCTCTAGTTCTTGCGACCACAGTTTGACTGCATACGGAATTGTTTTCATTTCAAATTGGGTTTGTACTCCGCATGTACCGCAAGAATAAATGTTTTGTGAAGGATTGACAACTGCCAATGTTCCACAAGACTTACAAAATCCAGTTGTAAAAGGATCTGAAACATCCATCAAACGTTCTTTTGTGAACACTGAGGCGCCGTGCGACAACATACAATCACGCTCCATTTCTCCGACTCGCAGGCCACCATCTCTAGAACGTCCTTCACATGGCTGTCTGGTTAACGATACAATCGGACCTCTGGCTCTCGAATGCTTTTTATCAAGAACCATGTGTTTCAAGCGTTGATAGAATGTGGGTCCCATAAAGATCTCGGATTCCATCATTTCTCCTGTTTGTCCATTGTACAAAATCTCGTTGCCGTACGGGTGCATTCCTAACCCAAGAAGTTGTTCGCGAATGTTTTCGACAGGCAAATGTGAATAGGGAGTTCCGTCGCCCAACGTACCCTTTTCGACACAGATTTTTCCGTACATGGTTTCCATAAGTTGTGCAATCGTCATTCGCGAAGGAACTGCGTGAGGATTCATGATTAGATCAGGTCTCAATCCTGAAGCAGAGAAGGGCATATCTTCTTCATTCAACATAATTCCACACGTACCCTTTTGCCCGTGTCTTGACGAGAATTTGTCGCCAATCTCGGGAACACGTTCGGAAACCACTCGGACTTTAATAAAGGGATACCCATCTGAATTACGGTCTTGCCACACACCATCCACTCTGCAATTTTCCGAGTTCTTGTGCGTCGTGGAAGAATCTCGATATTGATACCCGTTCGCATCATTTTTAATCGACGTAACTTTTCCGATGACAACATCGTTTTCTCCGATAATCGAGTTCAATATAGGAACACCATTGTCTGCAATTCCATTGTACGAAGAAGTTTTGTATCCTCGTGTGTTTTCACGTCTGGATTTTGTAAAATTTTCTTCTTTGCCCGAAGCAATATTTCTGTGCTCTTCGTCTTTATAGATAGTGGAATACAGAGTTCGAAACAAGCCACGATTAATGGCTCCTTTGTTCAAAATCACAGAGTCTTCCTGATTGTATCCGCCATAACAACCGATTGCAACAATAATGTTGTCTCCTGAAGGCATTTCGTGAGTTTTCAGAGTGTGCATCATCTTGGTTTCTACAAACGGGCGCATCGGCGAACACAGAATATACCCGTTTTTATCAAGGCGATTCGCATAATTACGCGCAAAGATTCCAATTGCCTGTTTGCCCATAGCAGACTGATACGTGTTGCGCGGAGATTGGTTATGGTCGCTAAACGGAATGCTTGAAGCCATATGTCCCAAAATCAGAGTAGGATGGATTTCGCAATGCGTGTGCTTTTCCGTAAGTTCTGATGCAAACATTCCAACTCGAATCACTTCAGATTCACACGGATCTATGTATTCGATGTTTGAACGAATCCAGTCATTCCACTCTGCGTTTGTTTCGGAAGGGCCTTTCAGAATTTCGCCTTTTTGCACTCGGAACAACGGCCGAACAAAACGTCCGCTATCTGTCTCGATATTAATCAAATTGTCACGAACGTTCCATGAAATTCCCGTGTGCGGATGCAGAGAAAAGTTTTGCTTGGATTGTCTGAGAAATGCATGGATGTTTTCAGGATATTCGGTATAGGCTACAATCACACCATTCAGCACAATCATTGTGCCTTTGTAGGTCGTGCGAATGCTCTGAACCCATTGCAAATGTTTGAGATTTTCCAACACGGTTACAACAACGTGTGCAGGCGTATGTTGCGTAATCGAAGTTAGCATAGCCATAGATTTGACAATACCGACCGAGTGTCCTTCGGGAGTTTCCACAGGACATACATATCCCCATGACGTTCCGTGAAGTTTGCGAGGCGCCAACAGTTTTCCTGATTTTTCTACTGGTGTCTGGATTCTTCGCAAATGACTTAGCGTGGCAGAATACGAAAGTCTATTTAATACTTGTGAAACACCTACCTTGGTTGCATTCGACATGGTTGAACTCGAAGTTCCAAGCCCTTGCACGGTAAAGTTGCCCGTGGCCAACGCCTGTTTGAGTTTGCCTTCAATTGTCGACACTTTCAGAATTTTATAGAGATTGTTAATATTCAGAATATCTAGGGGTTTGGGATCACCTTTTTTCCATGTGTCGTTATTGACTTCGTGCACAAACTTGCTTCGAATATCTTTGCACACCTTTTGAAACAGTTGGCGAAACAGATGAGTTAGCAAAGCACCGGTTGTTACCACACGCTTGTTTGGATACGCATCTCTGTCATCTACACCAATCACCTTTTCCGATGCCAAAATTAAAGACCGAACCATTTTTGCAACAATCAGGATTTTGCGGGTATTGATCGTTTCCGAAGAAGACGTGTCTCCTCCAAACTTTACATGAGGCAGAAACTCAGTGTCCAGCAACCCCCTTACATATCCGTGCTTGTCTTCGGAAGTTGTACCATATTGCATGTGATGCGTCAAATACGTAATCGCATCTTCACGAGTATAGACTTTGATGTCCGCACACTCTTTAAAACTTGCACACAGAGTTTCGGCATATTCGCCTGTAGGACAAATCAATCTCACAATTTCTTCGTCAGATTCAATTCCAAACGCTCGAAACATCACTGCAAGAGGAATATCTTCACGGAATCTTGGAAGACACACTGTTAAAGGGTACCCTAGACCATTGAACTTTGAGGAAATGCGGATTTCTAGTTTCTTTGGCGGAGTTGTAAACGATTCGTGCAGCGACTTCATTTCCACTGAGAATGTGAATTTCGAAGATACTTTTTTATTGAAGAAAATCATGATTCTGTTGTCAGCAACCTTTTCTTGACACAAAATCGTTCGCTCGGAACCATGAATCAGAAAATAGCCAAACGGATCATATGGACATTCATCGATTTCTTTTTTCGACAAAGGAAAGTCGTTCATGATACACAAAGAAGACCCAAGCATAACAGGAATCTTTCCCAAGGAAATGCCTTCAAACACTTTTACCTGTTCATCATATTCCGAAAGAGTTTCGCCTTTGTACGATCTAGCCGTGAATCGAATGTCGCAGAACATTTGCGCAGCATACGTGAAATTACGTGCTCGCGCTTCTTGAGGAAACATTGGTTTGATACGACCAGTTGCTTCTTGAATTCTTGGCTTCATATAGGTAACATTCTCAAATCCTAGTCGAAGTTCGTATTTGTACTTTTTAAGTTTTTCGTCTTGTTCGTGCCACACAACGATGGGCGCAGTCGATGTTACAATCAGAGGAATCTTGTTGCGCACAAAGTCCTCGAATGACTCGATTTGATGCTCTACGAGTTTAGGAATTCCCTGTTGTTCGAAATATGTTTTGATCGTTTCCCACTCCATAGTAGTAGTTTACTAAGTTCGATTGGTCGTAAATCTATTTATTCGTTTTCAATAATAGATGGACGCAAAAGTTGTCATTACGAAAATGGGATCTGAATCAAAAACTCCTGTCAAACCTGTTATAGACCCTAAACTCGAGGGAGGCAAAAAAACAAAAACGTTTCCACGAAGCATTCTGAAAACATCAAAAACAAAAATCAAGCCTGTTGCCGACCCTGCAAAGCATCCTTCTCTAAAAAAGACCATGAAGAAACACACAATTCGTTTGTTAACTGATTCTGGAAGCCATCATCGTCGAAAAACCATCAAGCACAAAATCGATAAAATGTCGGATCAAAAAGTCAAAGACTTAGTTGTCAAATCCAAATTGTCAAAAGGTACTGCGCCAACACATGTTCTTCGAGAAATCTTGTATGGAGGAATATTATCTGGTTTCATTTCTCCGTAATACATTAATATGACAGCAGTTTGGGGACCAATGGGTTGGATGACCTTGCATGCTGTTTCCGTGTGCTATCCAGATTTGCCTAGTGCGGAAGATAAACGCATCATTTCCGAATTTCTACAATCGTTTGCGGGAACAATTACTTGCATTCATTGCCGCCAACATTTTTCCTCGATGTTTTCGAACTATAAACAAAATGTTCCATCGTGGTTAAATAGCAGACGTGATCTGTTCTTAGCCGTTTGTAGAATGCATAACGAAGTAAACAAGCGCATAGATAAACCATATCCAAAAACAGTGAAAGAATGTCTAGAATCTTTGAAACATGCTACATCGTATACATCGCCATCCGAGTTTATAGCAAAATATATTTTGTATTTGTTTCGCGATTGGTCCACACATGGACGCGGTACTGCCTATCAGTTTAGCGCATTGAAAGATGTTGAAAAAATGAAGAAAATATACGATCAATACTTGTCTTCTAGATGTATAGCATACTCAGATATACAAATCGAAGAAGGCGATGTTATTACCTATAAAAACCAACGTGTTCATACAAAACTAATCTTTCCAAGAATAAAAATAAAAAACGTTCGATGGTTTCTTAAATAGCCGCTACAGTTGTCAACGAAAACTCAGGATTCCATGGCAAAGAAATTCTGGGCTTCATTTCCCAGTCATACTTTTTCATCCACGGATTACGCGTTTCCGAATACAGTTCATTCGGAAACAACACACGTCTTTTTGCACTTCTCAACGATGAAGACGGCATAATAAATTGAAGTTGTTGTGTTGTTGTAAAATTTACAGGTTTTTGAATACATTCTTCGGTTTCAGCATATTTCAAGATATCTGAAACCAGAGGAGCGTCGGAATACGGATACACCCAATACCAGTTTGTAGGCTTGCTGTGTTTGAAATACTCCGATGTCCAGTGAAAGGTTTTCCAAAATGCTTCCACAACAGGTTTTACATCTTGAACTCCGTCCAATACATGCAAATTGTATTTTCGAGATATAAGATCTCTCGATGTACCCAGAATAGCCTTTTCTTCTGGTCTCTTTCTAAGAGCAATGCGCGTTTGCAGTACGTTGGGTTCTTCCAACGAAGCAGTTTGTAGAAACGCATGTCTTCCCTCTTTGGTTTGTAGATCGGGCTTTCCTGCTTTTTGGTAGATGTCTAAGGCTCGCGAATATCCATCTTCTCGCAACGAAAACATTCCTAGGTTAGGCATAAAATCATTGCCAAAACACAGAATGCTTAACGAAATATACTGATCAATTTCAATTGGCAATTCTTTCAAAAGATTCCACACAGAAAGAGTCGCAAACTCTGCCTGCTTGAGTTTCGGATCATTGAATTCGCCCGATTCTCGCAAAAGCCACATTTTGTTTGCAGCAGAAAGTTTGTGATGCTGCAAAGCAATCAAAATTAAGTCGGCGTCGAGACCATACACGCAAATTGTCTTGCGTTGCTCTTCTGGTAGTTTTCTGAGTTCCAAAATAAGTTTGTGTTCTCCTTCTCCTTCTTTGTTTGTTCCACTCACGAACGCATCAGGAAATCTTGCGATAAGAGTTTGTTCAAGTTCTCGCATATATGGCGTATCTGGCGAAATTTGATTTCGATCAAACAGTCCTGTTTCTTTCACACACATTCGGCGATAGCGTTGCTGCACGATTTTTCCGTACGGAACCAATCCATCCATGGCAATAATTACTTTTTTTGCCCTGCAAACTGTCTCCAAAATATAGGCGAAGGCGTCTACTACAGACTGAATAGGATTGTTGTCTTGCAAATATCGATGAATCAAACAATTAAAATCGATTGCAAACACATCGACTTCTAGTACATTGGATTTTTTTACAGGTTCAATGATTCCCTTGTGGGTTTTTGCAAGAGTTGCAAAATAAAACGGTATGCCCATTCTCTAGGTTACGTTTGCTAGGTGAAAACTCTTGTCAAAGAAACAAATGTATCATTGGCTCGCTATCCTATTGTTTGTGGTTGGCGTGGCCGTATACGCCTATTCTGTTTCCAACAAAGTCAAAGTCGCAGCATGCAATTCGTGCCCTAACAATACGCACACAAATCTATAAGAAAAATAGTGAAAACAAGACGCCGAGCCCAGTTTCGAAAGAACACACGGTCGAAGAAAAACCTCTCGTAGAAAATAAACAAAATGATGAAAATGCTAATGAAGGTTCTCTTTCATGCGGCGCTATTCGCTCTATTTGTCCCCGGCGTCCTCGTAACTCTACCTCCGGGTGGTAGCAAGTGGGTAGTGGTCGCGACCCACTCCGTGCTGTTTGCCGTTCTCAGCAGCGCAGTGTGGCGACTCATTTTCCCCCGCAAGTAAAGATAAAAACTCAGTTCTGAAATATAAATGGATCTCGTAAGTTCTTTGCTGTCTGCGCTTCTTTTTGCTGCCTTTGTTCCCGGAGTTCTTTTGCGAATTCCTCGTAACGGAAGTTTCAAAACTGTTTTAGGAGTGCACGCAGTTCTGTTCAGGATTTGTTATGTATTTCTACTGGACTCGTGTCAAAGGCTATCTTGAAAATATGAGCAACTATGGCGAAACATGTGCCAACGGTTTCACGTTTGGTACAAATCAAAAAGGCGAGCAAGACTGTGTACCCACAGGACACGCCACGTATGATCCTTCTACTGGTTTCAAAAGCAATTCTCCCTCGCAATAAATAAACAAAGATGAAACAATCTACTGTAATACTACTTGTCGTAGCAGTGTTTCTCGGAGTGTATTTTTTTCATGTAAAAGAATGTTTTGATGCTGGTCATCCGGATACAAAAACTGATAAACCGTGTCCTCCTAACTCCGAAAAGTGTCCTTCGGGAGATTGCAAACTAAAAGGTGATTTATATGGAATGTGCGGTTATACTCCCTAATGAATGACCTTACTGATTTTTATCTAGGTATTGCATGTATTTGTTTGTTATTTGCATGTTTCACGTTGTGTGTTATCATGCGATACATTTTCGTAGAAGATCTTCGCGAAGAACACTATCAAACGTTACAGGACTAGTAAATTGAAACAAGTGCTGGCATATCTTTATATTCATCATCATCTTCTGGAAAGAGCAGGCTGGGCTGCCTAAGTTCCAGAACAAATTGGCGAACATGCGTCAAAGATGGTGGCACAGTTTCAAAATCAATCTTTCGTCGAAAATAACAATGGGTGTATCGATTTGGCATAGCAAACAAGCTGTTCATACTATCTGTGAACTGCTGGTCTGATACAAGTTGGTGAATAGGAATCGTAGTTCCGGGCAAACGCTCTTCGAGTGCCATCGAAACATCCATTCCCGAATGGACATACTCAAACAACACAATTTTGTGAGTTCTCATGTCGTGTTTTGATGATGCAATTCGTTTGCCAAGTTTAGTATAGTCAATCTTGCCCAACACATATGCCAGACACTTTGACATATTGACATCTGCGTTCTTAAATGCGTTTGTGATCATTTTGTTGGTGATTTCTTACCTATCTCTTGTATAGATCCGTTTTCAAGTTCTACCAATCCAACTTCAAATATTTGTAGTCCTCTATTTCCTTTTTCAAACATATAGGTAAGTGTGTTTGCATCTATCTTGCACCTACATTTGTCTATGCAATCATTCAACAAGATTCTGGAACCATAATATTCTCCCAACACATACCCGTTTGATGCATATGCATATTTTTTTCCTTTCACAAGATTGTCTTCACGTTTTACTATGGGCATAGTTGGCAACACGTCTATGCTATCCATTGCTTGTGTTTACACACTGCGTATAAATTCCCACTTTAAATAGTCGCAAATTTTTTTCCATATTTGGTCATGCGCAATCAATCTGTCTCTGCTTTTCAACAGAGAAAAGTAGATCTTGTATTCATCTAGTTCCAACAACTCAAAAAACTTGTACAAAATATACGAGTAAGACAGAAAATTGGTGCGATCGTTAGGACAATACAGCAGAAAAGGTGCCTGGATTTCCTGAAACATTGCTCGTATCTTTTCCTCGATTTCAGGAGTGATTGTTGGCGGAGGATTGCCGTTGAGTCGAGATAGTATGTGGGCGGCATGCTCGTAATACTTACTACGATTCAGTTTCTTTAAAATCTCTCGCATTCCAATTTCGCTTAGTTCTGCGATATTTTGAATGCGGCGTTTTTTGACTTCACACACCACTTCATTCATCACATCCTCGGGAATGATCGTGCTTTCCTTTGCCTGAAACTGATTCAAAATTTCATTTAAGTGGTTGATTTTTTTGTACGCATAGTTATTGCGTTCCTTTGGAGGATCTCGAAACGACGGAAAATCCGATACTACCAGCATATACTCTTCCGATCCGCATTTTGGACACACCAAAATTCCTTCTTCGGACAATTCTTCTCGCGCAATATTGCAGTGATCACAATGTTCCGTCGTAAATGTTTTCTCATATATTTCGTTTCCAGTATTTAACTTCATTCTTGACGTAAATTCATCATACAAATCTTTTTTCGATACAACACTTGTATCCTGCACAACCGTCAAGTATTTCACAAATGTGTTTTGATCTGCAGGCGTTGTTGTGATAGATTGAAGTTTGTCGCCAGAACTATAATATTTCAGAATAATGTCTGCATTTTTAATGTAGTAATCTTTGATAGGGTTTTGCTGGTCAAGACGTTTTTGTATCGTTCGCAATTCATCCTGTAGTTTGGTTATTTTGTACACATCTTCCGATTGGATTTCCTCGATTGTTTGTTCCAGTTCTTGTTTTTTCCTCAGCAGTTCTTGCAGATTCGCATCCCGAATTTTGGAAACCATGTTCTGGTGAATAGAATCTAGAGTTCCTGAAACAGTCTCATACTCTTTTTGCTTTGTGTCTGAATCCCTTGTTTTTTTGATTCGGAAAACATTGTCCATTTCGTATTCTTCATTTTCTGCCTGAAAATATGAAATACATCAATCCCAAACCAGCCAAAAGTGTAGGAAAATCTATGTTTGTTTTGTTTGTAAATCCTTCCGTTGTAGACACACATTGCGACGAATCCACTTGCTGACACTGACTGTTTGCAATATCAGGATCCAGGGAAGATGTGACAAATTTTGCAACATTTCCTCCTGTGGTAGGACACGACATACATACACACTGCGGATTCGGATCCGCCATCAGCGCGGAAAAAAGATGCAGAGGATTTAGCCCTTCAATATCTTCTGCGATTCCCGGAATTAAGCCATTGAAGTCAGATCCCAGTTCAGACATTGCAGACGGCAGGGCCGCAGAACCTGATGCCATGTTGTTAATATAGTTATAACGGGGCTGCAAGGAACCATCTGGCGCCGTACACATTCCACCCGTATTCACAAAATACTGATTTCCCAACGGAGGATTTCCTGTTATCAACGCTTGTGTATAATACGATATCGCATTTGCGTTTGTGCTTAATTGGCCAAACGACCCATCGGATCCTACACCCAAGGAAGAAGGACCTTGTATATTATCTGCATAACTGTAGTCAGGTCCAACAAGTTCAGTTTGTATATCTTGACCCGATTGAATATTCGCCCACATTGGATTTCCACCAAGATCTGCCATTATTATCTACTGATGTTTTTTGATATATTCTATCGCTTGTCCCATAAATGCTTTGTTTGTGAACACACACGGTCTCTGAATAAGCATGCTTTTTCCAATTGTTTCTGGCGCATATCCAAACTTAATACACAAATACATAAGCGTGAGAAATGCACTTCGATTAATTCCGCATTGGCAATGCACATAAATCACTTCGCATGTAGGATCCGCCATAAATTCATTCATTTTTGTTTCAAATTCCGGATACCACTTTGTAATATCTTCTTTTTCGGAATCTATGGCTCCAATACACGCATATTTTTGAGGCCACTTTGCTTTGAACAAAATGTTTCCCAATCTGTCTTCTGCACAATTCACCATATGCGTGACTTTGTACGAAGGTTTTGGCTCAACATATGTTTTTGTTGATGGGCCCACAACTATTCTTGAATGCACTCTTGCAAGAGGATCATGCTGCCATCCTCTCGAGTTTCGTCGGTATTGATCACACAGTTCTTGCATACTTACCTTTTTATATAATAATGAAAAACGTATTCATTTTTCATATGCAAACGAATACTAACAAACAAAATGATGGACTATAGCCCCGTGCACAACACAAGCCTGCATTATGCAGAGATTTACAAGCGGAACAAACTAATGGCGTCTTCAAGGAATAGGATTGGGAGTAGGTCTAGGGGCTGTGGTTGGTCAGACAGCACAATACACGCAGAACGCGCAGTTGTGAAACGTTTTGGAGACCTTTCACAATTGAGCGGTTGTATTCTCGTAGTTGTCCGAATCAACAAACAAAGCGAAATTCTGGGCTCAAAGCCTTGTCCCGACTGCGAAAAGTTTCTCGAAAAGTGCATGGAAAAATACGGTCTTTTGAAGGTCGTGTATTCTTCGTAACATAAAAAAACAAATAAAAAGTTTTTGATTTCTTTTTTTTGGTTTTTAGATTGTGTCAACATCAACCTCTGCGTCGAACTCGTAGGCATCCTCATCGGCAACTACGCGAACGCTCAGAATCGTTGACTCATCCAATAAAGTAATATCTAGCAGCCTAGAATCAATCTTTTTGTGCTTACGGATCGCATGCAGGTCATCTTGACCTAGCATCGAAATGATTTGGTAGCGAGATGATCCTGCCAACTGTGTGTCGGCAAGAACTATGATGCTACCTACTCGAATAGGAACGGCTCGCTTTGCGCCACCCCTTCCGAACTTACCACGAATTGTGGCTGTTACAATGCAGGGTACACTCTTGTCTAAGTAGAACACCTTGCACTGTCCAAATCCTGTGGTTTTGATCACTCGTCCAATCTGGACATCATCGTCCAAATCTCCGTGCGTAATATCATCCACAAGCGCCTGATTCTGCTTCTTGTTCGATTCAATCGCCTTGCGGCCAATCTTGCCAATTCGGTTGTTCATTGTGATCATTGTGTTTGTTACTATGTATTTGTTTGATCATGTGAAATCCGTTTTCATTGTTTGGCATAGATCACAGAGTCCTTGTGAGTTAACTTTACAATTTCTCCTTTGTTGAGAATGAAACACAGCGATGTTCCTTCAAACATTCGCAGATCTTCTACGCGCTTCTGAAACATCATTTGCTTCAACCACATTCCCCGCAAAAGTTCACCCCACATGACCGCCTTCTTGTACGGGTCGCCAAACTGATTGATGTAATAGGGTAGTCCAATGAGATTGTCCATGCTTTCTTTGCTATCTGTGTCTTGTCTAGCAAAATAATCCATTTTTCATACTTAAAACAGTGCGCCAAACAGAGTTCCTACGACATACGCAATTGCCACGGCCACTCCTGCCAAAATTGCTGCGCCCATATACGAAGGAACGCCGCCCGAAGTGTAGGTGTTGGGAATATACTGTAGAATCAGAGATCTAGGTGTTGACAGAGAAATAATCATTGCAGCCGCAAAAAATCCAAAATATACCATTACATTTTTTACCGCATATCGAATCGTGTTGAAACTCGTGCTGTGCGACAAAGACATTGCGGGTTTGTTCGATTGAACTTGTGGTGCGATAAACGGATCCACTCCGCCTGTCACTATGGGCGCAAACGTGGTTGACTGAGGCAGCGAGGGGTTTTGCACGGGTCCGCTTCCCAAAAGTTCACTTAAATCTGTCGCTCCGTCTGCCATTTATTTTAGAGAAAGGATTTCGCATTGCGCATCCTCCGCATGATACTGATAGCATTTTTTGTCGAATGCGATCGTCTTGCCTTCAATGTCTTTCACAGGTAAAGACAGTGTTTTGCGAGTTTGAAACGGTTTGTGAAATAGTAAAATAGCAATTCCTAGTCCAACTATGAACGACAACAGCGGCAATGTCTCTTTTGAAATGGGGTTCATTTATGTTGAGATGCTACAAAATTAAGCGATGTTTTGTCAGGTGTGCACGGAACCTCCTTTGCCACAAATTTCACACATCCTTTTCCAGTATGCATGGCATCTGTTTC
>Ga0209190_1001935_pt1 | contig 14285 bp, 20 predicted proteins | sample M_140205_XF_Meta_FD_187315 | JGI IMG/M metagenome (GOLD analysis project Ga0209190, IMG submission 187315) | Freshwater microbial communities from Lake Montjoie, Canada to study carbon cycling - M_140205_XF_MetaG (SPAdes) (version 2) | ecosystem: Environmental > Aquatic > Freshwater > Lake... | reverse complement strand
GTGAGTGGTTTGGTTGAAAAAGAAACGGGTTGTTCCGTTTTCTTTTTTTCGGATGGTTTGGTTGTCGTTGTTCGGTTGCGTGTTTGGATTCGAGTCGCAGTTTTCTTGTTGACGTATATGGCTCCGCGTCTGGCGTTGCAACTGGCGCATGATCCGACGATGTTGTCCCGGTCGTATGGGTCGCCGCCTTGGTCTAGTTCTGTGATGTGGTCGGCTTGGCAACTTGGGGCTCGCCTGCACCAGTGGCAGACGGGTTCGTCTTGGATGACTTGAGCCCGTAGTTGTTTCCATCGTTTGGTTGTGTATATCGGGTTGCCGCTCATGTTAAGAGCATAGGTCAAGTGAACTGACGCCTACGCCGAGAAGGGCGCTCGACGCAGTTGTCGTCGGTTGACATGATGTGGGCGTGTGGTTTGTGTCCCCCACTATTTGGCGATGTCTCGCTCTGGAAGCCTGTCTAGTTTTGTTCGGTGGATAACCAGTCGCCTTTGCGTTAGGGAACGCTGATCGGTCGCTTAGGCGCGACCGTCTACCCTCGTTGCCGAGTGTTCCCAGAGCAGGGGTCAGGTTCCTGCAAGGGCTAGTGGACGCCTCTGTGCGTTCTGATGGTGTCAGTTGTGAAGGGAGGCTAGACGCGCTCACCTGTGGATATCAAGCAGGGTCAGGGGTTCTCATGTGATTAGTCTCTAATCGAATCCACTGGCCGTTAATACACATTTCAGCAAACTTGATTTTGTTTGGCGTATAGAAGTTGCCGTTAATGGTCAGGTATTCAACATGGTGGTCGTTTGATATAGCGATTGCAAACACTGGGGTACAGAATGACCATTCGTCGTTTCCTGTAAGGATTCTGATGGGGTTAATGGGTTGCATAAATTCAGTCATGGTCGGGTTCTTTCGCTAGTCGTTCGCTGATCTTGTCTAGGTCTTTAGGCCGCCAGACGTGGACCTCTTGTCCTGCGTCCTCCAAGGCGTTGATCCACTCCCATTGCGTGTTTGACACCACACCTTTGTTGGTTTTCAATTCAACAAAGATTGTTCCTCGAGCAGGGTGAGTCATTACTAGATCAACAAAACCTTGGTCTCCAGTGTTTGGTGTGATCCAGCGACCCGGGCGAATCTGTGCGGGCTGGGTGTGCATAACTTTCCAGCGATGCAACTTAGCCAAGGTGATAACGGCTTTCTGAAACTCTGCTTCGGACGGGTCAGCCACCGTTCATCAGCCGATCTATCAGTTGCGACGCTTCACGCTTAGTTTCGGGCACTGCGCCCTCCCAATTCTTGGCTCGAAGCATCCCCAACTGTTTCATGGTCGGCGGTTCACCACTTGACCCAATGGTCTGCGTCCGTGATGGGCTTTCAGTGTTTGCCGATGTTGTCGGGCCTGACGCTGACAGTTCACCGCCTTGGCGGTAGACCTTGACGATTTCCTCTAATGAGGCCCTGTTCTTTGAGCCTTGGTACATATAGTTTGCCAATAGTCGACCACAAAGGCTGGTCTCACAGTTCTCCACTGCTGACGTCTTGTTGACCATTGACGAGCCGCGCACTTCCTCAGCCCATCCCGTTGTCGTCGGTACCGGGTCACCAATGTCGGCGTAAAGTTCGCCACGCATTAGGACGCGAGTCCCGTCGTCTACTTCCATAAACGTCATAATGCGTCCGCGTGGGCAGTCTTTCCAAAACTCCACTAGTCGTTCGGCAACTGTCGCATATTCGGCTGGGTTGAAACTCATGTCTCCATGTCCTTTAAGTGTCGGCGTTGGCTATAGGAAGCGTTTTCATAGTCCTCAATAGATTTAAGAAATGACACGCATCGAGCGACTTCCTCCAAAGTCATGCCAGCAAAATTGTTTTCTTTGGCGCAATAGATGCAGATGCCTCGTAACAAATCACGCATCCTTACACTGGCGGTCGTAAAGGGTTTTTCGCATTGGTTACAGATCATTTGAATCCGCCCAAACGCATCGCAACGATCGTGTCCTGCGTTGACTTAGTGAGATTTGACAGGTAGACGCCGTTCTCCTCGGCGACATAAGCCAACTCCATCATTGCCTTTCTGAGCATTGCGACGTCCTCCCTGATGCGTTGGATTTCCCACGCGGCGGCCTTCATCGCAATGTCGGCTTTGGTGATCGCCGCAGTCATTTCTTGCAGTTGATCAATCATGGTCGGGGCTCCTTGACTTGTCGGTACTTTCCGTCACGGTACACCATCGGTGTCGCAGGGATCAACATTCGGCGTTCTTTCCATGTCAGACCGCCCCAAATGCCGTAGCACTCAAGTTGGGTCGTCGTGTATTTGAGCGAGTCTGCTAGGCACGATGGACGGACTATGCAGGTCGCGCAAACGGCTTTAGCCTCTTTGATTCGAGCGCGTGAGTATCGTTCGCCCGGCTCAATGATGAACAGTGACAGGTCCATTCCTTTGCAGGCGGCGTGTTCCCACCAGCGGGCTAGCACAAAGACCACGGTTTCCAGCCACAACCGCCTGTCTCGGCTATGTCGGAATACAACAGGAACGCAAACCTGAGGTTGAGAGTCGGATCGGACATGGCTTCAGCGAACGGCATATTGAACAACTGCTCTGCGTACTTAGTGTGAATTTCGTTGATTTGTGCTGGGCCCCAATCGTGACCGTTGAATCGAGCGCGTAAATCAGGGTCGCTGGACAGTGGGGTGACGTTGAGGCAACGAGTTTCTTTCCAAAGTAGTTGACCTAGTTTTTCTAGGATTGCTGGGTCGTTGGGCCAACCAACTTCAATAGCAATCGGGAACCATTCTTGGCAGTGAACTTCAGCCGAGACTGGGACGACGGTAGTTGACGGCTGAATCGTGGTTGTGGTAGTGGATGTTGTTGTGGTCGTTGTCGCTAAAATGTCCTCAGCGCGATCCTCTAATTGTTGAGGGCTCAACATCCCAAGGCTGATCGTTTGGGGCACTGGGAGCGTTCTAGTGATCTCTGTGGTGTCTTTGACGCCTGTGATCGCCCAAAGTGCGCACAGGGCATAGGTCGTTATGGTAATTACTGTTAATCGTTTAAGGTTCATTTAGTAGTCCTCTAATAGGTCCGCGACAGATTTTCTAGTTGAGAAAAAGCCGTCAAGCATGGGGTTGTTTTGCATGATCTCTCGGGCCAGATAGGCGCGATAATTGTTGTTGAACTTGAACTCACTGTTTGGGTCGTAAGTGGTTGAGTGCTGAAAGCGTAGGACTTCTACGAGTGCGCCAATGCCGTAGTGGTTGTGGCCGTTGTTGTACAACGCATAACACATTTTGGTGAGTCGTTCAATGACCCACGGGTTCGCTTCTTTGAAGGCTTCGTATTTAAGTTTCTCGGCTGGAACTTCGAGAACGTCAAAAAGGGATTGTTGCATTGCTTTCCTCCTGCGGTCGGGGTCCACCTATTGGTGGACGCACTTGGGTTGCAGTCATTTGACCGATTCCCGAGCCGATTGTCAAGGACCTACTTGAAAATGGTAGCAAACGCCTTTTCTATGAGGTCGGCAGAGTTCGCCATATTCGGTGCTAGTTCTACGTGGAACCACGAGGCCATGGGGGTTCCACCGTTTTTTTGTGGGGTCCACGCTTTCCATGCGTCACGGTCGCATCGGTACCCGGCACCGTATTCGGTCAGGTTTGGAATGGGGCAACCTACGCCGTCGTATGCGTGTATTTCCTCTATGCCAAGAATGTCGCGGTGAGCAAACAGGAATTCAACTGCGGCTTTACGGGAGTCGGCGTTTTGTTTTGCGGTGCCTTTTCCTGTGAGGTCTACGGCGCGCCACGTTGCGTGACAACTTAGGTTGCCTGAGCCGCGCATATTTCGGTTTGCGTAAATACCCAACGATTTGAGACCGAACAGGTATTCCATGAATTCTACGAATCGAGTGGTGCCGGGTCGTTCGGTGGGATGGTGTCCGTCGGTGTTGCCTGTGTACGGTCTAGATGTCATTGTCTCTGTCCTTGTCTTTGAGGCCGTTTGCGGAGAGTAGTCCTGTTAATGATCCTGTTAGAAAAAGCATCATCGGTTTCAATAAATCCCATGCCGAGGTGTCATTGGGGGACACATCTATTGGCTGGGTCACGAATAGCAATCCGAATAGCAGTGATGCGGTGCTTATGACAAATGTGGTTGCTAGGGCGCATCCGACAACAAAGATGAGTCGGGCTTTAATTTCGGAGTTGCTTAATTTGCGTCTCATTTTTCGCACCTTGCTTCATTTTGTGCGATTTCGCAGGTGTGTCGAGTGCGGTCGCTACAACTGGTGACGACAAACATTAGGGCTATGGCTAGTCCTGCGATCACGGCCAGAGTTTTCATTCGTCGGTAGGTATTGGTTCGGGGTCGGGTCGTGGGTCGGTCAATTCGTCCTCATGGCCACAGACGCCACACATAACAGGATCAGGGAAGCCTTCAATATTTACGGCGTAGCCTTTGTAGGCGCAATCTGGGTTAACGCACGTTGCTGTAATCATTTTATGCCACCTCGTATGAGATTGTGAATTGAATAGTGTCGTTGACTTGAACGATAATGTTTGGATTTGCGCCCACTACTCCAGCATTAGGCAAAATCATATAGCCGTAGTTAGCAGTGTTTGCACTAATAAAAGGCCCGCCGTAGTTAGCAAGTCCGCTGTCCAAGTAATAAAAAGAACCGGTCGCATTTGGGAACGACGCAACCGAAAAAGGTAAATTAACTAAAATGTTATTACCAGCGACGGCACCACCTGAACCAGTAATAGTTATCTTTTGTTGAACTATGCACGTTTTTTGAAACAGAGCATATTTTGAATAGTTGGTAGTGAATTGTGTTAAAAACCCGGATTGGATTGGTGCTGGCGTATACGTCACCCATGCGGCCCCGATCGTATTAAGAGTGGCCGCTGGGAGAACACTTCCCGAGGTTAGGCCTGCTGTCCATTGTGTAGCGATGATTATTCTCCTTTATGCGACTCGACTGCTGTCAAGTATCCCTAAATATGTGTCGTCTAAAATGAAACTCTGATATTGATATGCGGGCAATAAACCTAACGTTACTTGACAGTCCGACGGTGTAGCCGATATACGGCGACTAGCAATAACGGACATTTTGGTTTGTTGGGCGCACCCGGTCGGCGTATAGGTCAACTGGACGGGTTGCCACATCACAGATTCAATGTCAAGAATCTTGTTCCAAAACGGGGCCGCGGCATCGGCGGCTGCCGATTCAACCATTTTAGAACTAAGAGTCAATTCTTGTGGTGCAAAAGTAATTTCACCAAAACGATTAATCCACGAACTAATTGTTGTATTTGCTTGTGTAGAAGTGTTCGGCGCAGTTTGCGTATAGGACCTAAACCGTTGCCCATATTTAGTTGTTGAAGTTGCGTTAAAATCTGTAGAAGTAAACGAACCGTCAGCGTTAGCAAAAGTCACATAATTGGTTAGTTGGTCTTCGTCGTAACCAGTAACAAGATCACCAATAGGTAGTTGTGTTCCTGAAACAGTTTTATCCTTGAAAAGAAAAGTTGTCCGATTAGCGGCGTTTCGAGTCATCGTGTAATCAACAAGTTCATAACCAAAATCAGGATTAGTCAAAGTTATTGTTGTCGGAATCATCATGGCTGGCCCGACTGGAGTAATCAACAATTGAATACTTGAATTCAAACTGTTCCCGACTCCTACCGCAGCGTTACGAACTAAAAAATCGTCGGTCAATAATTTTGTTGTAACGGTATAGCCAGCACTTGTACCACCCAAGGTAGGCATTTGTGCAGCATTAGTTGGAACTAGGTTTTCGTAAAATATCTCAACAGTTGCCGCGGCGCTTACGCCAATACCGACTCCGCCCGTGTTGACAGTTGCGGAACGACCGCCAGCAGTTAAAGCATCAATGAACGAAATAGTCACATACGAGTTAATGCCGTTGTCATCTAACGCAAACTGGTCAACGATGCCGTGAAACAACTTAAAACTGGTGGGAACACCGCCAACAGTTGTAGTCCCGTTAATGAGTACGGCCTGATTAAACCAGTCAACCGACCCATACGTGCCACCGCCACCCGGCGTAAACGATCCTGTAAAGTTCTTGATGAGCATTGAGCCTTTACTTGTGCCAATTTCTGCTAACGAAACCTGCGTATCAACATGGAATGACATGACACTAGATGTGATGTCGTACGACGCGCTAAGGTTGCCGATCGTGATGGTAAAAGCAGTTGTGATAGCCATTTAGAACCTTGCGGCAGTCGTGGTCTGCAATGGGATCGCACCGTTCTGTCGAGCATATTTTTGGATTGCTCGCACCACTGCATCGGGGTCGCCACCGTTGACATTGACCGTGATCGTGTTGCCACCCATCGCACCGTTCGGCGTGATGTTCCCAGACGACGACGGCGTAAACAGTTCCGGTCCTTTTTCTCCCACCAAATAGGTGGAGCCGCCCGCAACGGGACCCCCTGACGCTCTCGTACCGCCCGAAATGCCTGCAAGGGTCAACAGATCAAACTGGCTTTGATATTTACCTGCTTCAGCACCTCGAGCAAGATATCCAGCCAACTCAAGCGCGGCCGCTGGGCCCTGCGTGTTGTAGCGGATCAAAATTTCTTTAGACGAAATGTCGTCCATGTTGCCTGAGATTGCCGACAACATTGTTGCAAAGTCGGCGGCCTGTTGTTCATAGGCGTCTATGTCGGCTTGTGCCCCGGTACCAAAAGCAAGTTTGGCGGCGGCTTCTAATTCGGCAAGTTTAGTTTTGGCGTTGTCTAGCGCGACTTCCTCATCAAGTGAATCAGTCAAAACCTTCCATGCTGTGTCGGCGTCAATCAGTGCAACCGTTGCTTTCCTCGTTACTTCAGTAAAATCCTTTAGCGGGTTGCGGGCGTCCTTAATTGATTGCTTAAAATCGTCGGTATCCTCGCGTGCATCTTTGGCGCTTTGGATATAAGCGTTCATCTGGTCAATAGCGAACTGCACTGGGTCCTTAGGAGTAAATGCATCAACAATGGATGTTCCAAGATTGACGACCCCTGTCACTAGAGGGATGAGGCCTTCCCCAGCCGAGTACTTGAGTTTCGTCCAAGCGTCACCAAGGTCGTTTGTTGCGTCACGATAATCTTTTGCTTTTTGTAGTTCCTCTGCCGAAATAACTTGCTCATTTGACACACTGCGCAGACTGTTAGTCAACTCAACTGAACCCGTGTTGATAAGTTCGGCCATTGACTGCCAGCCCTTGCCAAGCAATTGGGTTGCAACTCTGGCCCTTTCTGCTGGGTCCTTAATGCCTTTAAGACGTTCGATAACATTGAGAAAAGTTCCGTTGACGTCAGTTGCGCCCGTATTTGTTTTTTTAACTTCAATACCGAGATTCTCAAACAGTTGGGGAGACGTGCCCAAAGTTTTGTTCATTTTGCCTATTGCTGTTTGAATCTCATCCGATCCGATACCAAGGTCGCCACTGACTTCTTTCCAGCGGGACGCATCCTCAACGGCCAGACCTGTAGCGTCAGCAAATTTGCCTGACTCAATAGCCAAAGTTGCAAACGCACTGACACCCGAAAACGCAAATTTGCCAAACGCGGCAACACCTGCAGCGGCAAACAATCCAGCGTTGGCGGCCACAGTTTCAAAAATTGCTCCTGATCCAGCCTTGAATTTGCCTAGGCCACCTTCAGCGTTGGCTACCGAAGTCCTAAAATTATTGAAAGCGGCTTTAGCGGCTCGAATACCTTTATCCTCAAGGCTTGTAATAATCGGAATGTTGATTGCCATTAGAAACGCACCTTTATCAAATCTTTGTTGGCTTCGCGGACCACCCGGTCAATTGTGTCATTCATTTCACGCTCAACGCTACCAATAGTCTTTTCTGCGTTTTTCCACATAAAGCGTGAAGGGTCACCCGGTAAAGCCCGACCGAAGTTTGGTCGCTGATATTTAGGTTCACGCCTTGACTTGTCGCCACCTGATTTGCCTGCCATGTCAACAATGGCGACGGGTGCGCCTTTTGTTTGGATGCGCACAATGTTTACGGGCACTTTAGTCATTGTCTCGTTAAGTCCACGTCGCGGTTTGCGAGTGTCAATCTTGATTAGTGCGTTCTTGCGATTGGGCCACCCGGTGCGACCGTTGTGAGCCATTCCAGATAGCGGTGGCGACGACGGGATTGACTGGTTAATCTCATTAAGCATCGGTTTGAGGATGGCTCGAATGTCTTTGTTAAAAGCCTTTTTCAGTGCAGGGTTAATTTTGCCAAGTTCGCGCATAGTTTCGGCAACTCCCTGCACCTGAATTTTCATCGTTTGTGTTTCGCTTTCTCGTTTTCCTCAACAAGCAAACGAACCATCTCATCCACAACCGACGCTGGACAATCCATCAAATCCAATGGACTGATACCTGTCCTAATCGCTAGTTGCGCTATGAGGTTGACTGCGCGACCTGCCTGCTTTTGTCTTTTGGGACGAACGTAATGTCCCCTACCAACTCAATCCATTTGTTGAACACTTCCACGACCACGCCGCTGGTGCGCACCGCGTCCCATGCCAACCATGCAAGAGCTTTAAATTTCATGTCCTCAAGAAATTGTCCGACGGACAGTTGCGGGTGATTATCCTCCCAGCGACACGCAACACCGTAAGTGATCGGTGCTTCATGTACCAGTCCGTCAAGCATTTCCACTCGTAACGTCATTCCAATCATGTCGGGGCTCCTCTGTTTGTTGGTTGATTAGATCAGGCGGTGGTACGAACCCACGTGCCTCCAGTGGCCGTCAATGTCATTGTATCGAGGGCCCCTGTCTGTGAGTTCACGACCATTGCGGTGTTAATCATCGCATTGGAAATCGTATAGGTGGGGTTTGAAACGCTGACTACTGCACTGGTGGGGCTGATGACGATGGTGGTGTCGCCGTCGCCAAGTGCGTCATAGATCGTCTTTTCAACGGCGGTCGCGCCGTATTCAAGCAGGACCGTCGCACTGACGCTCACTGATTGGAGGCCAGCGACGAATTTATGTCCGGTGGCTCCCATAACCGTTGCTTCGAGAGAATCAAAGCCTGCATCCAACGAAATTTGAGTGCAGTTCAAACTGATATTGGTTGCACCGATAAGCATTTTGCCTGAGCCTTGGTAAACGATTGCCATGATGTTGTTCCTTTGTTAGTTAGAGGGTCGCTGTAAGTTTGATGGTGAGGTCGTAACAGGGGAGGTCTTGCGACCCGATTGTTGCGATGGATGGTTGGCCCGAGACGACTGCAATGTCTGAGCCGAGGATTGTGTCAACGATGCCGAGAATGTAATCGGTGGAGTCTTGGTTGCCGGGTGGCGCACCAAGGATTCGAATAGTGATTGTGACGTCGGAAACTTTGGATGTTGGGTTTGCACCAAACGATTCAAACGACGGCAACTCAATAAATACGGTGAGCGGTCGTGCGTTGCGCGGATCGGTGACAGGTTTGAGTCCGAGGGCCGTAAGTGATGCGGCGACTGTGTTGATCGCGTCGGTGAAAATGCCTGCCACATTAAGCCACCTGACTGCGTTTGACGCCAAGCAACTGGTTGACTCGACCGAGTGTCATTAACGGTGGTCCGCTCATGTCTTGGAAAGATGCGTAACTGTCTCCAGTTGTGCCGCGTTCACGGTATAGCCCTGCGGCGTAAAGCGTGGTTCCAAGCAATACGGAACCGTCTGGTGGAGTAGTCAAATTATCGTGATATCCAGCGGAGACCCTGCGACGAAAGCACCATGAGTTAGCGGCCGCAACGCAAGTAGTTAAGAACGCAGTGTCGTTTGCGGTCGCGCCGTCGATACCAAGAAATTCTTCAACGGCGTTAACCGTTGTCCAAGTGCATGACTGGGTCCACGTCACTGTTCCTGTTGCTGCAGAGCGCGAATAGTCATCGAAGTTTGATTTGACAAGTATTTGGTTCGTGATGGTGAAGTCATAATTGAATTCAAAATCGCCTTGCTGAGTAACACCAACAAACAAGAAAGTAGGAATCGCTTGAACGATATAAGTCGCATTAAAATCGTTTCCTACCCCGGCGACGACGATCTGTTGACCGATCGTAATGTCGGTTGACTCTAGGGTCTGGATCACGGCGTAGCCGTCTACACGCTGAGCGTGTGTAACGGTGAATACGGCCATGATCCAGTTCCCTTGTCAGTCGTTCAGTCGGCTCAGTAACCCGAAGCCTTGACAAACTTGTCGGCGTCAATCATCAGCGTGGCAAACGTGCCTCGAAACGCCAGTGTGGTGCTGAGGGTTGATGGTGCCAACACTGAGACACTTCCGCGCTGCTGTTCAAACAGTTCATAGCCTGAAGCATCGCCGAGGATCAAAGTATTTGAGGCAAAGTTGCGGTCACGCACGACTCGACATCCGAACGCTGTGCCGGTGTCGCTGGTGACTGCGATTGCACCGAACGCGTTTTGTGCGTTCAAGTTCGGGAACAATGGTCGGCCAGTTGAATCCGAAAGCGCAATCAAATCGCCAAAAACGTCTGCAGATGTAAAAAGAGTGTTCGGGTTGTTGCCGTTAGATGCGGTCAAGATTGTGGTGCTTGATGCGCCGATCCAAGCAAGCCAGTCAGCCGGGTCGGTCGGATCGCCGAACGCGCCAGTAGTGACTGCGCCTGCAACGAGGTCGGTACAAGCAACATTATCGGTTTCGTTCATGTAGATGCGTGCCATGTCGTCAAGCAAAGCGTTGAGCATGGACGGATCGGACCACGAGATGATTTGCTCAGAGATTTCAACATATCCGCCGTAGGTGCCCTTGGTGACGGTTTCGGCACTGATCACAAAAGTTGATGCAGTGAGCGTGGTGTTGTCAGGTGACTGCACGCCAACCGAGTTGTGGGTCGTAACTTTCGGTCGAATGAAAGTTGCTCCAGCGGACGGCATTGAGCGTGCGCCAACGGCATCCACGACTGGGCGCATACCGATGAAGTTGTTGTACACATTGCCGGTAATGATTTCGGGCAAAACGCCGGGCCCGTCAGCGAGGCTCACGTCTGGGGCTGAAGCAACAAGGACTTCATGGAAGGCTTTCCACTTGTCGCCGCCTGCAACTGCGGCAGCAAGATATTCGCCAGCGGTAGGAATTTTTACTTCGCGCTTAGCGGTTGCGTAGATCGGTTGAGTCGCGATTGCGGCTTCAACGGTTGTGGGTTCTGACATGGTTTCATCCTCCTCGGATGGTGTTGGTGGGGTTGTTTCTGTTGGGATTTCGTCGGGTTCTGTTTCGTCGTCTGCTGACGCATAGACGGATTGGATTTCGGCGTCGGCGTACGCTGGGAACGAAACCAGTGATAACTCAATCATTCGAGCCTCACTGACTACCATTACGCCGTCAATTCGTTTGAATTTGACCGGCACTGCACCGATGGACACTGCTGAAATGGAGCCGTCAGCCAAAAGAGCCATAGCGTCATCGGCGGCCCTCGTTTTTGAAAGTGTTGCCGAAAACAAAAGTCCTTCGTCGCTTGACACTCTTTCGGTGACTCGGCCAATTACGCGTGTATCGTCATGAAATTCCAAAAGTTTGGGCATTGGACCATCTACAGAGATAGAGCCTTTTAAGAATTTCACTGGGCCGACATCGTTTGACAAGTTAGCGACAACATCCCACGGGACAGCGATGCCAGTGATAGTGCGCGATGGTTCAGTGTTGTCTGCCGACGCGTCAAGCGTGACAAGTTGAGCGTTAAATTTAATCATGCTGGTGTCTCCATCGGTGTGCGCATTGACGCAGGGTCCTCAACGGGAACTTCTGCTAGCGAGTTTTCGGCGAGGTAGTCCTCAATATCAAATTCGACATAACGACCGCGTGGCAAAATGTTGTTCATTGACAATGTTTGTTCAATGCAGTCCAAATACTGTTTTGCGCCAAACAAGTAGAGGTCTTGCCGGGCAGATTGTGCGTTCTGGTAGGTGTAACCCTGAACACCAATGCCTAACAGGTATGCGGGGATACCTGTTGACCTGCTGAGTTCAAGTGCTTGGAATTGACGCGACTCAACGAGTTGCAACTTGTTTGGATCAGCAGAAAATTCTTTGAATGTCACCACAGAGTTAAGTGCGCCAATGGCACCAACCTGTCGAGCGTTACGCCAAGCGGCCGCGAGTTCAGACAAGTCCTCGGCTGACATTGGTTCGGATGCGTCGGTCTGTTGCAGCCACCCGGCAGCGATCTCGTTGACGGCAAAACGGTCGGCGGCCTGCTGCAATTTGAGTGCGGTACTAATTGCGCGGTTGCCCGTATAAAGCAGGCCTTGTGTCGGTGCCAAGAACTGGATGACGTCATCAGTATTTAACATGATGCCGTTAAACATAATTTCATTGGACGGCCCGAAACGCTGCGCAGTCTGCTGGTCACCCAAAGTGATCATCGCAGCGGGGAGCCATTGAAACGAAAGCGGACGGCCTGTTGCCTGCGACCGTGAAGTCACATACCAGAAACCTGACCCCCACAAAATGAGATCGGTGACAAGTTGTGAGAACAGGAAGTTTCGAGTGACGCGAGGATCGGGCTGATCCATCCACGCCTCGTTTTCCAAATAGATTTCCTCGTATTCCTCACCAGTCCATTGCGTGGTGTAGTGCTTGAGTTCTAAGCAACCAACCATGGACGCGATCATCTGAATGGATCGCGCCACGGTTGGCACTGATAGCGCGAGTTCCTGCGACGCCCCGACGGAGTACGAGTAAAACGCGCCAACCTGATTGGCTGAACCAGCCGCGGCCTGAACAGGGGCAGAGGCAAACGCAGGGGTGGCGTTCACTTTTTTGTTGCCGAACAGTGCCATACCTTGCGATTCTTTCACAAAATTTTGGTTGTGTTAAGTACCCTCAGCCAAAAGCAAAAGCGGCACGCGACGACCTGACCGGGCGGCCCGCTTCGGCAGCCGCCCAGACCATGCATCGAGCCAACTCAATCGGACCGGGTGACTTTTGTGAACTGAGCGGTGCAGCACCTTCAGACAGTTTTACCATGACCGCCCTAGTGACGTGTTCGGCAAGTGAGTTCTCGCCAGTGTGCCGCAACTTGTCCTCAATGATCATGGACCTAACCATTGGTGTCGCCGTTTTCATTTCGCGGTAACCCACAATCTGAGTTCGGCGCGAAAAGTCGGGTGGCACATTTGGATGGATAGTCGGGTTGACCCGCAACTGGACATCGCGGTCCTGCATCACCCTGTTTACTTCAGCCCACATTTGGGCTTGAGATTCAACCACAAACTCAGTCGTCACAATGACACGACCGTCATGCTGGACGGCCCTCACGCCGCAATACCTCTGGTCGTCAAGGCTCGAGTCCACGGCAAGAATCCCACCCGGTGGCATTGCAACGTTGGAAACGAGATCGTGCCAAATGTTAGGAATCCACGATTGAGTTGAACCCTGCCACATATTCAAATGTTGCTGGATGAATTCCGAACTAGGAATGGTTTTGTATGCCTCCTCGAGTGCCTCCCATGAAACGGTCGTACCCAAGGCAGGATTACTCCACGGCCAAAATTGGCGATCCGAAACTGGCGAGCCACTTGGCGCGCTCCACTCGGCGAAAAAGGTTGGCGACTTTTCACCCTTGTCAATTGAGTTGATCGCGCTTTCACGCATAGAGATCATTACCTCTGAACCAGTGTCGCCTGCCGTTGACCAGCAGGAAAATAGCGGGCTGCGCCGGGCGAGCATTGACGGTTTCAGTGCCCCCCACACAACTTGAGGACTGATCGCCCAAATTTCATCAATGAGCAAAAGGTCTACCGAATAGCCAACCTTGCCAGCGGTCGCTGCCGCAGACCGAATCGTTGTGCCGTCAGGAAACACTAAAGACTGACGCTGATAAGACTTCATAAGTTTGGCACCAAACATTTCAACCATCGGCTCAGCGATATCCATAAACAGATCGGCAGCCCTCTGGTATTCGTTAGCGACCAACATGATCGTCTGAGGTTCCTTACGGATCGCAGCCATTTGGACGGCCCACCACGATGCCAAAATTCTGAGGGCCACACTTTTTCCCTGTTGTCGAGCCGACGTTGTTAACGACGACCTATGAATCAAAGTCCCTGTCTCACGATCCTCAGGTGTCGCGTAACTCAGTTGACCGGCAAGGGTGACTTTCTGCCACTCCATCAATTTGATTCCATAGACGCGCTCAGCAAAAGCATCCACAGAGGCCACATAGTCACCAGCCGCTTCATAAGGCGTAACCAATCTTGGCAAAGACCTACCGACCTTGGGCAGATCGTCCTCGATCGGGCTGGTTCGGCTCGGTTTCCGTTTTGATATATCTTGAAAGT
>Ga0209190_1001934_pt1 | contig 14286 bp, 9 predicted proteins | sample M_140205_XF_Meta_FD_187315 | JGI IMG/M metagenome (GOLD analysis project Ga0209190, IMG submission 187315) | Freshwater microbial communities from Lake Montjoie, Canada to study carbon cycling - M_140205_XF_MetaG (SPAdes) (version 2) | ecosystem: Environmental > Aquatic > Freshwater > Lake... | reverse complement strand
GTGCCTGTTATCATTGTCTCGGGTGCTGTCGGTGAGGAAGAAGCAATTGAGATCCTTAAGAGCGGCGCTACGGACTTCGTGCTAAAAGATCGCCTCAGCAGTCGTTTAGTTCCCGCGCTCCACCGTGCGATGAGAGAAGTTGCAGAGCGGGACGCGCGGCATTTGGCAGAGGCTTCGCTTCACTCGCTTAATGCTCAGCTTGAGCTGCTTGTTATTGAGCGCACCAGCGAGTTAGCTGCAAAAAATGCACTGATGGAGGAAGAGCTTGATATGGCGCGAGAACTTCAATTGACGTTTCTTACTGCGAGTTTTCCCACGCTTCCCCGTGGTGCATCGCAAGCTTCAAGTGCTGTAAATTTTGCCAGTATTCTTCATCCAAATAGTTCAGTTTGTGGTGACTATTATCATATCAATTATGTTTCTGCTACTTCGGTCGGGGTTTTAATTTGCGACGTGATGGGGCAGGGGGTGCGTGCCGCTATTCTGACTGCGATCCTACGTACCCTTGAAGAGCAGCTTGTGGCTGTAGCAGGAGATCCAGGCGCAATGCTGACAATGATGAATCGTTCGCTGTGCAAAATCTTTGGACAATCTAACAAAACTCTTTTTACTACCGCTTGTTATTTGGTTTTGGACGTGGCTAGTGGTCGTCTTACTTTTGCCAATGCGGGTCATCCAAGTCCTTTGGTTCTCCGTGAAGTGACTAACGAGTTAGACATACTCAATGAGTTTCATCCGGTTGGTCCTGCTCTTGGTTTGTTTTTTGATATAGAATATACAACCTCCGAGGTGATGGTTAACGCTGGAGATATGGTGCTTATTTTTACAGATGGTTTGTGTAAAGTTGAGAATCCGAACTCGGAAGTTTTTGGTAATGTCCGCTTGCGTGAAGCAATACTCACTCATGCAGGGTTACCCGCGAGCAAGCTCATCCAAGATGTTTTTTCAAGCGTAGATCGATTTGCGGAAGGGCGACCGTTTTCGGATGATATCTGCATCATTGGGCTTGAGCTCATGCACTTGATGATGAGTAAGCATAAATTTATCCGTAGTGCGGATGAATCTTAGGTGTTGTTAAAAATGTTTCGGCTAGATGAATATGGATTGAAACATTGGTACTCAATCTCAGAATGAGATTTTTTTGGTTCTTCGTAGAATATAATATTATTTATGGAGCAAGGGAAAGTTTGCCACAGAAGAAGAGGACTCGGATCCAGTGTTTCTGAAGCCTCGGGTATTGGTCTTGATGGCTTGGATTTTGGAATTGATCCCTTCCTATAAGGTGCTGGTGATGTAACTGTCGGTATAGGTCAGGATGTTGGCTAGATGCTTCCTGATATAAGCAACAAGAGAATTCAGTCGTGATGATAAGAATCTGCTAGGGAAACAAAAAACCCGCCAACCGTGTTAGGTTGGCGGGTTTGTGAATTGTTAACGCTGTGAGCTTATTTGCCGGCGCGCAGTGCTTCTTCTTTGGCCTTGGCCTTGGCGATGACATCGTCAGAGATGTTACGTGGGCAAGGGGCGTAGTGGCTGAATTCCATAGAGAACTGGCCACGACCGGATGTCATGGTGCGAAGGTCACCGATGTAGCCGAACATAGCGCTCAATGGTGCTTCTGCTTTGACGCGGATACCGCCTGGCGTTGGTTCTTGGCCTTGAATCATGCCGCGGCGGCGGTTTAGGTCGCCAATCACGTCGCCAACTTTTTCTTCTGGAGCGAAGACATCTAGCTTCATCATAGGCTCTAACACTTGAGGAGCGCACTTGACCATGGTTTGGCGGTAAGCTGCTCTAGCAGCAATTTCAAAGGCGATGGATGAAGAGTCGACCGCGTGGAAGCCGCCATCGGTTAGAGTAACTTTAAAGTCCAAGCAGGGATAGCCTGCGAGTGGCCCTTTATGCACGGAAGTCTTGAACCCCTTATCGACCGCTGGGATGAATTCCTTAGGAACATTTCCGCCGACCACTTTGGATTCAAAGATGAATCCTGAACCTGGTTCGCCGGGTTCGATGACGTAATCGATCTTTGCGAATTGACCGGAGCCACCGGACTGCTTCTTGTGCGTGTAACTATCGGTGACCATCTTGGTGATGGTTTCGCGGTAAGCAACTTGAGGAGCGCCGACATCGACCTCGACCTTGTGGGTACGTTTAAGGATGTCGATTTTAATATCGAGGTGAAGTTCGCCCATGCCTTTGAGGATCATCTCGTTCGTTTCTTCATCGGTCTCAACACGAAACGATGGATCTTCCTGGATCATTTTGCCGATAGCATTTGCAAGTTTTTCGGCGTTTGCTTTGTCTTTTGGCGCGACGGCGATGGAGATGACAGGGTCAGGGAAAACCATCGGTTCGAGAGTGGCCGGGTGCTTTTCATCGCAGAGGGTGTGACCTGTTTGGACGTTCTTGAGACCGACGATGGCGACGATGTCGCCCGCTTGTGCGGAGTCGATTTCGTTGCGGTCGTCGGCGTGCATTTCAACCATGCGACCAATGCGTTCGGTCTTGCCGGTGAAGGAGTTGAGCACGGTATCACCCTTCTTAATCGTGCCCGAGTAGATGCGGGTGAAGGTGAGAGCGCCGAACTTATCGTCCATGATTTTGAAGGCAAGGCCTCGAAACGGTGCTTTGGCATCGATGATGGCAAACTTGCCAGTCTCGTTGCCCTCGGCGTCCACTTCTGGAAGAGGTTTGACGTCGGTAGGGTTAGGCAAATAATCGACAACCGCATCGAGAATGAGTTGGAGGCCTTTATTTTTGAAACTAGATCCGCAGTAGGTTGGGAAGAACGATAGGTTGATGGTGCCCTTGCGGATGCACTTTTTCAGGGTCTCGATGTCCGGTTCGATGCCCTCGAGATATTTTTCCATGACATCGTCATCTTGTTCGACGGCGGTCTCGATGAGTTGTGCGCGGTACTCCTCGACCTTGTCGATTAGGTCGGCGGGGATGTCGGTGATATTGAAATTTTCTGGTTGGCCGGATTCGTCCCAGATGTGTGCCTTGCGAGTGAGCAGGTCGACCACGCCGACGAATTCACTTTCTGTTCCGATGGGTAGCACCATGACGAGTGGGTGCGCGCCGAGCACGGTTTTAACCTGCTTGATGACGCGGTAGAAATCTGCACCGATGCGGTCAAGTTTGTTGACGTAAATGACACGAGCGACTTCAGAGTCATTTGCGTAGCGCCAGTTAGTTTCCGACTGAGGCTCGACGCCGCCGGAGCCGCAGAACACACCCACGCCGCCGTCGAGAACTTTGAGTGAGCGGTAAACTTCGATGGTGAAGTCGACGTGACCAGGCGTGTCGATGACGTTGAACTGATAGCCTTTCCAGAAACAAGTGGTCGCGGCGGATTGAATGGTGATTCCACGTTCGGCTTCTTGATCCATGAAGTCCATGGTGGATGCGCCGTCGTGAACTTCGCCGATTTTGTGAATCTTGCCGGTGAGTTTGAGGATGCGTTCGGTGGTGGTCGTTTTTCCGGCATCAACGTGGGCGAAAATGCCGATGTTGCGGTATTTAGTGAGGTCCTTCATAAGGGATAGTGGCTGCTGGTTTGCGGGCAACAGATTCGTCGCCGGGGCAGATTCCTAGTCGGGTATGACGGTTTGGCAATCCTAGAGTCGATTGAAAGCGGGATTTTTCGTGGAAATGCTAATTTAGTGGGTAGGCGGGGGTGGGTAACTGGCAAGCGGGTAGCGATTTACGTCATCACGTAATGGCGAGGAGGGCGCGAGTAGGGTATTCATTGATTGTCACTGCGAGTTAACCTTCCCCCGAGTTGCGGACAGAGACAAAAAATCCAGATGTGAGTCCCCCGTGGGCTAAAATCGGCCGACGGAAATCGAGTCCTCCCCCCTCGAATTCCGCCGGCCTCATTTTTTAACGCAGAGATAAGCACCTGCCAGTGGGTTCGGAGATTGCGCTTTTTGGAGAATATGCGAAATTTTGTGGGTGATCGGAGTGCCCAAATGGAGAGGTTGTCAAATCGCGGCCTGTGCGCTGGCGATTTCAGTCTGGGGTTGCGGTCCACAACACACGTTAGTTCATTTTAAAAGAACAGGCGATTCCAAGGCGGTGCTAAACGCACAGAACGCCTCATTTGGTTACAGGAAGTGGATTTCCGAGTCGATCGAGCCCGAGGTGGTCGTCATTGGTATCCACGGGTTCTGTGGCGCGGCCATTGATTACGCGAACTTGGGCAACTACTTGCTGCAACATCGGTCGCGGGCTGGCCTTTACGCATACGAGGTGCGCGGTCAAGGCAGCGATCCGATTCACGAGCGCCGTGGCGACATCGGCGACCCGCAGGACTGGTATCGCGATTTATTTGCCTTCACTCAATTGGTTAAGGAGCGGCACGCGGGAGCAAAAATCGTTTGGTTCGGGGAGAGTATGGGCGCGATGATCGCTTCGCAGGCTTTACGCGAGTCGCCTGCAAACGAGCCGGTCTGTGACGGACTGATACTTTCCTCTCCGATCGTGCGATTCCGCGATGATATTCCCGCTTGGACGCCCGGCTTGGTGCAGATCGCCGCGACCACCTTGCCGCTTGCGCGTGTTTCACTGGACACTTTGTCTGGCGGGCAGGATGTGCAAATGACTCAAACATCTCATCACACCGAGCAAAGTAAAAAGAACTCCTACGATGTGGAGGCGTACACGCTGCGGTTGATCGGCGCGCTCGCCGGTCACATCGATAATATGAACGACTGTGCGACCCGTTTTCGTTCCCCAGTCCTTGTCCTGCATGGGGGGAAAGACTATTTCAACAATGATTCCGACGTCCGTGGTTTCGTGGCCCGAATCCCCTCGGGGGTCTCAAAAACCTACCATAACTACCCGCAATCCTACCATTTATTGATGTACGACGCCAAAAAAGAGGTGATTTTTCGCGATGTCGACCTGTGGTTGAACAAGCTGAGGAAAAACCGCTTAAAGAAACTTTAAGCAGAAAGCGGCAGAATTCGTCTTGACGGGTCGAGTCTCGTGGTCATTCTCCGCGTCCCGCAACACGAACAATTTTTTATTATGGCACGCATTTGCAGTATTCGAGGAACCCGCGTCCGCTCCGGCGGCAGAATCCACCGTTCAGGCTTGGCCAAGAAAAAGGGTGGTATCGGTCGTCACGTCACCAAGGTTGTGAAGCGTACGATTTCACCAAACCTCCACACCAAGCGCATCTGGGTGCCCGAGCTCAACAAGTTCGTTCGCATCAAGCTGAGCTGCCGCGCGCTGAAGACCATCAATAAAAACGGTGCTTTCGTGACTTTAAAAAAAGCGGGAATCGTCTGAGTCATTAGGATCTAACTTTTTAAATCGTCGAGGTTTCACGACGTCTGACCCAGTGGAAACACTGGGTCATTTTTTTGGATCAACCGACGATGCAGGGCACCAAGACTCCGTCGCTCATGCCATGGATTTTTTTCTTATCGGCCGGCACAATGGTCGCCAGACATCCGCCGAAATGGGTTTCTCCGGAGTCGTTGGTGAAAAAGTAAGGACAAAGCCGCACTCGCCCTTGCATCATTTCGATGGATCCATCGTCGCGAAAAACTGGATGTTCGATGCGCCGACCTTCACGGAATTCCTGCATGATCCATGGCTGCTCGGTGAATTGCTCTAACGCGTGGTTGAGTTTTGCCTTCCACTCGACTGCCGGCAGGTCATGGCCGATGAAAACGCCACGTGAGCCCCATGCAGTTTCATGAAACCCACTAATCTTTAGAACAAGTTGGCGCTCTTTTTGACTGAAATTAGCAACTTCCTGCCATGAATGTGCGTCGATTTTTGGAAGCGCAGCGTGAGGGGGGAGGGGGCTTGGATCGAGCACCCAACCGAAGGGCACCAGCTCGCGCAAGCGCTGCAAGTGACTGCCGCGCAGGGATTTCTCCCAGATGGGCTTCATCGCAGGTGACCACAGCAGCGCTAACCACAGCTTGTCCTCGAGGTGTGGTTTGAATGGTGGCGTGATCTGAATTTTTCCCGCAGCCGCTGCATTAGCGAGAGATCTAACCGATGGAATCGACTCCCAGTCAAAGAGCTCAAAAAAACGATAGAGCGCATGATCATCCACTTCGTATTTTTCCGCAGGCGCGACGTTCCATGCCTCACCCATCTCGCGCGTGAGCCATTCCATTTCTGGTAGGTAGTCCGAGGATTCTGCAGAAATTAGCACGGTTCCTCCATGGGGTAGCAGCGAGCGAAAGCCGTCGATCATTCCGTCCGGCCCACCTAGTACATCGTAGCCGGCTTTGGAATAGATCCGCGAAAGCCACGCCGTCACGCCGATGCCACCTGGAACGCTGTCCAACTCGGTCATCGCAAATCCAGAATCAGTTAGAATAAGATCGGGTCGGATCACTCTTGGAAATTGTTCTGCGTTGGATGGCTCACGTTGCAGGTCACATAGCCAGCCAGGTTTCCCCTCGTCTAGCAGATCGGCGAGCCATCCTGGTATTTTTCCCGCTACGCTACGCCGGTAGATACCATCGCATGCTTGCTGGAACCGTGCCAACGGATGCCCGAGAGACGTCAGTTGTCGCACTTCGTTTCGAGTCAGCTTGAGGGGTTCTGGCGACCAACGCCATGTGCCGCCCCCAAACAAGCCACCCTCTGGCAAGCCGCCGCGCAATTCAGAAAGACTTAATCCCATTTCGAGCCAAACTTTCACCTCAGCAGCTCATTTGCCAAGCGATTCTTATCACTTGCACAATATCGTTTGCTCGCGCTCATTTAAGAACCTCACTGATGCCTGAAATTTTAAATTACCTTTGTCCGTTCTGCGAATATGAAGTCCGTGTCGGCGAACCGTGTCCTGGCTGCGCAAATAAGATTGCGATGCAGAAACCCAAGGCTCAGGCGAAGGCTAAATCGAAGGCAAACCGACGTCCGTGGCATCAAGCCTCATCCCATCAAGGCCTCGATCTTCCTGAGGAAGGATTCGATTACGATGCCTTCGTCGCTCGCGAATTTGGCAAGTCTCCCCACCAAGCACTCGGCGTTAAGTGGTATTGGTGGTTGTTAGGCGTGGCGATTCTCAGTGGCATGGTGGCCAAGTTGTTTCTCTGATAGAGTCGATCCATTTTGGGTTCAAAAATGCGATCAACGACGTGTGTCACGTCCCAAGTCGATTGCACCGTCGCTGAATTCTAAAAAACTTCTCAGAAGTTAGAAACTTACTTCGAGGCCCGTTTGTATTTGCCAAGAACCAAATTGTGCACCCGCGGCATCTCCATTGTAGGTTTCGGACTCACCCGTCGATAAATCGGTGAATTGGATTGACCCTTTCATGAGCTCGTACTGCTCGTAGCGTCCATCGATGAAATAACTCAAGGACTTCGTCAGTTGATACCTGAGGGCGAGTTACAGTTCGAAGAAGACCTGTGAGTCAAACTTTTCTTCAAACTGAGTATTTTGGGCCCAATGCTGGTCGCTATCCGATGCGCCGATGGTTACACCTCCAATGGCGGCGGCTCTCAGATTGACACGACCCGATGTCCATTCCGCCTGAGGTCCTAGGTAAAGGCCGGGTATCTTTTGCTGATATGAGATGCCCTTCTCGTCCGAGGGAAAAGATCCTCGCTCATTCCGGAATAGACCGCCATCAGGATCCGTAGAATAAACGTAAGAGCCACCCCGTGCCGTCCATGCAATGTCGATGTAACGAAATCCGAAGAGCGCCGAATACGCAGAGGATTCGCGCTCCAAAAAAGTCCATTCGACACCCGCATCGATCCTGCAATAGGCATCAAGTTCCGTGTCGTTATGAATCGAACGATCCGTCCATTGCGTGCCGGATCCCAGCCAGTCGTCATCCACCATCTGCCCTTGATCGACCAGAGCGGTGGTGAAGTCGGCATAGGTATCCAAACAAGCGCTTAGTGAGTGCCGAAATCCGCCCTCTACTGTTAGAGCGTCCTGCGTTTTCCATACGAGGTGACTCAATTCTCCCGATTCTGAGGAGCCACCATAAACAATCTCATCCGCCGTGGCTTGGAAGTATCCGAATCCGAGCGAGAACGATGTTTTGAGTTCTTTGATTTCCATCTGCATCACTGCGACGTTTTTATCATCTGCCCCACCGAAGCAGGTGCCTGTTGTGAGGAGTGCAATAATGATGATTTGTTTCATTTGATTTTTGATTTGGTTTAATTTTCGAGCCAGCGTCCGAGTGCTTCTTCAAGTTCTTCCGTCCGCTTGACGTTGAAGGATTGGCCAGCGGCGACAGTGATTCGTCGGCCAGAGCTGTTCTGGAAATGCATTAGCACCGCTGTGTTTCCAGGATGCGCAGCGAGGGCGGCTTTGATCTCGGCGAGATCGCGGTCGCTATGGCGGGTGGTCGATAGGGTAAGTTCTAACGGGCCTTTGCCATTGGCTGCGCTGCGCTTGAGCTTGAGTTCTGAGAGTTCGTTTCCAGTGATACGACGACCTCCGGTCCTGTCGTCTGTCTGAATGTTTCCTTTTAGCCTGATGATTTTACCGGGTTCTAGCAGACCTGCATCACGGGCGGGGACGAAAGTCTCACCCCACAGCATGATTTCTGCGCTGCCGGTAAAATCTTCTAGTACTAAAACGCCAAACGGCTTGCCAGTTTTGGTCATTTTCGCGTCGAGTGATCGTACCATTCCGGCGAATGGGTAGCGCTCGCGTGGATTTGATAGATCTAAATCCTCAATAAGGCCAAGACGACGATATTTATTAGAATCGATGACACTGCGGAATTTGTCGAGCGGGTGACCAGTGACGTAGAATCCTAACAGTTCCTTCTCATGAGCGAGACGTTCGTCTTTCGTCCACTCTTCCACAGTCGGATGAGATGAACGGGTGGATTTCGTCTTTGCTGCTGGAGCGGAAAATTCTATCGAATCAAACATAGAAACTTGACCAGACGCGCGGTCGCGCTGCGCGGACAAAGCCGAAGCGACCACTTGATCCAGTCGAGCGCACATGCCAGCGCGAGTCTCTTCGGTCCAGTCGAGTGCGCCGGCTTTGGCGAGATTTTCGAGAATGCGTTTGTTGACGACCTTAGAATCGAGGCGTGTGGCAAAGTCATCCAGCGAGGTGAAGCTGCCATTTTTTTCTCGCTCGGCGATGGTGATCGCCATGGCCCCCTCACCGCAGTTCTTGATGGCGGCGAGCCCGTAGCGCACACCTTGGGAGCCATTCGGTGTGAGTTCAGGAGTAAAGCGGAGTTGCGAGGCATTGATGTCAGGAGGTAATATTTCTATGTTCATCCGATGACACTCTGAGACGAAAACGCTGATTTTGTCGGTATTGTGAATCTCGTTAGAAAGCAGGGCGGCCATGAATTCGACGGAGTGATTCGCCTTTAAATACGCTGTCCAGTAAGAGATGTGACCGTAACAAGCAGAGTGAGATTTATTAAATCCATACCCAGCGAACATCGCAATCTTATCGAAGATCTGGTCAGCAAGTTTCTTGCCGATATTGTTCGTTGATGCCGCGCCTTCGACAAATTTTGCCCGTTGCTTCTCCATTTCCACAGGATCTTTCTTGCTCATCGCGCGGCGAAGTAGGTCGGCACCACCCAGCGAGTACCCGGCAAGTAACTTGGCGGCATTCTGAACCTGCTCCTGATAGATCATCACTCCAAATGTATTACCACAGACGTCCTCGAGCAGCGGGTGTTCATACATGGCTCGCTTGCGACCTTTTTTTACGTCGAGCATCTGGTCGATGAACTGCATTGCGCCGGGGCGATAGACGGCGAGAAGGTCGATGATATCATCGATTTTCTCGATCGCATACTTACGACAAGTCTCGACCATGCCGCCGGATTCGAGTTGGAAAACGCCCATCGTCTCGCCGCGGTTGAGAAGTTCAAAGGTTTTCCAATCCTCTAGCGAGACGGCTTCAATGGTGAAATCTGGAGTGTGTTTGCGAATGTGTTGAATCGCCTCGTGGATCACTGTGAGATTTTTCAAGCCGAGGAAATCCATTTTGAGAAGACCCACATCGGTGATGGCTTTCATGTCGTACTGGGTGACGACTTCGCCTTCATTGCCACGGGTGAGAGGGACGTGTTCGTCGAGCGGGCGGTCACCGATCACGACCCCGGCCGCGTGGACCCCGACATTTCTAGCAAGTCCTTCGAGCTTGGTGGCGTAGCTCCAGAGTTGTTGATAAGTGGTGCTACTTTCGATGAGCTCCTTCAGCTCAGGTTTCGATTCGTACTCGTCCTTGAGTTTGATATCAGGTTTTGCCTCAATCATCTTGGCGATGCGGTCTCCTTCGCCGTAGGAAATCCCCATGACGCGACAGACATCGCGCAGCACACTTTTCGCGCCTAGTTTACCGTAGGTAATAATGTGAGAAACACTACGTTCACCATATTTTTTTCTAACGTAGTCTATAACCTCGACGCGGCGACTCTGGCAGAAGTCGATGTCGACGTCGGGCGGGCTAACACGTTCTGGGTTGAGAAATCGCTCAAACAACAGACCGAAACGCAGTGGGCAAATGTCAGTGATGCCCATGGCGTATGACGCAAGCGATCCTGCCGCCGAGCCTCGTCCAGGACCTACGGGGATATCGTTATCGCGAGCCCACTGGATAAAGTCGGCAGTGATAAGGAAGTAGGAGGCGAAGCCTAATTTATTGATCGTTTCGACCTCGTATTTCAAGCGGTCTGCGATTTCAGGACTGGCGGCTTTTTCCGTGCCGTAGCGTTTCACCAGGCCATCGCGGCAGACTTTCATGAGGTATTCCTCCCGCGGGCTACCATCGGGCGTGCCGAATTGCGGGTACTTCTCCGAGCTGGTCGAGTCTAGCTTGATAGAGACATTGCAGCGATCGGCGATTTCCAATGTGGCATCGCAAGCACCGGGCACGTCCGCAAAAATTTCGCGCATCTGCTCGGCGGTTTTGAAATAAACTTCCGGCGTGTAATGCATCCGGTTTTCGTCGATGACCAAGTTCCCGGTGCCGATGCAGATCATCACGTCATGCGCCTCGTGATCGTGTTTGTTGAGAAAGTGCACGTCATTCGCCGCGACCACCTTGAGGTTCATTTCTTTTGCGAACTTTAGTAAATAAGGCGTAACCAGTCGTTGCGGTTCAAGGCCGTGGTTGTGAATTTCTACGTAGGTATTTTCTTTGCCGTAAATTTCAACGATTTCTAGCAGCGTCTGGCGGGCTTTTTCTTCGTCTCCGGCTCGCAACCATTCATTGACGGGGCCTGATATGCATCCTGTTAGGCAAATAATACCTTTAGAAAATTCGCGGAGCGTCTCGCGGTCGACACGTGGTTTACCGTAGTAGAGTCCTTCGAGATTTCCCTTGGAGACGAGCTTGCTTAGGTTGTTCCAGCCCTCGTTATTCTCTGCGAGCAGCGTCATGTGGGTGGCACGTTTGCGACCAACAACTTCTTTTTTGTCCTGCATCGATCCCGGTGCGAGATAGATTTCGCAACCGAGGATAGGCTTCACGCCGACCTTGTGGCAGTCTTGGTAAAATTTGATCGCTCCGTATAGGTTGCCGTGATCGGTCATTGCTACCGCTGGCATTCCAAATTCTTTGGCGCGTTGCGCAAGATCCTTGGTGCGGATCATGCCGTCGAGTAGTGAAAACTCGGTATGGAGGTGAAGGTGGACGAAGGATTCGGACATCGGGCGAGTCGACCTTAGCGACCCGATGACAGAGGGCAAGCGGAGGCTGGTGAGAATCTGAAAGCCGACCTCTGGGGAGACGCTCCAACGGGTGTTTAACGGGTTGGGGCGAACTTCTTTTTGTTAAAAATCGAGTGATTTCCTTAATCTGCCAGCATCGGAATGATGGTGCCGGGCTTGTCCATCGTTACCTTGCGTCCGTATTGCATCCAGCGGTAGGCGACGGTGCTGCTTAGAAAGATCACTGGAATGACAAAGAAAATCCCAACGCAGAACGCAAGAATCCCAGCGATGCAGACGGCCACATAGAGCAGCATGAGTGTGAATAAACTGGTCCTGTTATTGATGGTGAGCGAGGAACTGTAGCGGAATGATTCGATAATGCCCATGTCACGATCGACGATGGCGAAGAGGAATTGACCGTATCGTAGTGCAATGTAAATGCCTGGAATCACTAACAAAAGCAGACCGATTGTGACCGCGGTGATGTAAATTAGAGAGCTCGCAATGACAGGAAGTAATTTACCAGCGCCACTGAAGAGCATGCCAATCGTCACGGGTTTACCAGAGACAAGATTTAGTCCGATTCGAGTCAGCCCGATCGATAGAAACAAGGCTATAATCTGACGGATAAATTGGTGAGGCACGCTATTATTTTGCTGAAAGCTTGCCATGATTTGGCTAGAAGTTGCGGTCTGCGAACCTCCTGCAACTGTTTCGATCGTATCGTTTTTGACGAGGCTCAGTGTGCTATCCATCCAGACCAAGCTGAGGTTTACCATCGCAGTCACGGCGATGTACGTGAGCATTACAAGTATGACTGTCCCGATATTTCTGGTTGTTAGAGCGAATCCACGTTTGAGACAAGCGACTGCATCCACCCGATCGCTGCCTGGGTTTATTTCAGTAAGAATCTCTGCGGCGTGAGGCGTGGTGTTAGGATCAGATGGAACAACGACGTTGCTGAATAATCCCGGCACTTGTCCTGCGGGCAGCCAGTCTTTCATGGATGCATTCCAGACGAGATCTTTACTAGGATTTAATTCGCCGCGGCTCGCTATCTCGACGAGTTGCTCGAAACTTACGGGACCGATTTGCTGCCCACCACACGCGTAGTACCATTGAATCATGGAGTGGCATTACCAGGTGCGATAAGCTTGTGCAAGATCAGGATTTTCTAACGCAGAGCTTAAATTTGCCCCATTTAAAGATGGTGACAATGATAGACCGCTGAGTGCAAAAGGAGATGGCGACTTTTTACCTGCGGCTGGTCCCAACTTTCGGCGATGTAGAGCACCGGGGTGCGGAGCTCTTTATCTTCTCTTCTCTAACAGACGAAGAGCTCCTGTAGGGCCGACCCTCCGTGGTCGGCCGACGTTGGTCCTGAGGATGATGTAAGGATGGAACGGGATTTCCTCGGTAATTTACTTTCGCACGCTTGGACGATTCAAGCCGTTGGCGACAAGTCGGCCGGGCGCGGAGGCCATCGACCCGAAGACCTTTGATCTGTCCGTGAATAACCCCAACGGCGGCGAAGAAATTACGCACCGTAGCCCGCAGGAAATCATGGACGAAATCGCCGCGCTGAACGCCGAGAGCGCCGAGGTGCTGGGCAACATCAAGGCACTGCTATGAACAAGGGGTGGACATGGAAACCGTTGGGCGTAGTCTCCAAGACAGGCTCTGGCGGGACTCCGTTGAGTTCGCGGAAGGAATATTACGATGGCGGAAATATTCCGTGGCTTGTTAGCGGCGAAGTGGCTCAAGAAAATGTGCGCGAGGCGAAGAACTTCATCACGAAGGCAGGCCTTGAGAACTCCGCTGCCAAACTTTTCCCGAAGGACGCCGTCTTGGTCGCAATGTATGGCGCGATGGCGGGGCAAGTCGGCATCCTGCGGTTTGAAGCGGCGACGAATCAGTCGGTTTGCGGAATCCTCCCAAACGAAAAATTCGTTCCTGAGTTCCTGTTCTACTTCCTGCTAGCGAAGAATGATGAACTGGTGGCGCAAGCAACCGGCAACGCGCAGCCCAACATCTCGCAGATCAAAATCAAGAACACGGAAGTTCCCCTCCCCCCGCTGGCCGAACAGCAGCGGATCGTCGGCCTGCTGGACGAAGCGTTTGAGGGCCCCGCTACCGCCAAAGCCAACGCCGAAAAGAACCTCCAAAACGCCCGCGCCCTCTTCGCAAGCCACCTACAATCCGTCTTCACCCAGCGCGGTCCGCTCGCATCTCTTTCCGACCTCGCTGACGAGGTCACAGACGGCGATCACTCACCCCCGCCGAAAGCACCCACCGGCGTTCCATTCATCACTATCTCGAACATCAACAAGCGAATGGGAACGATTGATTTCAGCAACACCTTCACTGTTCCCGAGGCATATTTTCGCGGCCTCAAGCCGAGCAAGAAACCGCGCGTTGGCGATGTCCTTTATACAGTCACGGGCGCTACGCTCGGCATCCTGATTCTGGTTCGAGAGCAGCGCGATTTTTGTTTCCAGCGGCACATTGGTCTCATCCGTCCCAATGCTAGACCTTATGGCTGCGACTGGTGCTAGCCAGCCACCTCTAGGTCGGATTAAGGGTTGAAAGTGAGGTGTCGTGTCTGGTTCAAATCGTGGGCTATCGCGGTGGCACGAGGCCATCGCGA
>Ga0209190_1001933_pt1 | contig 14290 bp, 12 predicted proteins | sample M_140205_XF_Meta_FD_187315 | JGI IMG/M metagenome (GOLD analysis project Ga0209190, IMG submission 187315) | Freshwater microbial communities from Lake Montjoie, Canada to study carbon cycling - M_140205_XF_MetaG (SPAdes) (version 2) | ecosystem: Environmental > Aquatic > Freshwater > Lake... | reverse complement strand
TTTAATGGCGGATAGGCATGATCAAAGCTCCTGAAAAGACCAACAGTGTATCCACCGCCGTTCCCGTTTTCCTTCAATTCAATTCTGGGTATGTATTGGTTTTGCCAGATTGGGGCAAAGTCCTACAAAGCCCGATTTGAATTTCATTTTAGGCTTGATTTATAGTTTTTCGTAAAATCTTATTAAACTTCTTATTAAACTTTTTGCTGTTATTATTAAACATATTGCTGCCATTATTATTAAACATGTTACTTCAATTCTCAAGAATAAAACTTCAACCAAACTAACTCCATAGTCTTCAAGAAATCCTATTAAATTTTTTTCTGCTATTATTATTAAACATGTTGTTAATATTAAAACTCCTCCTCCCCAGAAAAAAACATCCCACAAACTAACCCTATTCTTTTTTCTATTTTGAATGTAACGTTTAACATCATCATCATCATCATCCCACAAACTAACCCTATTCTTTTTTCTATTTTGAATGTAACGTTCATAATCATAATCATCATCTTCTTCTTTCGCAGGCATTTGCGAAGGCAAGGGTATCACACCCTTTCTTATAACTCTAGTAGAGGGTAATTCAGGAATTGATGGAGCTTCATCTATAATCGCTGAAAAGTCTGTTTTTGTTGGCGGCTTCATTTTCAATGGTTCTATTTGACCCGAAATTGATACCTCGCCATTACCCTGAAATCGCTGTCCTATCCCTTGCTTGATTCCTGTAACTTCACTGGCAAATAAACCGCAGTTATCGTGGCGCTTATTTTGATCCTTTAATAAGCCTTTCATCAGAGCAATTGATTTCTCAAAAGGAATCTCGGATACCAACTCATGGATTAATTTAGGCTTTCCTCGCATTACATCTAAAAATAATGCTGCAGAATTTGCCCCAGTAAATGGCATCTCCCCTGCAAGGGATTCATACACTAGGACCGCCAATCCAAACTGATCCGCCCTTGCCCCGATGCCCTTGCCCAAGTGCATCTCAGGCGCCATATATTGCGGCGTTCCTATAAAGGTGCCCGTAGTGGTTTTTACGCCCATAGGCGCACCTTCCAACGCTTTCGCTATGCCGAAGTCTGCAAGGTATGGGTTGCCCACTTTATCAAAAAGAATGTTGTCTGGTTTTAAATCTCGATGTATCCAGTTCTTTGCATGGATAAAATCTAGCGCAGAAGCTATTTGTGGCAGCCATTGGTTCAAGGCTTCCAATGGCATTAGCTTTTTTAAATCTTGCGAATCCGTAATTCGATCTCTTAAGCTGCCGCCACCAAGGTATCTAAGAACCAGGAACGGGATACCTTCTATTTCACCCCAATCCACCGTGGGTACGATGTGGGGATGTTCTAAACCTGCAATGGAAGCTATCTCGCGCATGAAGCGCGCTTTGAAATCCTTGTCATCAACATCAATGGTTGGTACTTTAACAACCACCTTCTTATTGAATCTCGTATCCTTTGCTAAATAAACCTGCCCCATACCACCTCTACTCAACGGGCGCAGTATCTCATAACGTTTGTTCAGAGTTTTTCCGATTAGATTATTGGATACGGACATCCGGGCGGCTCTTTTTTAAATGCAGTAAAAGCTTTATCCTACTATTTGAATCAATTAAGCCCAAGTTGCAAATAGATTCTAAAAATCTTGCAAGCTGAATTATGAGGTGTGAAATGAATTAACGTTATTGGCTTTTTAATATTAAAGCAGTTAAGTAGTAATTATGAGTATTCGTCCAACCAAGCTCGCCGCCGGAGTCGGCACGGTCGTAAGAATAGAATACGAGCCGAAGTCTCCGAAATGCCTACCACGCTAACACGCCTAGAACCCACCTCCCATGATCTCCACAAAAAGAGGTCGGTGATCGGAGTGGCCTTCCCACTTCTGAAATGTCCCAACTTCAACTAGGCTGATTCGTTCCGCCCAAGCTTTGGGTAGGAAGCAGTAGTCAATGTGGAATGGCTTGCTGGCATCATGGTGCAAGTAAAAAGTGGCTTCGCTTTCCTTGCCCTGAGGTTCTCCCCTGACATGGTGAAAAGCACTTATAATTCCCCTATTAGCCAAACGCTCAACCACCGAGGAATGGTTTAAATAGTTAGGCTTTTTTTTGTCCCAGATCATATTCGAATTAAAGTCTCCCATCATTACCACATGGCCTTGATCAAAGATTTCGGGGTACATGTCAATCGTGGTTGCAACTGCACGAATGTAGCGCATTTTCTGTTTCTGTATCGTCCATACAGCAAAAAGGGTAAAGCTAATGGGACCATCAACCCGGATCGGAATAACATACTTGGGCGCTCCTGCTTTTTCTGGTAACGGAGTGAGGGTGTAACCCGGAGAAGAGGTAATAGCTATACCTTGGTTCGGGTTCGTTCCAAACCAAAGACAATGTTCGTTGGTAAGTTCTGGCTTTGCAATCTCGGGTATGACCACAATGTCTGCACCCATGGCAGCAAGCAAGGGGACTTTCTTGGCAAATTTACCACGACCAGCGTTCCAGGTGACTAAGCGCATAAGATCCTTGGGGCCTGCAAATTTCTTTGATTAATTGGGCAGTGCATAAATGAATAATTGAAGATTGTACTTCAAAGCTGAAGATGCGCTAGTAGTTATTTGTTTGTGGTAGATGTGTAAAAATCTATGGGGTATAAGTTTTACTTATTATATATTGTTGACCGTTTAAAATTCAAAATAAGTTATATTATTATATTAAAATATGTTTTATCTAAATTATTGTGTAGACTTTAATTGTTCTTGTAGTCAATTGAATAAACCCATTAGGTTCAGTGATTAATATAAATCATTTTTGAACTTGCCCTTATTATTTAATTAATTTTTAAAAGGTGATTTATGATTTTTTTTCGTTTCCTGACGCTTTGTGTTTTTGTCTTAATGATTGGTTGTGGTAAAAATCTTGAACCTAAGTCGGAGCCGATCACGGAACCGAAGTTGGAATCGAAGTCAGGACCTAAATTGGAACCGAAGTCGGGACCGAAGTCAGCAGAACAATCAGCGCCAAATAAAGAAAATAAAAAAAATGATGGAATATTTGACGTCAAAGCTGGGGAGAGTTTTGAATATGGAAACCTTTCGATCACAGTAATTGATGTTTTAAAGCAAGAAGAAATCTTATTAAGAAGCACAGGTATTGATTCTAAGGGTAAAATTGTTGAAAAAATTAACAGATTTACTGCCACCTTTGTGCAGTTAAAATTTGAAAATAAGAGCGCAGGAAAAATTGATTCTTCCCCAGGGTTTGCAAATAGTAAAGCATCACTTGAAGATGAATTTGGAAATATATTACCACTACTTTATCGATTTGACGGCGAGTTTACATACCCAGGTCAAAAGCCTGAAACTGGGTGGCGTATCGACCCGGGCACTTTATCCCACTACGCACTTTATTTTCAAGCTATGCCAGTTACATCTAATAAATTCATTCTTACATTGCGGTTAAATGGTAAAACGGTTCGTTGTAAAGGAATCATGGGTGAAGCAACTCGTCTAAATGATAAAAAGAGGGAGCAGGACCTAATAGCGGCAAAAGAAAAAGAGAAGCAACAAATGATTACAACGGAGGCAGCCCGTAAAAAAGATTTTGAATCTAAAAACCTTACCTATTATCCATCCCCGGTCACTAAATATATGGAAAAAACAGCAGATCAGTGGCATAAGATGTTGATTGAAGCGGTTTCAAACAATTCCCCAAAAGAAATAAAAGAATCCTTTGATAGTTTAAAAGAACTAAATGATGAGGGCGTTCCCTATTTGGTGGATTTTCTTGTTCGTCAATCGACCCCCCAAGGTCGAGAGCTTGCTTTAATTCATATTTATGCTTGCAAGATTCATCCTAACGACCTCCCGAAGATTGTTGACTGTTTGAATAAAACAAAAAATCAAATATCGGCAAGAGTTATGGCTTTGAATATTCTTTCAAGAAGTGGGAACGCCAAACCCTTTTATAGCAAAATTCAACCAATGGTTGTTGATTTACTTATGAACAAAAATGTTAAAGATTCTGTGAAAGAATACCTTGACAAAATTAATAACTGAGAATGAGTTATTGATGTTTAAGTGTTTGGGTTGTCCTAGGATTTTTTCTGAAATAATTTATTCTGCTTGGTGGATAAAGCCCTAAGGTTTGCGTAACAATATATTCGTTGTGTGAACACAGGTTCCTTAAAGTAAATTAGATCATCTTGATTAAATTACTTCATTGGCAAAAGCGCTTGGTTGGACAAAGCAGTAATTACGGAGTCCTCGCCAAACGAAACCCAAAGCTGAAGTCCCCAAAGGACGGCGAGCTGCCGTACCGGCCGGAAGAGCGAGCAGACGATTCAGAGTAGTCGAAAGACCCGCCCCGCAACATACGGCGTTCACCTGTTGCTGGCCCCTTCGGATCTGTTACAACTCCCGCTGGGTAAACTCCACGCCAATCCTCACACCACTCAAATACATTCCCATGTAAATCGTAAAGGCCAAATGCATTAGGCTTGTAACTCCCTACTGCCTTGGTGTTTGAACCAGCAATATTTGCATCAATCTTCGTTAGGCTGTCCCCAACCGAATATGCAGTTGTCGTGCCTGCTCTACATGCATATTCCCACTCTGCTTCCGTTGGCAAACGATAACCGCCACTCGTCTTTGCATTCAACTTCGTGATAAACTCCTGACAATCATTCCATGATACACCCGTTACCGGTAACTTTGCTCCTTTGTCAAAAGCACTGGGATTATTCCCCATCACCGATTCCCACTGCTCCTGCGTTACTTCATACTTCCCCATGTAATACGACTTCGTTAGCGTTACCTCGTGTTGATTTTCACTATTAAGCCGTCCCTTGTCAGATGCGGGCGAGCCCATCATGAACTTTCCCGCAGGGATTAACACCAACTCCAACTTTACATCTTTGCCGAAGTCAACCACATCTACCTTCCCGGGCTTCACTTCTTGTGCCACCACTGTTAACGCACCCACCAAACCTAATACCATGGCTATTCCAAGTATTCTTTTCATATCTAGCCTCTGGGGATAAAGTTAAAACTTCTACCTTCAAAATCTAATTTACCAAACCTATATCTAAAAACACCTTTAAACCGGCCTAGCCACCAACTATTCCCTTCACCCATACCAATCACCGCCAGCTCTGGAACCAGTTCTGCATCACGCACAGCATCGCCACCAACAATGTGCCTTTGTTTGAAACTTCATCTGGTCTTACTGTTAAGACGAAGCAAATAGGTAAACCAACCCTAAGGAGTATCCTTTGTCGTAGCCCAGAAATGGATAATCTTATTGGTGCGGGCTGGCGTGCGGGTGTTTAATGATATGAGCGCACGGAGGGTAACACCGCCACCTGTCAACAGTTCTGAATCAGATCCTATACTTGCTTGCGAGATATGTGGACAAATTTGCCCGCTACTTCTGCAGAGCAACTCCACACACTTTTGCCAATCAAGTAATTAAATAGCCGCATTAAAATAGGCCATCTTGACCTGTACTTCGCCAACCGTTGAGGCTGTTGTGGGCCTAGACCTAAGTAGTAAGGCATACCTAAGAAGGGCAGAGTTTACTCTTTTTCGCCGTCATCCTTCCCAGCCTCTTCCTCAGCCTCCTCCCAAGCAGCCTCAGCCTCATCCCTAGCGGCCTCAGCTTCTTCACAAGCAGCCTCAGCCTCTTCAAAAGTAGCCTCAGCGTTTTTATAAGCAGCCTCAGCAACCTCTATAGCTTTTTCAGCGTCATCCGCTTCTTCCCCGAGTTGCGTAGCTGCTTGCTCGGCCTCATAATGCTCATTCTCAGCCTCTTCCTCAGCCTCAGCAAGCTCAGCTTCAGCTTCTTCAAAAGCAGCCCTAGCAGCCTCCAAAGCTTGTACCGCATCATCCACTTCGCCTCCGAGTTGCTTACCAGTTTGTTCATCCTCATCCTCATCCTCATCCTCCTCTTCAGCTTCTTCCTCTTCAGCTTCAGCTTCAGCTTCAGCTTCAGCTTCAGCAAGCTTAGCTTCAGCCTCTTCAAAAGCGATCTCGGCCTTCCTCACCCTCCTCACCTTCTCAGACTCGCAATTTTCAAGCGCGTCAAGCTTCATCGAAGAATTATAAGAAGCCTCATCAGCATTCGCATAGTGCTGCCTAGCTTCTTCCCAAGCAACCTCGGCCTCATCCTTAGCAACTTCAGCCTTATCCCTAGCAGCCTCAGCTTTTTCATACGCATACCTAGCAGTCAAAAAAGCAACTTTAGTAAAGCCCCCTGGATTAGCTACCAAGTAAGCAGACTCGGCCTTTTCATAAGCAGCCTTAGCCTCAGCCAAAGCATTATTATAAGCGGCCTTAGCCAAAGCAAACTCACCCTCAGCCTTAGCAGTCCTAGCTTCCTTTTTATACTCAGCCTCAGCCTCAGCCCAATTCGCATCGCAAATAGCCTCAGCCTCAGCCCTCGAAGCCCAAGCCTTATCTAAATTTTCACCATAATTATTTGGCATAATGTACTCCTTTCACCAACAAACCTTTTAACAAATAAACCCCTAGCTTTTGCCCCTGCGGCCAAACGATTCAAAACCTTCCAACCCGTAAACATCAATTCAACCATTGCGTATCTGATATTTGAATCAAGCAGAATCGTTGTGTCTAGTAAAAATTGGAGCGGTAACTTTATTCACTAAATCTTCAATATTAATGAAACCGCAAACGACAGATTGAGTCAGCATGTATGTCTACCTAGGAAAGCCTTATATCTGAGTTACTCATCATTAAGGTTGGACTGCTGCCCACCCCGGAGCCAACCACCACAATTATTATTGCCCATGGCAAGTCAGCTTGGCAGACAGCAGCTTAGATCTCAAACGCTGCATCTCAGGGATGTCTAAAAAAAGATACGCTAATGGCGAAAGAACTTAAAGCGTTAAGGGAAGAATTGGGCGCCATAAGGCCGAGATGGTAAACCGAGAGGGAAGTAATCTTATTGTCCTAAATATCCTGATTCTACTTGATTACAATTTCAGATATGCAAAGATTTAATTGCCCATCATGATTGCCTTGGGCGGGTAGTCATGAAGCTGAACCTCAAGGGTAACCTTGGGGTTTATTTTTTTAACTAGGTGGTACTTCAAGGGGTTAGCAATGGATAAGGAATGGGGTGTTTATGAAAAGGCTTGGGCTGAGGCTGATGCTAGGGCTGTTCGTGACAAGGCTAAGCCTGAGGTTAGGTCTGTTTATAGAATGGCTATGGCTGAGGCTGAGGTTGTTTATGACAAGGCTTTGGGTAAGGTTTTGGCTGTGTTTAGAAAGGCTCTTCGTGAGGCTAAGGCTGATTGGAACAAGGCTTATGATGAGGCTGTGGCTGTTTATAAAAAGGCTAAGGCATCGGCTGTTTATGACAAGGCTTATGCTGAGGCTGAGGCTGTTTATGACAAGGCTTATGCTGAGGAAAGAAAAAAGTATACTAGGGATGTTTGGGGAAAGGTTTGGGCTGAGGCTGTGGCTGTTTGGGATAAGGCTAGGGCATCGGCTGTTTTTGAAAAGGCTTTTGATAAGGCTGTAGATAAGGCTGGGGATGTTCGTGATAAGGCTTGTGCTGAGGCTGAGGCTGATTGGAAAAAGGCTAAGGCTAAGGCTGAGGCTGTTCGGAAAAAGGCTAGGGCTGAGGCTGAGGCTGTTTATAAAAAGAACAAAGGCAAGTAAGCCTGCCCCTTTTTATGGTGTCTATTATCAGTCACTTTTCACGCCCGCAACAGCTCCAACACTTGTAAATGATTCAAGGGCTTATCTCATTCCGGGTTGCATGGTTGTGAGACTGCTATCAACCCTGATAACCTGAAATGAATTTTAAAATACTTAGTTCGTAAACTTCTGGCGAACCAATGTGATGCCGATATTCTTCTTGGCAGTCCAGACCCCCGCCCTCCCTTGGGGCACCTGCCCTCAATTTTATAAAAATCTCCTTCGGGGATGCTTTCTAATACCAAAGCAACAAGCAGTAAAGCAGTAAGGGGGCTAAGCAGTAATTACGGAGTCCTCGCCAAACGGAACCCATAGTTGTAGCTCCGATCGGTCGGCGCGTTGCCGCTCCGGAAGGAAGAGCGAGCTATCGATTCATTGTAGAAGAAAGAACCCCCACGCAACACACGGCTAATTCCCGTTGCTGGTCCCGTCGGATCTGTTACCTCACCATCCTGCAAAGAACCGTACCAGTCATTACACCACTCCCAGACATTACCATGCATATCATAAAGTCCAAATGCATTTGACTTGTAAACCCCAACTGCTACTGGTTTGCCTATCATTGAATCAAAATAATTTGCATCTTTAGGTGTGATCTTATCTCCAAACGAGTAAGCAGTAGTTGTTCCAGCCCTGCATGCAAATTCCCATTCTGCCTCGTAAGGTAATCGGTAACCACCTTTTGTGCTGGCATTCAACTTCTTAATAAACTCCTGACAATCATTCCATGACACATCCGTTACTGGTAACTTAGCCCCTTTGGTATTACTTGGATTATTCCCCATCACCGCTTCATATTGCTCCTGTGTGACTTCATATTTTCCTATGTAAAAGGGCTTGGTAAGTGTTACCTCATGCTGAGTTTCGTGCTTATTTCGGCCCTCTTCAGATGCAGGCGACCCCATCACGAACTTTCCCGCAGGGATTAATACCATCTCAAGGTTAATACCTTCTGCTACTTCCTGCTCCTCTAACCCGGGTAGACCCAATTCTTTTGCTCGATCCTTACACTGTTTTTCAACCTCAGCGATATAGCTCTCTCTCTCTTTTCCTTCTTCCTCGGGTAGATTTAATGGTTGATAAACTACGATATCGTCTTCATCTTCGTCTTCATCTTCGGCTTCATCTTCATCTTCGTCTTCATTTTCAGCGCGAAGATTAAGTTCACCGTCTTTGTCCATCACCCATTCTTCCTCGTTAATGGAAACAATATGGCCGGTGGGACAATCGAGTTCCAGCCTTGATGCTATTTGTTGAGAAGAAAGTTCAGAGCTGCTTACGTCAAGATCGACTTCGCCAAACCTAATATGGCAATCAAACAGGGCCTCGTCGATGTCGTTATACGGGCCACCAAAATTACCATTGTCATCGCAAGACCAATAAGATTCTAGGCAATGCAAAACTCTAGCGCTACCCGTATGCCCCGGCGATCCGCCATCATAGGAAACCGAATAAACTACGTTTCCGTAATCTTCGATTAAAGATTGCAAAGCAGATTCATCAAGTTCCATAGGTTCACTCCATTAATAGCTGGGCGAAATTCCAGCTTAACAAAATAGGCAGGTTAAGCAAATGACTGTGCCACCAAGTTACACGGAATAGTCTAAAGCTTATTCTTCATGTTAATCAGTATCCATTTTGGTTCCAGTTTAGCAGCAAGAATTTAAATCCCCCATCGTTACCTAGATGCATATGAAAATCAGCAAGTGCAGGCTTGGCTAGAACTACGGATAGCTTCCTGAAAGAGTCCTGCCAAGCATTTCGCTCTTGCTCAGTGTTTCTGCCTGTTTTTTCTTGTAATTCGTCTACAAAGCGGGTTAGGTCCGTGGAGACTTTCTGGCAGAATTTACCAACTGTAATTAACAAAGGCGAACATTCCTTTACGGGTATGGTTTTTTAAATAAGGCAAGGGCGCTGGCGTACTCTTTAGATAAATCGAACCCAGAGTCTATGTCGGGAGAAATCTTCTTAAATGCAACATACATCAGACTTACAAGGTGCAGTCCGCTAAATTGGCCTTCTATTGACTTAAGTTTATATTGCTTCGTGGGATCATTAATATTTAATCCCTTCATTCCTAAAACTGCGACCTCAAAACCAATGGCTTGGACCTCAGCAATATTCATCGGGCTAAACCGTTCCATAGCACCGAGGCAATACATAACAGCATCGAACCTCTCGACGCCTTCGGATTTGGCAGCAAAAAACTTCCACGCTATTCGAGACCTTCCCTCTCGGGCAAGATCAGCCACCTGACCATGACTATCCAAATTGAGAATTTCACTATAAACATTTCCAGCCTCAGAAAGCTTATTATTCTCCTCAAGAGCGCTGCCGAGGCCATATAGAATTTGAAGATCCCTTGGTGCAAGTGCTACAGCCCTGGACAATATCGCCTCTGCATCCAAGGTATTGCCCACTTTTAAGTAAGCCCCACCTAGGTTCTTCAACACCAGAGGATTATCACCTTCCAGCCGGTCAACAGCTTTGAGCCGCTGAATAGCCATATCTAGGAGATTACTCTTTATCTCTGCCACAGCTAAAGCAATAGCAGCACTGGTGCTATCAGGTTTTAGGGTTAAAGCGATATTCAAATGGTTCATCGCCTGCTCAAGTTTACCCGTGTCGCTATAAAGCATGCCAAGATTGTAATGGCAGGTGAAATCGTTTGGTGTCTGAAGCACCATTATTCCAAGAAGGTTGATCGCACTTTGGCTTTCCCCCTGTTTGATAAGGTTCAATACAACAGCCATGGGGGCGGGGCTATCTATAGACTCAGACCACTTGACATGCACCTTGCGCTCATTCTCATCAACTCTTATCTGCACTTTACCTTTGAAGCTACTAAACTGATATTCCACAAAAGCCTGAACCGCCTTTATGAACTCCTTTGAAGATGATTCCCTGGCATCTGCAGGCAGTTGAGAAATGTCGATATCATCAAAACCAATTGAAAAGTCCGATTCCATAAATGGCCCTTATTTATATTCCGTAAGCTTGTACCAGCTTTTAAACCCCAAGATATCTATCCACTGTTGCAGCAGTTCTTTATCGTGGTCAGCATCAAGCATTGTCTCATGGAAAGCTTTGATTAACAGCTCAGATTTAGAAGTAAAACCTGCCAATGCGTAAGGTGCTTCCAATGGTTGCAGCCCCCAAGCTTTTGCCCAGAATGAAGCAAAGGCAGCATTAATCGTAAGGCTGGCATCATAATGCTTTTTAGGAGTGGTTTTTCTAATTTCTAAACTGAGAGGCTTGGTGTTTTCTTCAAGTTGCGAATGAATGATTGCTCTCTGTTGGTCTTTTAACTCTGGGTAGTTGGCCAGAATCCACGAATCTATTCTGAGCCCCACAGGTACAGACCTGATCTGTACTCCCAGGCCATCGTATATAGCGCTTGCGAATTGCCTAAGCTTATTATCGGGAAGATTAATTCCCAGCCGCTGAAAGTGTTCAGATACCAACTTTTGCCCCTCATCTCGCCCTGAGGGAGTGGAGCCAACCTCAAAGCGATTATTTTGATTAGCACCGAAGGCTCTAAGAATAAATCCGGCTTGGAAAGTTCCTAGGTACTCTTTCTGCGTCGCATACTTAGTGTGATATTGAATGATATGAGCAAGCTCGCCATTCCTAGCCATCTTTAAGTTAGCCTGGGTCTGCAAGCTGTCAGAAGCCCTGAATATTACAGGGATACCTGATAATTGAGCTGCCTCATCGAAAACCTTCTTTAGAACTTGGCTGGGCATAGTCGATCCTCTTAATTCAACATTGTTGAGGATAGCTTATCGAATTACGAAGCCGATTTCCCCATCAATCAAGGAATGTTGGATTGATAGTTCGGTGAGGTTAACTAAGAGACTAGATTAGGGGGAAAGCTTAATCCTTTACAAATAATTCAGCTAAGCTCCAAATGCGTGCCCTCCCAGGAGAGGGCCGCACCAACCAAGGAAAGATCTTAGTAGCAACTAACTTTTCTCACCTTCAGAAGTGGGGTCTCACTGGCTTAAACAGCAGCCCTAATATCTTAATTCACCTAGTTGTTTGATTTTGAAATCTTGAAATTGGAGGTGTCTCCACTACGGGAGGCAGCAGGTTTTAGGGCGCAGGCACAAATTTCCCAGACTCCAAACGGAATAACAAAGTGATCAAAGGCGGCTTGTCTCTACCCTGCTAACCTTGCGCCTTGCCAATAACAGAGTAGCCTGCTTGGATTGTTCTTTACCCTTACTAGGAGGCGCCCATGCAAGAAGTGAGCCTTGTACTTGATCATTATGATTTCTTTTGCCCGATTTCTGGCGAGAAAATTCTTTGGCAGGATAATTGCAAATCTTCTCCCGCTACTGCCTTCATTTATGTCGATTATTCACAGGAATTCCCTTACATCACTCCAGAGCTTTTAAAACTCTTTGAAGAAAAATGCGATTTTGAAGACGAAGACGAAGATGATGGCCTTGAACCCTATGAACGATTCTTATTAGAAATTAAAGACAAGCCAAACCTTGTAGTATTCAACATGGTTGATTCGGAGAGTTCAATTATGATTCATGTTGGCATCAATATGAACTATTGCAAAGAAGAAGAGGCTTAGGCTAAGAATTAGGCCAGTTGCTTAATTCATTCGGAATCCTTTAGAACTCCTCTAGTGCATGGTATAAGATATTTTTAATGCCCTGGGCCATTCGATTAATCATGGCTTTGATCAAGAAAGAAGTATCGCCCATGAAGTTATTTATTAGTTTAACGCTTTGGTAAAGCAGGCTTTAAAAAGTCATGCCTTGTAACTTATTTGCCTTTTTAATGGATCCATTAAGCCCATGAACGACACTAGCAAGTTTAACTCCGTAGTAAGTTTTCTTTGGTCTATCGCTGATCTGCTTAACGGCGCTTTCCAGAAAAGCGAGTTTCAGAAGATCATCCTACCCTTCACTGTGCTGCGCAGGCTCGATTATGCGCTGGAAGCGACCAAGGCCAAGGTGCTGGATACCGAACACAAGCTAAAGGAAAAGGGTCTTGAGAACCGCCATGGGCAACTGTGTCGAGCCTCTGGTTACGCCTTCTACAACACCTCGAAGTTCAATTACGAGAGCCTCCTCCACGATGACACCAACCTCGCCCTGAACCTCCGCCAGTATGTCACGGGTTTCTCGCTCAATGTCCGCGAGATCTTCGCTGCCTTCGACTTTGATCATACCGTCCGCAGGCTCGACGAAGTGAATCTGCTCTACCTGCTCATGGAGAGATTCAATGAGAAGAGCAAAGTGGACCTGCGCCCCGCCGCCATGTCCAACCACGAGATGGGCTATGTCTTCGAGCATCTGCTGCGCAAATTCAACGAAGCCCTCAACGCAAACCCCGGTGAGCACTTCACGCCCCGCGATGCCATCCACCTGATGGTGGATCTTGTGCTGATGCTCGATACCGAACTGGCCGGCAACGAGGGCGTGACCCGCACCGTCAATGACTGCGGCTGCGGCACGGGCGGCATCCTCTCCATCACCAAGGACCACATCCTCCAGATCAATCCCCACGCCAAGGTCTTCCTCTACGGGCAGGAGCTGAACCCCTTCACCTGGGCCATCGCCCGCGCCGATATGCTCATCCTGGAGCCCGAGGGCAAAGATGCCGAAAACATCAAGCTCGGCAGCACCCTCTCCCAAGACCAGTTGTCTGAAATGCGCTTCGACCTCCAGTTCGTTAATCCGCCCTACGGCTACGAGTGGAGCAAGGACTTCGAGGCCGTCACCGCCGAGGCCGCACGCGGCTTCGATGGCCGCTTCGGGGCCGGGCTGCCGCGCAAGAATGATGGCCAGATGCTTTTCTTGCAACACCTCATCGCCCGGATGAACGACCCGGATGAATCCCAGAGCTACATCGGCATCATTCTCAACGGCTCGCCGCTCTTTACCGGTGGCGCAAGCTCGGGCGAATCGGAAATCCGCCGCTGGATCTTTGAGAACGATTGGTTAGAGGCCATCGTCGCCCTGCCACAGCAGATCTTCTACAACACTGGGATCGGCACCTACATCTGGCTTCTAAGCAATCGTAAGCCCAAGTCTCACAAGGGCAAGGTCATGCTGGTGGATGCCTCTGGCGAAGAGTTTTGGTCGGGCATGTCTAAAAGCCTTGGCAGCAAACGGCGTGAGATTACTGATGCTCACAAGCAGTCAATCCTCAAACTGGTCAAGGCCCGTAAGGAAGGCCCGTTTGTGAAGATTTTTGACACCACTGATTTTGGCTACCGCGAGATTAAGGTGCTGCGTCCGCTCAAGTTGCGCTTTACGGTAAATGCCGAGTCGCTAGCCCGTCTTGAAACGCAATCAGCATTCCAGAACCTAGCGGTGAGCAGGAAGAAAGACGCCGCCGAGCAGAAGCGCGATGAAAAAGAGGGCCTCGCCCTGCAAGCCGAGATCCGGGCTGTTCTGCAAACTCTCGCAGGTAAGACCTACACCCAGCGCGAAAAGTTCACCGCTGCGTTGGAGGCTGCGCTTACGAAGGCAGACTTGAAGCTCAAAGCTCCCGTGCTCAAGGCTATTTTAGCTGGCATCGGCGAGCGCGATGACGCTGCCGAGAT
>Ga0209190_1001931_pt1 | contig 14297 bp, 19 predicted proteins | sample M_140205_XF_Meta_FD_187315 | JGI IMG/M metagenome (GOLD analysis project Ga0209190, IMG submission 187315) | Freshwater microbial communities from Lake Montjoie, Canada to study carbon cycling - M_140205_XF_MetaG (SPAdes) (version 2) | ecosystem: Environmental > Aquatic > Freshwater > Lake... | reverse complement strand
AACCAAATCCGCGCCGCGGGAACCATCACCGATCCGGGTGGAGTGTGAAGGCGAGCTGCAAGGCTACGCCATTCTCGTGAACCCTGGGGCACTGACGATGGGGCTCTTGGAGGATATTCAAGCGGGAACTGCCGGGATCATGCTTGATGCCGTGGCGTCTACCCTTGCCGGTGGCGATGTGCCGCATGGAGTGGATCGCGCCGGGTTGCGCAAGTTGACACCCGGCGAATTCGCTGACTTGTGCGCGGCCGTGGCGTCATGTATACGCCTGGGAAAACGGAGCTAAACGAGTTCACCAAGTGGGTGGCCGGTGTCCCCAGTACCGTGCAACCTGAACTCGTGCATCTATACAACCGAGCAATGGTGTGCAAGGCGTTTCCCGGGTACACGCTAGAGTCTGCACGGCACGCCAACGCGCGGGACGTGTGGCTTGCCTTGGAGATGCTTGACGTAGCCGCAAAGGTGCAAGGGTAATGGCTGATCTTGACCTTCGCATCCAAGCGACTGACTCGTTTACGCCAACGTTCTCGGCGTTCAACCGTGCGCTATCAGGTATCGGTGACGCTGCAACCGCGCCTATCCGTGCCTTGGGTGGCATCGTTGACACCCTGGGCAAGGTGGGTCTGGCCGCCAACGGCATACGTGACATAGCCAGTTCGCTCGGGGCCGTGTTCAACGGGCCGATCCAAGGTGCCTCGGACGTCAACGAGGCCATGAACAAAGTCCAAGTCGTGTTCGGCGCAAGTGCCGCCTCGGTCACTGACTTTGCCAAGACGGCCGCCACCGGATTGGGGCAGTCCCAAGCCACCGCCTTGGGCGCACTTGGCACGTTCGGGAACCTGTTCGTCAGCATGGGCATGACTACCGACGCGGCCGCGGGCATGTCCAAGGAGACGGTGCAGTTAGCCAGTGACCTAGCATCGTTCAATAACATACGGCCGGAAGAGGCGTTGGAAAAACTCCGCGCCGGGTTGGTTGGTGAAGCCGAACCGCTGCGAGCCTTGGGTGTCAACCTGTCGGCAGCGGCCATTGAAGCACGCGCGTTGGAAATCAACGTCGGCAAGAGCAAGGACGAACTGACTGCGGCCGACAAGGCTACTGCATCGTTTGCCTTGATCCTGGAGCAGACCAAGACCGCGCAAGGTGATTTCGCGCGTACTTCAACCGGGTTTGCGAACGCGCAACGTGTGATCGCGGCGCAGTTTGATGATCTGCGGGCGTCAATGGGGCAGGCATTCCTGCCCACAATGGAAAAGGTGGTCGGCGTATTCAGCACTATGCTGCCGGGTGCAATGGCAATGGTGTCCGGGCCGATTGACGAGGCCGGACAGGCGTTTGCTGACATTGGCCAAGAGGTGCTGACGTTCATAAAGACCGTCCAAAACATCGCCGAGGCCGAAGGCGTTTCGGTCTTCACGGCCGCCATTACCGCGCTGGAACTGCGGATCGGGGAGGTGTTTGGCACTACCGCGCAAGACGTGTTCCACGGGTTTATGGATCTGGTGTCAGACCTGACTGACACCGCGGGTGACTTGTGGGACGCGTTCAAGGCGGTCGCCGGGTTCTTTGCCGGGGAGTTGCTTGCCGCGTTTGGCAGTAGCAATACGTCCGGCCGCACGTTTGGCGAGACCCTGACCATGATCGGGCAGGAGGTCAAGGCCACTACCAAAGAGTTTACGACGTGGGTAAAGCAGATCAACGACGCTACGCCCCAGGGGGAGTTGATGCGGAAGGTAGTGGAGGGCTTGATCGTGGCATTCGTCACGTGGAAGGCCGCCACGATCACCACGGCACTAGCCGTGGAGGCGTACACGCTTGCGGTTGCCCTGGGCACCGCCGCCAAGGGCGCGTGGACGGTGGCGACTACCGCCGCGTCCGTTGTCAGCGGGGCATTTTCGGCAGTCCTTGGCGTAGCCGCAAGCGCGTTTCGCGTACTGAACCTCGTCATAATGGCCAACCCGATAGGGGCGTTGGTTGCGGTGTTGGCACTTGCCGTCGCGGGACTGGTGTACGCCTACGAAAACAGCGAGACGTTCCGCCAAGTGGTGGATGCGGCGTTCAAGGCGGTATCTGAAGCAGTCACGGGTGCAATGGCTACGGCGATCAAGTGGATTGACGAGTTCGTCGGTTGGGTGGGTGATGCCCCGGCCAAGGTAGCCGCAAGCGCACTAGGTATCGGGGCCGCCATCGTGGACGGGATTGTGGGGGGCATCACGTCATTCCGTGGCAAAGTCAAGGGCGTTATCGAGGAACTAGCAGGGTCACTGCCTGATTGGGTGAAGAAGGTACTGGGCATAGCGTCCCCGTCCACCGTGTTTGCCGGTATCGGCGAGGACATTGTGGATGGCTTGACCGAGGGCATAGATGGCGCGGCGAGCAACGCAACAGCGGCCGTGGAGGACTTGGCAACCGCCATCGGTGCAGCGGTGCCGCGGGTGCTGACTGCCACCGAGCAGGAGGTGGCCAAGTATCAGGAGCGTATCGGCGACGCCAATCGCAAGTACGAGCGGTCAGAAGCGGACGCACTGGCCAAGCACCTGGAGAAACTGCACGACCTGGAGGTTGACCTGGGAAAGGCCAAGAAGGACGCCAAGGCGGGCATCCTGGAAAAGATCGCAGACGAGAACGTGTCCTACCAACGGCGTGAGCGTGATGAAGCGGCCAAGCATGCGCAAGCCTTGGAGGATATTGAAGCCACCCACGGCGAAACAATGGTTGCCATAGAGCAGCGCATGGCCGAGCAGCGTGGTGCAGCGTTGGCCGATCTGATGCAGGGCTTGGCAGACGTGGAGGCCAATACCGGCCGCGCGTTGGATGCCATTGGCGAGCGCACCGGGCAACGCATCAACGAAGCCATAGCGTCTGCCGGGGCGGCCATTGCTGACGTGTCGGCACGGGCGGCCGAGCAGATCGCCAGTGCCACGGACGCGCTGGACATGAACCGTGCCATACGCGCACGCCGGGATGAGTTTGGGGCAGGGCAAAGTGCCGAAGCATTGACACGCACCCGCGCACGCGAGGATGCTGACCTGACCGCCAAGGGTGGCGAGTCTGCCACCGCGCTCGCTGAACGCCAAGCCAAGGACGTGGCCGCGTTGGCAAGGCGAGCCGCCACCGATAGGGCCGCCCTGGATGCCAAGGTGGTGCAGGATGCATCAACCCTGAAGGCCAAGCGCGACCGCGATGATGCGGATGCGTCGTTCAAACTGGCCCAAGACTTGCGGTACGCCAAGGATGACGACGAACGGACGCGCCTACGGGTGGCATACGGGCGCATGGTTGAAGACCGCACCCGTTCCCGCGCCTTGGACGATCAAACGTTGAAGGCAAGCGTGGATGCATCACGCAAGGCACTAGACGACAAGCAACGCCTAGATCGTGAAGCCCTGGCGGACAAGGAACGTGAAGAGGTAGCCGCCTTGGCCGCACAAACGGCACGGGACGTGGCCGCCTTGGCCGCACGCCGCGCACGCGAGGATGAAGACAGGGCATTTCGGCAAGCGCAACAGGTAGCCGCCCAAGAGTTCGGTGATGGCTTGGAGAATGAAGCGTTAGCACGGCAGATCACCCGTATACAGGATGACACCCGCAACCGTATTGACGGCATCAACAACGCCCTAACGGACAAGCAACGGCAGATCACCGAGGACGCGGCTACCGAGGCACGCAAGGTGGGCGAATCAGCGCAAGAGCGCATCGGCATCTTGAAAGACAAGTTCTTCGACAAGGTGGGGCCGCTTGCTGACGACGCCAAGAACAAGATCAACTCGTACATCGGTGACGTGCAGAAGCGCGTCGGTGAACTGCAAGCGGCAGCGGTGGCAGCGGCCGCCGCCGTGGCAAGCGTTGGTGGTGGTGGTAGCGACAACGGGGTAGCAAGTGGCTTGTCCAACGCCCTGACAAGCCTCGTGACCACCACGCGCAACGCCGGGTCGTTTGACCGGGGCTTGAATGGCCGGGGCGGCTACGCCAGTGGCGGCCGATCCATACCTGGGGGACTAAGCATTGTCGGCGAGCAAGGGCCGGAACTCGTGCGGCTACCGGGCGGGTCTGACGTGTTCAACAACGCTGATACCGGGCGCATGCTAGGCGGTGGCAACAGTGATGACAACCGGCCGGTAAACATCATCCTGGATGGTGCCACCATTGCCCGATCCACGTGGAAGCACTTGAAGCGTCTCAACCTGTCGGGCGCGACCCTGGGACTGACGTAATGGCCACCGCATCGTACGTGGTTGAACTGGGGGCAACTGCCGGGGCGTTCCCGACAACGTGGATCGACATCACGGCATACGTGCAGGAACTGTCAATCACCCGCGGCCGGGACGATACGCTGTCACAAGTGCAACCTGGGACGGCAAGCCTGACCGTGGTAAACAACGATGGCCGGTTTTCTCCGGCGTACACGTTGGGCGCGTATTACCCGAACGTGGCTTTGATGCGTGCGGTACGTATCAGCGGACAACCGGGGTTCCTTGACCGCCTGACGTTTGACCAAATCGCACTGTTGACGTTTGACCAACTGGCAACCTACCGCACGTCGGGCGGCCTGTATTACGGCTACATTCAACAAGTGACGCCACAACCCGAGGCGGCCGGGATCATGACGGCTACCATAGACCTAACTGATGGGTTCACGTGGTTAGACCTGGCCAGTGCTGCACCCACCTACACAAGCGGAACCATTTCCACGCACGTGACCACCGCCCTGACTGCCGCGTCCTGGCCAACGGCGTACACCAACCTCGCGGCAGGTGTGCTGACGTTTACGCCTACGTTCAGTGACTCCACGATCCTTTCGCAGTTGCAGACCATGGTCAACGACAATGAAGGCGGGATCATCTTCATGGACGGGGGCGGGGCGGTGGTCACCCAAGACCAAAACACGCGGTTCGCGGCACCGTACCTGACCTCCGCGGCGACGGTGACTGATACCGGCGAAATCACCGCCTTGCAACAGGAGCGGCCAATACGCGAGGTGGCCAATGACGTCCGCGTGACGTATTCAAGCGGCACCGTAACCAAGACGGATACCACGTCAAGCACGGCATACGGGCCGAGGCGGCTGAACCTGACCGCGGCATTCCTGGGGGGCACGGACGCGGACGACTGGGCAACGTGGTTGCTAAGTCAGCGCAAAGATCCAAAGGACAGACTAAGCGTCACGTTTGTCGCCAATAAGTCGACAGCGTTGGTGCTGCACGCAATGACGCGCGACCTTGCAGACCGGGTGACGTGGACGGAAACCGTGGGTAAGACCGGCACAAGTGGCGAGTACCACATCGAGCGCATCGAACACCAGATTACGGCCGGGGGTCGGTATCATGTGGTCACGTGGCAACTATCACCAGTGGTGCCGTACTCGCGATCATCGGTGCGCGTGTGGTGGACGCTTGGCACGTCCGCCCTGGGAAGTGGTACGCGGTTGGCGTACTAGGAGATTGGCATGGCATGGGTCACGGGCACCACACGTAGCACGGGGTACGTGATATCAGCGGCGGACTGGAATCAGGACGTCATCGCAAACGTGGCGTACCTGAAGGGGCAAGCCAGTGTCGCGACCGCGTTCGAGAATGCGGTTACCGTGGCGTTGACCCTTGGCGTGACGGGTGCCACCACGTTGACCGGCGGCGCGACCATCACGGGCTTGATCCTGCCAACGTATGTCGATTTCACGCAAGGCACTGCACCGGCCGCACCTGGGGCGGGCAGCACGCGTGTGTACGCCAAAGCGGACGGCACGCTTTACTATCTTGCCGGGACATCAACCGTGGAACAACCGCTCGGGACGTCGGGATACGCCCGGTCGTTCTTACTAATGGGAGGCTAACGTGGCAGAGGCATATAAGCGGCTAGGAAGCATTACCGCCAACGGCACAATCGGCACCGGGCAGACGTTGTACGGCCCAGTCCCGGCAAGCACGAGCGCAGTGACATCGACCATAATCATCTGCAACCAAGCGGCCACCAGTGCGACGTATCGACTGGCGTACAGTGCCGGTACGACGTACGCAAGTACTAACGATTACATCGTGTTTGGAGCAACGATTGCCGCCAACGATAGCGTAATGTTGACTATCGGGGTAACACTGGCAACTACGACGTATTTATTGTTCTCGGCAAGTGCGGCGACGGTCAGTGCGATTGCGTTCGGGACGGAGATTACGTAGTCATGAGTGTGACGACGGCCGGTGTATCTGGTCTAGGCGGTGCCAAATACAAGAGTATTGGGCGTCCGACAGGTAGATCATTTACTACAACTGGTAGCCCAACTATATCGGTAACTGTATATCAGGGCATTACGTATGATATTTATTCTTATACAGCAACAGGGTCTGGTACTTTAGTATCGACATCTCCGAATGCCACCGTCACTGCACGGGTGCTGATTGTCAGTGGAGGTGGTGGTGGTGGTGGTGCGGTCGGTGCTGGTGGTGGTGCTGGTGGCGTAATCGACACTGGATACGTTATCGCGTCCGGCGACACGATTACCGTAAGCGTGGCGGCAGGCGCGGCGGGTGGAGTCAACACCAGAGGTTCCACTGCGTCGGACACGACACTGAAGGGAAGCAGCAACGGACGGTCGTATCTTGCCACGGCATACGGAGGCGGTGGTGGTAGCGGTAACGGTGCCGGTGGCGGCGGTGCGAGCAGCGGTGGGTCTGGCGGAGGTGGTTCGAACGGTGCGACAACCGCGGGGGCATCGGCACTTACGACTGGGTGGGCAGGCAGTCCGTCACAACAGGGGTCAGCAGGAGGCAATGGTGATGCCGCGACGAATGCCGCATGCGCCGGTGGCGGTGGTGCCACAGCCGTGGGCAGTAATGGCGTTGGGTACGCGGGTGGTGCTGGAGGCGCGGGATATACGTGGATGGATGGCGTCGTGTATGGCGGTGGAGGCGGTGGATCGGGTGGGACAACGCAAGGCGCGGGTGGATCGGGTGGCGGCGGGGCAGCAAGCCTAACATCGCCGGGTGGTGCCGGGACGGCAAATAGGGGCGGCGGCGGAGGTGGTTCGTACCCATACCCAACATCAACCGGCGGGGCAGGCGGGTCGGGCATCGTCATCATTGCGATACCAAGAGGGTAAAGATGGCACATTACGCGGAGATTGACCAAGATAATAAAGTCATTCGCGTCCTAGTGGTTGCGAACGACGTGATAACCACGCCAGACGGCACTGAGGATGAGGCACTCGGCAAGACGTTTCTCGCTGACCTACTCGGAGGCACGTGGGTGCAAACGTCGTACAACGGGCGGATACGGGGCACCTATGCCGGTATTGGGTACACCTACGACCCGGTAGCCGACGTGTTCGTACCGCCCGACCCGGAGGCGGTACCGTGATCCGCCTTGGCATCCTAGCGGTGTTGGCGTGGGTGATACTGGCGATGGTTGGGTCAAGGATCGAGCGGGAGGCCAAGCGTGCCAGCGACAACCACCGGTAGTCCGTTTGCCTTGGCGGTGCCATCGGCATCAACCGACCTGGCCGATTTGTTTGGGGTGTATCTCAAGCCCAACATGGCGACGATCAATACCTACGCCGCACATAAGGCGACGGCACAAACGTTCTCGGCGTTGCAGACGTTCAGTGCGGGGATCGCGGTGACTGGGAACAGCACCATTGCCGGTACGCTGACCGGGTTGACCGGGTTGACCGTTGCTAGTGGCGGGGCGACCATCACGGGGAACTCCACGATCACCGGCACCCTGGGAAGCCTGACCGGGTTGACCGTGGCAAGTGGTGGGATCACCGTGACATCCGGCAACATCGCCGCCAACGGGTCATCGCCGCTCCTAGACTTCAGCGGCAGCACCGGCACGCCATCCGTCAAGGTGCAGGCTACCAATGGCTTGACGTGGTTGAACGCGGCCGGTAGCAGCACCATCGCAAGCCTGACAAATGCGGGCGTGTTGACCGTCGCCGCCGGGTTAACCGTTACGACGGGCGGCGCGGCCATCACGGGTGCATTGACCAACGTGACCACCATCGCCGCGTCGTCAACCATTACCGGCACCGCGCACGTGTCCACGGGCTTGACCGGAGCAACTACCCAAGTGCGGTACGTGGGTGGTGTCACCGGCAGCACGGCACCATCGTCCGGCACGTTCGCCCTGGGCGACGTGGTTGTTGGCACGGGTGGCGTGGTGTTCATTTGCACAACGGCGGGAACGCCGGGTACCTGGACGTCAGTTGGTGCCGCAAGCAGTACGGCGACGTTTCGGTGGACGATGCTGTTAGGAGGCATGTAAGTGGTGGAAACGGCACTTGACCGGCACAAGACGCGGGTGGCCATGCGTGACGGCGTAACCGTACCGGCGGAACTACTTGACCTGTTGTTGCAGGTGGCCCTGAAGACCGACACTGGGGCCGCGTTGATGGCCGGATACCGGCTTGGCAATCCGGCCATAGGGTTGCACCTAGGTGCCGCAAGCCTTGCAGTACGGGGCGAGGGCGTATTGCGGTTGACGTCTGTCCCGGCGGATTATCAGGACGAATGACGTTTGGCAACGGGTGGCAGGGTACAAAGGCGGGGCTCCTGCACCTCGTGCGGGTGACGCAACGACATTGTCCGTTTCAAGGCCGGTGGAAACACCCGGTGGAAATGGCTTGTCATTGCACTTGCCCGATGCACGACTACATCCGCACGCCGCAAGGCTTGCAAGCCTTTTCGGTGGTAGAGACACTGCGGACGATGTACATCGCCGCTGAACACGGGAACGGGAGATAGCCATGTTGCCACTACGTGACGCCAACCCGAACGACCCGACACGGGGCGGGTACGGGTACCTTGACTGGAGCAGTTATTCCGGGTCGTGGCATGAAGGTTTGGACTTGAACTGCGGTATCGGTATAGACGGTGACCTCGGCGTACCGTTGCTCGCCTTGGCACCGATGCGGTTGTTGTACTCGGGCGAGACCGCGCATGGATTCGGGCGGCACCAATGGTGGGAGGTCACGGCAGGGCCACACCTGGGCACGGTGTGCCATTACGCGCATGCCAACGGGTTCACGCACACGGCCGAAGGTACAACCGTGCAGCGCGGTGACGAAATCGGTACGTGTGGCAAGTCTGGCGGACAATACGCGGCACACCTGCACTGGTCGGTACGCCGGTCGGTGCCGCCAACGTGGGGATATTACGGTGGCGGTGAATCCAAGGAGATCGTGGAAGCCAACCACGTGGATCCGTTAGTGTTTGCGCGGGACTATGATCGGTGGGAACGCGAGGAGGCTAGTGTGACAACGGACGAGCATGCGTTGCTTGATGCGGTACGGCGTACCGGATACCCTGCAAGCGAGGCGGTGGGATTGGTGGAACTGTTTGCCGGGTTGCACGCCAACGCGGCCAGTGTGGCCGGGTGGATCAACGAAATCGGTGCGTTGAAGGAACTGGTGGAGGCGCACGTAGCCGCTTCTGAAGCCACCCTGGGAACCGACGTACCGCCCGAAACGCCGCCGGAAATGGCCAGTGCCGCTTCCTGACGTACCTCGGGCAACCTACCGCGATATTGTCGGGGGCGTCATTGCCGTGCTTGTGGTACTGGCAATATCGTGGTCGGCACTTTGGGACGGGTCGCAAGCCGCCGGGACGGCGTTGGTTGGTGCGCTCGGGGCAGTAACCGGATGGTTATTCCGCTCCGGCCAAGCCACGCCACCCAACGGCAACGGATACGGAACGCCACCACCACCCGTTCCACCAAGTGCGTGATGCGCACCTCCATCCGCTTGGGTGCCACCTGGGCACGCACGGTGGCGCGTCACTGGCGGCACGTTGTAGCCGCGACGGCGACCACCATTGCCGTGGCACGGGTGCTAATCTGGCTTGCCAAGGCGGGCGGCACTATTGGCACGCTTGAAGCAGTGGCATCCGCGATGGGGTACGCCGAGGCGGTTGCTGACTTCGAAGCGTGCGTGGACAGCGTGCTGGAAACCGTGCTGACCGTTACCCAAGCGTTGGTGGATCGTTTATAGGGCAGGGACGGTGGCGGGGGCTTCAACCCACCCCCAACACACGCACCGGCCGCGGTGCCGTCCCGTTGCACTTGCCTTGTCGTCCTCGACCCGGAGCGCAAGGCGGCGGCGAACCTGTTTGTTCCCGCCAAGTGCAGCATGCAAGCGTCCCGTTCTTGACCGGCACCTCCTGGCCGGACAGGGACGGGGCGTTTGTGTGCCCGGTTACAATCCGGTAGTGAAGCCGCGATTGATCTTCTGCATGGGTAGCAATCAGGAATATGCAGACCTGTCAGGCGAGGCCGGATGGGATTACGGATTCCGTTCAACCGAAAAGCCATGTCGTCCCGATGTGACGATGATTGACGTGGACTGGAAGAAACCAAACATTGCCCGGCATCTTGCTGCGGTTGCCGAGCATCGTCCCTGGGTGGCAGTCTGCCCGGATGTCACCGCAGTTGATCAGTGGGGTGATCGCATTGCTCTTGCGCACCAGATGCATGCACTTGGCGCGCGTCATGTGATGATCGTGCCCAAAGTCACTCCGTGGCAGTTCGTACCGGAACCGTGGATCATTCTCGGCTACCCCGTAGGAGTTGGTGAAGGATCGGTATGTCCATTTGCCACGCGCGAATGCGGCATTCCGATACACCTGCTTGGAGGGACAATCACCGGCCAACTGCGTGCAATGCTTCATTTTCCTGCCGGACAAGTCATCTCGGGGGACATGAGTGCGCACACCAAAGCAGCGAGGTTCGGAGGTTGGTACCACCCCGGTGGACGACTGCAATGGCAACCGCGCATCCAATCCGCGGTCATGGATGCCGGTATGACGGGCAAGCAGAGGATGCTTAGAGATGTGCGTAACTCATTTTTCGGTATTCAGCAATGCTGGAAGCAGCAAACAATAGATGTAAGCGAAAAGTTTGCTTGTATGTTATAGAGCGTTTGCCCGGTTTCAATCCGGTTACAAACATTGCAACCCGAAGCCGCGTCTGTCACGTATTGCACATCCGCCTACCAAGTGCTATAACACTTGTACACCACACCAACAGGAGGCGCACACATGACACGCAAGGCAACCCTACTCAAGGCACTGGTCGCCGCGCTCGCCAAGGTACAGGCGGACGGTCGTCCCCAGTACTGCCGCAAGATCGCCGACCGCATGGAAACGATCTGCAACATCTACGGATGGGCCGACTGACACACACCACAAGTAGGACGAAACCACCCGCCTTGCCGCGTGCAGGGTGGGTGGTCGGGCGGTATGGCCGCTCCTGACGAGTCCGTCGGATCATCACGGTGTAGGAGGGCATACCAATGCAGGGCAAGACGTATCCGGGTAACGTGTGGGCGTCGCAAGGCACGCCCAAGGACATGCTTCGCGTCCAGTACAGGCACATGCAGTCGGCAGCGGGACGCGCCAACAGGTGCAGCGACGGGTGGGAAATCAACGTGCGTGCGTGCATGGCACGGGCTTGGCGGTTGGAGGCGGACGGCAAGGCGCAAGGCGTGCAGTTCGCACCGCTTGACACCCTGGGCGACGGCATCGCGGAACACCTCGCCAAGTGGTTGCAGTTGGACTTGGGTGACGTGATGGACATGGATGCGGTGACCATCACGGCCAAGCGAACCACCACGTCCTACGTGGAGGTGCGCATGGAGTTTGCACCGGGCACTATGCCCTGGGAAACACGGCAACTGATCATCGCGGCGGGATATGAGATATGCCGTCGGGCGGCCGGGTACTGGCTTATGGATCAGTTGCAGTTCGCCATCGAGGACGCTGATGCCGAGGTAATGACGGCTACCCTGAACCTTGAACGCGCCAAGCGATATGGCGCACGGTTCCCCAAACTGGCAAGCCACCAACGGCAAGCGGGGTGGCTGATAGCCGCGGCCGAGGAACGCCTTGCCAAGGCGCGGGAGGCCGTCACGCGGTTGGAGTCGCTGGAGGAACCATTGACCGGCGATGAAGCCTTGCGGTACTGGAAGGCGCGGGAACGCCGGGATGATGAAGATACAGCACCCATCACGGCCATGATCCGCCGGTACGTGGCACGGCACGGCGAACGCTACTTGTCAAACTGATAGTTCGGCGTGCGTGAGTATCTGTAACCTTGACGGGTTGCGGATACTCACAATGACGTGCTATAACTCGTGTACACACCAACCACCCACACGCCAACAGGAGGCACGGTCATGACCATCACCGAAACGGCAACCCGCTTGATCGCACTGTACGAGTCCCGCCGCATCACCACTGACCTATGGAGGACAAACCAGACCGCGTGGAAGTCAATCACGGAAGCCTACGGCAACAGTGCCGACGCCATCTTTGCCGACACCGACGCGCGGTTGCTTGGGGCACTTGACAACATCACCGAGCAGATCATGACCGCTTGGGGTGACAACAACGGCTACAACGTGGAGGCCATCTTGGCAATGGTTGAACCACACGCTTGCTAGGACGAAACTACCGGCACTCATGAACGGGTGCCGGTAGTCAAGCGGTAATGCCGCTTCTGACGAGTCCGTCGGATCACAACAGGAGGCAAGGCGTGGACTTCATCACTTGGAACAACAAACCTGGGCAGGCAGTTGGCGAGGAGGCCAGTGAACTACGGCGGGTGGCAACGGCGGAGGTGCTGATCAACGGGCGCACCTACGGCATCGAAATCCAGAGCAAGGCAACGGGCAACAACACCAAGGCGTTCCGCGTTTCCACCGACTTGCCGGAGTTTGTCAGCAACTGGGGGCCAACGCTGTCCGGTGCCAAGAGCACGGCAGTGCAGTGGGCGGCAATGGAGTTGCAGACCAAGGCACAGAACGTCTGGAACGCCCAATGGTGGATCGGCGTGGCGCACACTGGCAAGCGGCCGGTAGCCACCATTGTGGGCGGCCTTTGCGATACCACACGCGGTCGCATCTGCATCTCGCCCGCCGGTAACGGGTGGCAGGTGGCACTAGTTGCCAATGACGCTACCTGGGAAGCCAACCCTACCGTCGTGCTTGGCGGACTACAGGCGTACACGGTTGACCTCTGGGACGCCATTGAAACGGCAGCGAAGTGGGTGGCGGCCAAGCAAGCCGAGCATGACGCGGCGATCACCGACGCCATGCTTGCCGTAGCCGAGGCGGACGCGGTTGCGATTGCAACTGCCAAGGCCGAGCATGACGCGGCGATCACCGCGTGGCTTGACGACACTACTTGGGACGAAGCAGTGTCAGCGGTTGCCATTGCAACTGCCAAGGCCGAGCAGGATGCGCAGTGGGCTCGCGAGGTGGACGCGGAGCAGAAGGAGGTACTGGCTCGCGGCGAACTTGCCATTGCCCTAGCCAACGGCGACGCTGACGCGGTGCATGCACTGGTGACGCGGTATCCGCAGTTCCGCCCGTTGGCCGGGTTGCGGGTGGAGGACGTCACGCCACAACCGGAAGCGGTGAACGTGGAGGCCGTGGCAAAGGCCGTGGTGCCGCCGGTCAAGGTGCGCGGTGACGGCAAGATCGCCGGGACATCAGGTGGGTGGATGCCAGTTGACGACGGACGCACGTGGGTACGGACGGTCAACGTCAAGGGCACGTACATCCAGATGGTGGTCAGGTTCGACGGCACGTATTGGGTGGCCAAGGTGAAGGCCGGTACGGAGTTCATCTGCCGTTCAGATCTTGATCCGGGGTACGACGTGCTGCAGGGTGAACTGTTGATGGGAGGTGAACGGTTCAGGGCAAAGACTCCAGCGCAAGCGGCTACAGAGCGGGTGATGGACAAGCATCGCGCCATGATCAAGGCCACCAAGGCGGCGTAGGAACAGACCGGCACCCGTGCCCTGGGGTACGGGTGCCACTACGGCGGAAAGGACGCACATGGATCGCAAGGCACTAACCACCAACGAACGGCGGACGCTGTTCTGGCTTGCCAATGGCATGACGCGGAACGAACTGGCGGTGGAGCACGGCGTGCAGATCACCACCATTCGGTTCCACCTGCAACAGGTGAACCGGAAACTAGGTACGCGGACGACGTTGCACGCCATCGCGGTGGCACACCGACTGGGCTTGATTTAGGAAGGGCAAGGGCATGAAGGCAAAGAACAGCATGACCGTGGCAGACGCCGAGGCACTGGTGGCGTCCCATATCCGGCAAGGCGTCCACGGGCCAATGTTCGTAGAGGCACTGCGGTTGTTGATCGTGGCACTGATTGAAGTTGATCCCACGGACGACCCGATCACCGTCAAGGGGCGCAAGGCGGTTGACGTGGCCGGTACCTGGGCACGCCGCAAGTTGGATCAGCATCATGGCAAGGCGTAGCCGCGCACCGCAATACCGCATCATGCGGTT
>Ga0209190_1001927_pt1 | contig 14322 bp, 15 predicted proteins | sample M_140205_XF_Meta_FD_187315 | JGI IMG/M metagenome (GOLD analysis project Ga0209190, IMG submission 187315) | Freshwater microbial communities from Lake Montjoie, Canada to study carbon cycling - M_140205_XF_MetaG (SPAdes) (version 2) | ecosystem: Environmental > Aquatic > Freshwater > Lake... | reverse complement strand
GCTGATTTATGGATTTCTCGAAACCGCGGGTATCCCGACTCACTTTGTCCGCCAGATCGATGCGACGAATGTAGAAGTCAAAAAAGTTAGCATTTTGATGGTGGAGGTGATCATTCGTAATCTATCGGCTGGAAGTTATTGCAAGCGGACTGGCATCGAGGAAGGGCGTTTGTTTTCGCAACCAGTGATCGAATTCTCTTATAAAAGCGACGAACTCGGTGACCCGCTGATCAACGATGACTATATTCGCGAAATGGGACTGGCCACTCCCGAAGATCTCGCTCACTTGCGGAAGTCTGCTTTGGCGATCAATTCCATCCTCATCGATTTTTTTGCCAAGTGCGGATTGCGCTTGGTGGACTTCAAGCTCGAATTCGGTCGCTTGGTTGAGGATACATCAATCATCGTTCTTGCCGACGAAATCAGCCCTGATGGTTGTCGCTTGTGGGATATCAAGACCGGTGAGAAAATGGACAAAGACCGTTTCCGACGTGATCTCGGTGGCGTGATGGAGGCTTATCAAGAAGTGCTAGGTCGTCTCAAAGAGGCGACCGCTTGACGGTTACGCGAGAACTATGATCGAGATTTTTCCGAAGGTCATCTCGGTAAGAAAATATAACAGTTAGATCGAAAACGAAAATTCGTACCTGGATCACTTACTTGTCCGTCGACTTAGATGGCTTAACAGCGGTCCGTTCGATGAACTCGATAATCATGCCCGCGACGTCTTTCTTTGAGGATTGCTCAATGCCCTCAAGACCGGGGGATGAGTTCACTTCCATCACGACCGGGCCGTGATTTGAGCGCAAAAGGTCGACCCCAGCCACGTTTAGGCCCATTGCCTTGGCGGCACTTATCGCCACGACACGCTCTGCTGAAGATATTTTCACCTTAGCGGAAGAGCCACCACGGTGGAGATTTGAGCGGAACTCGCCAGCGGCGCCCTGGCGTTTCATGGATGCGACAACTTTTCCTCCGACCACGATGCAGCGAATGTCAGCGCCATCAGCCTCTTTGATGAACTCTTGCACCAGAATGTTTGCGTTTAAACCCTTGAAGGCCTCGATCACTGATTCCGCAGCGTTTGCAGTTTCTGCCAGCACAACTCCAACGCCTTGAGTTCCTTCTAACAATTTGATAACTAGCGGCGCACCACCACACATTTTGATGAGTTCTCCGGTGGCTTCGGTGTGGTGGGCAAATCCGGTGACTGGTAGTCCGATGCCGCGTTTTGCTAAAATTTGTAACGAGCGCAGTTTGTCGCGTGAGCGGGCAATGGCGACCGAGTCATTCAGCGAAAAAACATTCATCATTTCGAACTGACGCACCACGGCGTTGCCGTAGAATGTGTGGCGTGCTGCGATTCTTGGGATGACGGCATCCGCGACGAGTTCTTCGCCGTCGACGTAGATCCTAGGCTTGCGAGAAGTGATGTTCATGTAGCAGCGAAGGTAGTCCACCACACGGACCTCGTGCCCTCGCGCCTCGGCAGCGGTGACTAGGGCAGCGGTGCTGTACAGTTTGGCGTTGCGGGAGAGGATCAGAATTTTCATACAGAAGAGAGGTTGTGAATAAAGAATCAGTAATTGCTCCTGCGTCCAATAGTCACGACTGCTGTCGGTCAATCAGAAAAACAAAACTCATTCATCACATTGATATAATTGAGCGGGGATCGAGTCGATGACACTCCGGGTTTGAGTTCGAAGGGTATGAAATGGATTCGTTTCTTATGGATGGAATCCAGATCGGGTTAAAGGCGTGATTTGCGAGAAAGATAGTCAGTTAGTATTTCTCATCGTCGCTATTTCAAATATCTGCGGCGGGCGGTGGTGGGTTTTTTGAACGAACGCGTAAGTTTAGTAACTCGACACAGAGCGAAAATACCATCGAGAAATAAATATATCCCTTCGGCACATGGAAGTGAAGACCCTCCGCCATTAAAGCAGTGCCGATCATGATGAGGAATGAGAGCGCCAGCATTTTGACCGATGGGTGTCGAGAAACGAAGTCACTGATCGCGCCAGAGGCTAGCATCATTACTGCGATGGAGATCACGACTGCGACCATCATGAGTGATACACGAGACGGGTCATTCACCATGCCAACGGCGGTGATCACCGAGTCGAGCGAGAAAATGATATCGATCATTGCGATCTGAAAAAGCACGCCTACGAAACTGCTAGTGGCTTTGCGTGTGAGACCGGATTCTTGATGCGCTTCAAGGCTGTGATGAATTTCCTTGGTAGATTTCCAAATCAGGAAAAATCCACCGAAAAACAATATCATATCCTTCACGGAGATGCCGAGCTGGCCGCCGTGCTCTTTAGCCAGAGGCATCATGTCCCAAAGCTGAGGGTGGACAGGAATTTCAAAGAGCGAAGATTGTAGGCTCATGATCCAAGTGATACAGAGCAACAAGAGCATACGAGCGACCATCGCAAGTCCGAGTCCCATCGTTCTCCCAGCCTTGCGTTTTTCTGCCGGCAGTCGGTCGACTAAGATTGAGATGAAAACAATATTATCTATTCCAAGAACGATTTCTAACAATGTTAGTGTAAAAAGCGCACCCCATGCTTGGGGGTCTGACAGCCAATTAAATTCAAGTATGGATGCAATCATGGTTGAGAAATAAACCGAAGTGCATGTTTCTTCATCTGATTTGCCATTAAATTCAAGGCATTTGCGCGGGTGGGAGCAAGATGCTCTTTGAGGCCGGTACGGTCGATGAAGCTCATGTCCGCGGTGAGGATGTGTTCCGGTGTTTCGTCGTCTAAAACTCGCACAAAAAGCGCGATCATGCCTTTCGTAATCAACGAATCCGAGTCTGCTGAGAAATGAACCTTCCCGTGGTCACGCGTTGCGTCGATCCAGACTTGAGATTGGCAACCTTTGATCAGGAGATCAGGGGTTTTTGTATTTTCGGCCATTGGCGATAGCTTTTTTCCCAAGCCGATGACGTATTCGTATCGCTCGGTCCAATCTTGGAAAAAGGCGAGTTCTTCGATAAGAAGTTCCTGTTTGTCTGCAATATTCATTCTAGGTCTACTGGAGCGCGGGATGGGTCATCGTGCAAGCTGGATCAAGTTGCTGGTGTGAGTCTTTGCAAAAGCAAGGAGGCAAGAAAGGCTAGGGGAGGGATAGTGGCGCATAGTATTGGAAATGGACCCCAGCCGCTGCTCGTCGCTGATAGAGCGAGTGCGAGGGGCAGCAGAATCGCCCAATCGACGAATGGAATCCCTGCCAACAAACCCGAAATGAGTCGCTTCACTGGGCGGCGCCGAAAGCGCAGGCATAGACTCGTCCATGACAAATAGGGCAGTGTGCCTGCGATGATGAGTTTCTGGTCGATGAAGAGGCCTTTGTTTCCCCATGCAAGTAGGATAGGTGTAACTAACAGTAAGCCTCGGGCCACCAGGGATGTCCAGATAGGGGGCTCCGATGTCGACTCGTAGCGCGCCGCGAGAGTGAGACCTACGATGTAGCAAAAAATACCCAACGAAGCACAAATAGATAACACCAGAAGTTCATGGTGGATGCATTTGGACGACAATAAGTTAGGAAATGCAAAGATACCTAACAAAGGAAGTAAGGCTCTACAAAGCCCCATAGGGATGACTGCCAATGAGCTGCGCTTGTGACCATAAGTGTAAAGCCCGATACAGACGACGATGGCTCCTGCTGCGCATGCGCTTGTCCGACTAACAGTCCAGGCCATTGCGATACCTAAAAAGGTCAGTAGTGCTGACACCCATGCGTATGAGTTAGAAGAAAACAATCCGCGTGGGAGTGCTCGCTCTGAGCGATGCTCTTTGTCCCATTCTTGATCAGCCCAGTCGTTGAGAAAATTTCCAGCGATGTAGAGTATCGCTCCAGCCACAGAGAGGCGCAGTAAGGCACTCCATAGCACGATATTTCCACTACTAGGAAACCCCTGTTCGTAAATCGTCCCTATTGCTACCCCAAGCCAAACGTTGCTAATCACGCTTGGAAGATTTGCCACCCGAGAAGTATCGAGTGCAGCGGATAATTTTCCTGAGCGATTCATGTGAAAAAACACTTTGGAGACAAGTAAACGCCAGTATCAATCGGAAACATTGGCAAGCTTATTATCCTCTGTTGCCAATTTCTTAATCGCCACGCATGCATGTTTGATGGAACTAGGCTCCCCGCATCAGGGAAATTTCTGCTAGGGAAATCAGAGCCTTGATCAGATCCTCTCGTGGCATGGTTTTTAGATCCATCACCGGAACTGCGCGGTCTAAGGTGAACTTGCCCGAACGCGTGCGGCGCAGCGCGCTCAGGTGGGCCCCGCAGCCGAGTTTCGCACCGATGTCATGTGCATAGGTCCGCACGTAGAAGCCTTTGGAGCAGTTCACTGTGAAATCAATTTCTGGCAGTGCTACACGCGAAACTTCGTAGGAAGTAATGTGCACCTTGCGAGCTTCACGAACGATCTCGATGCCCTTGCGTGCGAGCTTGTAAAGCGGCACTCCATCTTTTTTGATCGCAGAAACCATCGGAGGAATTTGTTCGAAGTCACCCATGAAACCATCGAAAGCTGAATGGATTTGCTTTTCGGAGTAATCTTCAACAGTTTTGGTTTCTAACGTGTTGCCCTGGCGGTCTTGGGTGCTGGTGGTGGAACCCAAGGTGAGCGATCCCACGTATTGCTTGTCCTCGCTCATCAACAAATCTTGAATCTTTGTGGCGCGACCAATGACCAGCATCAGCAGACCTGTGGCCATCGGATCTAGGGTGCCGCAGTGTCCAATTTTTTTGGTGTTTAACGCGCGGCGGGCGATGGCGACAACGTCATGGGATGTCATGTCCTCGGCTTTGTCGATCAATAGGACGCCACTTGGGCCGTCCAGATCCATGGGATTATTTCTCATATGAATTGTGAAATTATTAAGTTCCGGAAACAATCTTGCGTTGGATCGAATCTAACACGAGACGTTTTACCTCCGCCAAGGAACCGTCCATTCGAATGCCAGCAGCAAGTGCATGACCGCCACCTCCGAACTCCAAGGCTACCTCGCAGACATTATAGCGCCGGTCTTTCGAGCGCATTGAAACACGAATTTTTCCGTCTGCGAGTTCTTCAAAAAATACTGCGATTTGGACACCACGGATTGCTCGGATGATATCAATCAGCCCCTCGCTGTCCTCCGGCATCAGCGCAAGGTCCAGACGTGTCTGGTCGCGTAGTTCCCAGTTTGCTACGATTCCGTCTGGTGTAATCTCTAACGTATTAAGCAAAGCACGCATCAATTCGACGCGGCGGTATGGGTAGTTGTCGTAAATGTTAGAATTAATCGTTCCAACGTCTAGTCCGCGGTTGATGAGGTCGGCACCGAGTTCGTAGGTGATGGCCGTTGTGGATGGGTATTGAAATGACCCAGTGTCCGTAGATACTGCGACGTAGATCGCGTCGCGGGACTCGTCGGGCATTGGTAAGCCGAGAGCGGTGATGAGTTGATAGAGAATCTGACCCGTTGCTGGACTGGTCGAGTCGATGAGGTTTAGATCGCCGTAGCCGGGGTTAGAAATATGATGGTCGATGTTGAGCCATAATTTTGCTTTGGACGCTGCGTGAAGGGCCTTTTCGCCCAAGCGAGGTTTTGTCGCGGTGTCGAGAGCGATGGCTACTTCGACGTCGATGGGGGTGCTTGGTGGTGGTTCGATTTTTTGCGAGCCCGCCATGAAAGCGAGATTTTCTGGCAGCCCATCCTCGTTGATCATGCGGACAATTTTCCCTGCGGCGAGCAGTGCGAATCCCAGAGCGAGTTGCGATCCGATGGCATCGCCGTCTGGCCGAACGTGACTGATCAGGACAAACGATTGGTGATTACTGATGACTTCACCGATTTGTGCAAAGCTGGCGTTTGTTGGAATAATTGTTATTTCGCTCATGGGGTAGAACCGCGGCACGGGGTGCGGATTCTCATCGGCAACTCCATTCGTGCAAGGAAAAACCTGAAATGAACATGAGAACGGGGTGGGGTCATCTACCTAAAATCTATGCTCGCCATGATGCTCTGCGCACTTTTGAATTGGGTTGATCAAATTAACACCATCAAAAAGTCAACAATATGAATTTTCAATCCGCTCTTACTGCATGCATCATCAGCGCAAGTATTCTGGGGTCAGCTAGTGTGTTTGCGGTCGATGATATTGCGTCGGCTCAGACAGATGAGACAACCGCGCTCGTCGACAAAATAGTCCCAGCATTTAGTATCGCCAGCGGTGGGGACGATGCACTGGTGATTTTCCGCAAAGCCATCGCGGCCATGGCGGATCTATCAGTCAAAGGGGTGTCCCCAACTCAGGCGGTGAATCTTGCTCAGAAAAAAGTGGGGGCCCCGACTGCGGAGTCTAGCAAGATTTCACAGTTACTCCTTAAGACCTATGAACTCAACTCGGCGCGTCTTGCTGAGCCAGCGACCTTGAAAAACCTCCGTAGCGGTAAAATGCCATTTCCTCCTCTGAAAAAACCCTAACCGCTGATCGTCACGTGGGTTACCATGCGCGGTCTTGCTCGATGTAAGCAGGTTCTGGTCGCTCGTCATCGTAGTAGCGATGAAATACCGGGCAGGCGGATCCGGACATCGGCGGAACCAGCCAAGACCAATCACCCGGGACTTTACGCCCGCTTTGTTCCTCTTTCGCAACGTGTTGCATGAATTGTGTAGAGGCGGTGTGGTGATCGACGATAGCAACGCCCGCTTCACGATATGAATGAAGCACGGCGGTATTGATTTCCACTAAGGCGCGATCTTTCCACAGCATTCTTTTTAAAGATCTATCAAGGCCCATGCGGTCTGCGATGATTGGAAGAATGTTGTAGCGTTTCTCGTCGCCGAAGTTGCGCGAGCCAATTTCAGTTCCCATGTAATAACCACTGAAAGGAGCTGCGGTGAAGCGTTGCCCGTTACCGACGAGTGCCATGTCAGATACCACAGGGACAGCATGCCATTTCAGTCCGAGGTCGGCGAACCAAGCGAATTCTGGATGAGTGATGGGAATTTCTAACACACAGCTAGTAGGTAGATTGAATTGCTTGGGTGCTTGTCCGGGAAAATCGATCACTAAGGGTAGCACATCGAATGCCGACCGCTCAGTTGGTGGGCGCCAGCCAAGTTCCATGACCCGGGAGGTGAATTCTAACTGCTCGGGGTCTCCGAGAGTGACTCCATCCGCGGTGCGGTAGCCTGCGTATCGGATCAATTGGCGGTTCCATATGCGAATGCCTCGTTCGTTAGGTGGGATAGCAGCGAAAACAGTGACCGCCGAACGGATGCGACCTTGATTGGTCGCATATTGCAGATGTTGGACGCAGGCCTCGAAAACCTCGTCGGCGTTTGAAGCGGAGCGCGCATCGAGGATTTCTAACGAGTTCCAAAACAAACGCCCGATACAGCGTGCATTGTTTCTCCAAGCGATTTTTGCCATTTCACTGAGAGCTTCGGTGGAGAGTTGTTGCTCCGAGTGACACTCTGGTTGCTGGTCATGGGTGGACTGCATGATGGGGCGTTTGTGAATTGAACAAATGGCAGCCAGTGCTGCGGGTTCACTGAGAAATGATGACAGTTTGAGGAAATCTCAAGAGAGAATTGTAAGTGTCAGCTAGATTGGGTCGCATGGAGATAGGAGCCACGGGGGACTTGGGGTGGGGGAGTGCCGCTCCCCTGTAAGCCGGATTCTGTCCGCCCCTTACGAGGCTGGACGGCCATTTCTCTCACTCCGCCGAAGCGAAGCGCCCTGCTTGCGCAGAGTGCGACTAATACCCGGAGAATAACGGGCGGGCAGCCCTTCCCCTGTTCTGTCTTGCACCACGCGGGGTTTGCCATGCCGTCCGGTTACCCGGATTCGCGGTGGGCTCTTACTCCACCATTTCACCCTTGCCTGTGCTCTTGCGAGTCATCGGCGGTATCTTTCTGCTGCACTTTCCGTCCGAGTTCCTCGCGGTTCCCGTCCCTCACTTTCATGAGGCGCGTTGCCCTGTGGTGTCCGGACTTTCCTCAACTCCGCTTGCGCGAAATTGCGACCGTCCAGGGAGCGGCGCCATTAGGGTGAGGGGGCTCGGGTTATTTTCCAATCAAAAACACATCGAGGAAAAACCAAACGACCATCAATACGCCGATTACGAGCCTGAAGATCATCCCTGCAAATGTGCCCACTACCGAGCCGATACCCGAAATGGTGGCTTGCTGGCTTGATTTTTTCGCAAAGATCATCTCGCCCGCCACCGCGCCAAGCAATGGACCGATGAGTAGCCCGAGCGGCAGAAAAAACATCCCAGCGATGCCGCCGACAAGTGCGCCGAGTGCTCCCCAGCGTGTGCCGCCGAACCATTTAGTACCCGCAGCTCCGCTGAGGACTTCGAATGTTTGAGAAACAATCGACAGCAGGATCAGTACCCAGACCGACCACCAACTCAGGCCGCTCGCGGCTCCTAGCATCATGCGATACACCACTGCAGCAACGACGATGATGAGGTGCCCTGGTAAAATCGGTAGGGCGCATCCAACGAAGCCGACAAGCAATAAGCTGCCGGTGATCAACCATGCGACCAGTGTGCCATCGATGCCAGAAATCGTGCCCAAAGTTATCATTTCCCATATGGATAAATTCATAAAATTGATTATTGTGGATCGCAAGTTTTCTGAGTCATGTGTTTTTTACTAACAAAAAAATTCTCCCAGATCGGTTCTTTAAATCCAACTAACACACATGCTCCACTGATGGCAAAAGGTCGCTTGACCAAATTTCCGTTTTTTGATAGAATGTCGATCGCTTCAATTTCGCTCATCGTTGGTAATCGAACTTTCAGTCCCAGAGAGCGGTAGTCGACTCCGGCTGTGTTGAAGATTTTTCTTAAATCGTTGCCGTATGCTGTTAGAGCTTTTTTGAGCTCGGCAGGAGTGGGTGGGGATTCCCGAATCGGACGTGTGACGTAGGTGATGCCGTTACGGTCGAGCCACTTGAGTGCGTCCTTGCAGGTGCTGCAATTTTGATAAACATAAACGGTAAGCATGAAAGAGTCTGGCATCGGTGCTTAGGCCGTGCAAGATTCGCCATCTAAGGATGAAAAATCAATTGCTAGAAAAGATCCGTGCTGAGTTGCGTGCCCAACTGGATCGGATTTCTAAGGCCGCCTGTGAAGCTCACGCCGCTGCCACCGACCCCGGCAGCAAGGCGGAGGGGAAATATGACACGCGCAGTTTGGAGGCGTCCTACCTCGCAGATGGCCAAGCGCGGCAGGTCGACGAGTTGGCAGCGTTCGTGCGAGTATTCGAATTGCTCAGCTTGCAGGAATTCGCTGATGACGCGGAAATCGATGCTGGGGCTTTGGTGACGGTCGAGCTCAATGGTGAACTAGCTAATTTCCTGCTGGTGCCAGCGGCGGGTGGATTGTTGATCGAGCACGAGAGGGCCGAGATCACCTTGCTCACTCCTGACAGTAGGCTTTACCGTGGTCTCCTCGGGATGCGCGCTGGGGAATCGATGATCGAGCCTCAGGTGAAAGTTACCCAAGTTAGATGAAATTTCAGTCTTTACGGGGCTGATTTAAGGCTTTTCGATTCTGGCTTGACCTTGTTGGACAGAATGCTGAGTCTGCTCGACCCTACGATTGTCGTGGGAATATATGATTTTTAATTGGGCAAACCCGCCAGATCAAACCTTACGGGTATGCAGTCACCGGGTAATAAAATTTCCCACTCACTCTTTTATTTTCAACACTATCCATGTTCAAAAAGCTTTTTGGAAATCTGTTTTCTAATGATATCGGCATTGATTTAGGCACCGCGAATACTCTGATCAACGTCAAGGACCACGGCATCGTTTTACGCGAACCGTCGGTGGTTGCTGTCAGGGCTGGAACCAATGAAGTACTTGCAGTCGGCGATGACGCCAAGCGTATGCTTGGCCGGACGCCGGGTAATATCGTTGCCATCCGACCTTTGAAAGACGGAGTCATCGCAGACTTCGAGGTGACAGAGGCTATGCTCCGCCACTTCATTCGCAAGGTGAATAAAGGACGTCGCTCAAATCCTCGTGTGCTCATCGCGATCCCGTCGGGCATTACTGAAGTCGAGCGTCGTGCCGTTCGTGAGTCTGCCGAACAAGCAGGTGCTCGCGAGGTTTATCTGATCGAAGAACCGATGGCCGCAGCCATTGGTGTGGGCTTACCGGTTCAGGAAGCTGCTGGAAACATGATCGTCGACATCGGTGGCGGTACCACTGAGGTGGCATTGATTTCTCTCTCTGGCATCGTCTACGCGCGCAGTGTTCGCACTGCGGGTGATGAACTTGACGAAGCGATCATACAATACATGAAACGCGCATACAATCTGATGATTGGTGAGCGCACCTCGGAGGATATCAAAATCCGTCTCGGATCTGCCGCACCCCTTCCCAAGGAAATGACGATGGAAGTAAAAGGCCGCGATCTCGTGGCAGGACTTCCCAAAACGATTACAATCACCTCGCAGGAAATCCGCGAGGCCATGGCGGACCCACTCAGCACCATTGTCGATGCGGTCCGAACCACTCTGGAACGTTGCCCACCGGAACTGGCCGCCGATCTTGTCGATCGCGGTATCGTGCTGGCAGGCGGCGGTGCTTTGCTTAAGGGGCTTGACCGCCTCTTGCGCGAGGAAACCGGCTTACCCGTCCACATCGCCGAGGATCCCCTCAGCGCCGTGGCCGAAGGCACAGGCAAAGCGCTTCAGGAACTTGCCCTTCTGAAGCGGGTCACCAGCTCTGACCGCTAACCTCGGCTCGCGAGGCTATTTTCTCGGCCATGAAGCCGCTCAATCTCACCGCTTTGCTACTCTTCCTCGGGGGAGTGGTCTGGGCATTCACTCTAAGCGACCGAGCGGTGCGTGAGGTGCAGGATTTTTACTTTTCTGCCGTGTCTCCATTTCTTAAATCAGGGTCGCAAATGGAGACTCGGGCGCGTAACTTTCTAACGGAAACTCGTCACTCGAAAGAGGTGGAGGTCGAACTCGGTGCGATCCGCACCGAACTCGGCAGATTGCACATCATCGAGTCGCGTTACCGCGATCTCGAAATTGAAAATGGTAGGCTCCGGCATGCGTTAAATTATAAGAAAAACACTCATTTTGACGTAGTGCCAGCCCAAGTCATTCGTCGGCAGCCCACCACTTGGTGGCAGACCGTCGATATCGATGCCGGCCAAAGCAGTGGCATTGGTACGCAGCTCGCTGTACTTTCGAATGAAGGACTTGTCGGAAAAATTGACAGGATCTACGGCGGGCAAAATCGATCGTCAGTGCTACTTTTAACCGATGAAAAATGTCAAGTTTCTGCTAGAGTAGAGGGCTCGACTGAGGTCGGTATTCTCAGTGGTCAGCGAGGGCGCTTTGATGGAAGTCCCTTGCTCCGTCTTCGTTTTTTATCGGCAGACGCTAAGCTGCAACCCGGACAAAGAGTCTTCACTACTGGCCGAGGAGGAATCTTTCAGCCTAACATACCACTTGGAACTATTGACTCCGTCAAAAAAGGCGCTCTCGATTCCGAAGCGCTTGTTCGCCCGTCGGTGAACTTCTCGGACCTGAGCACGGTCTTTGTTGTCATCGCTGGAGATTCATAAACTCATCGTGATCCGCTACTCGTTCATTACCCTTTTGCTTTTGCTTGCCTCGTTTGTCGTGCAGCAATTTCTACCCGCCTTCACTGGTTTTTACCAGTCGAGGATACTGTTAGTCTTGTTGGTTTTTCTTTGTGCTGCGGTCACGGTGGGTCAGCCCACGATGTTGATGTTGGCGTTTGTGGGTGGTTTTTTCTGGGATGCCCATTGTGGAATCGGTCCACACGGAGGCGACCCCGAAGTCTACACCCAGCAAGTCGAGTCGCTGCGCTTTGGTTATTCGATCCTTCTTTTTGCAGCCATGGGGTTGCTGATGCAGGGAATCCAACCTCTTTTCAGAAGGGGTAAATGGCAGTTTTCGGCCTATCTTTCGGGTGTCGCGATTTTCCTCTATCTGGCTGCTGAGTATGCCATCATCAATTTTGTCCGAGGTGATTTTGTTCTATCAAAAGCGACACTCATGCAAATGTTGTTCACCTCACTGCTGACGATGCTTTTTTCTCCATTTATTTTCTGGTTGTTGTTTCGCATCGCAAAACTCTGTCAACACTCGATCAATCCTGATGCAGGTCGTAGACGCCAACACGCTCACAGAAATCAATGATCGAACCTGGCTACCGCTTCAGACTTTACCTGCTGACCGCCTTTGTGGTGATAGGCTTCGGTGTATTGTTGTCGCGGCTCTATGATTTTCAAATTGTCCATCGCGATGACTTCTTGCAGCTCGTGCCAGGCAATCAAACGGTGACCGTGCGCGAACCTGGTATCCGTGGAGAGATCACCGATCGTAACGGCGTCACGCTTGCCCGCAACCACCGCAACTATGAAGTCGCATTCAATCTTGATGAAATAAGAACGGCCTACTTGGTGCAACACGAAGAGGATCCAACCATTCATCGACTTACTAAAAAAGATGGTTTAACGCGTAAGCAGTCTGAAAAAGACATCGTTGCAATTGTCAAGGATGGGCCCATCCAAGTGCTCAACGATGAAAAACTACGTCTCGCGAGAAATTTTAAAGCAGGGGATTTAAGGACGCATTATCTCACTCACGGGGGACTCGTTCCTTTCAGTTATCGTTTCAATCTATCATATGATGAGTTTGCGAAATTTGCTGAACATAATTTGGAACTCCCGGGTGTCTATCCAAGCATCCGATCGCAGCGACAGTACCCATACGGAGCCCTCGCGAGCCACGTCTTAGGCTATTTAAAACTCTGGGAGAAGGGCGACGTCCCAGAAAGTGCGACTCGAAGATTCGATCACTACATCGGCGATGAAAAAGGCATTGCGGGTGTAGAAGCAACGATGGATGAAATTCTTCGTGGTCCGGAAGGACAGAAGACAATCGTCAAGGACGAGAAAGGTCGCACGTTGAGAATGTCCGACTACACACAACCGGGGGTCGGTGCCAAAGTTCAGCTCACAATCGATGCGCGTGTACAGTATCTATTAGAGAACACGCTGCGCATGGCGGGGCGAGCGGCAGGGGTGGTGATGGATGTCAACACCGGCGAGGTTATCGCCATGGGATCCGTGCCCGATTACAATCCGAATGACTTTATACCTAGTATTTCGCAAAAAAATTGGGATGCATACCGATCGAATATGCAGCTCGCTCCATTCACGAATCGAGCCATTTCAGAGTTCACTCCGGGTTCTACGATGAAGATTCCCACCGCAATCGCTGGGGCATTAGCTGGCATGGCGTCACGTGAATTTTCTTGCGATGGATATGTCACCTACGGTGATAAAAAAGTGGGATGTTGGATTTGGAATCTACACAAGGGGTCTCACGGTTCGCAAAATCTATCAGAAGCAGTTCAGCATTCTTGTAATCCCTATTTCAATAAACTCGCCAACTCGATCGGTTGGAAAGCGATGGTTGATGGTTGCCAACTTGTTGGCATCGGTAAACGTACTGGCATCGAACTCCCCAAGGAAGATGCTGGCATCCTTCCCGGCAGTCGCGTTTGGCGCGGCGCAAATCCTAGCTTGGTGATGACACCTGCTTTATGCGCTTTTCTATCCATCGGGCAAGGTGACACGCTTGCCACACCATTGCAAATTTGTGCGGTCACCGCCTGCGTTGCCAATGGTGGAAAATATTACAAACCCCGCATCGTCAAACAAGCAGTGAGCGGTGAAAGTAAGATCGTGATCGGAGACATCCCGAAATTGGAAGTCGATATTGTGAAATCGGGTATCAAAGCGACGGACATCGAACTGATTCGCAAAGGCATGTGGATGTCCACCAACGTGGCTGGCGGTACGTCCGGTAAAGTGAAAATCCCAGGCATCTCGATCGCCTCAAAAAGTGGCACTGCACAGACGACGGATAATGGCGCTAAGTCGAACAATTCATGGGTCATGAGTTTTGCTCCCTATGACAATCCAAAGTATGCAATCTGTATCCTTGTGCAAAATGGTGGTTCAGGCGGCGGAGTTTGCGGCCCCTTGGTGAATTTAGTCTATCGCGGTCTTTTCGCGCGCGATAAAGGCGTGAGGCTACCACTTCGACCCTTGGAGAAAGTTTTAGGCAACACCGACCGTATCGAGAAAACAATCGAAATTTCCCCAGAAACCATCGCAGCGGTGGAGTCTGGCGAAATCGGATTTACGGCAGCAGCTCTAGCTCCCAGCCCAGACGCTGCGGTGATCCAGTCTGGGGATGAGATCGGTGGAGAAACAGGCGAAGAAGCTGG